>Ga0209550_10001175_pt1 | contig 25277 bp, 24 predicted proteins | sample LauGreSuBDMM15SN_2_FD_187567 | JGI IMG/M metagenome (GOLD analysis project Ga0209550, IMG submission 187567) | Freshwater lake microbial communities from Lake Michigan, USA - Su13.BD.MM15.SN (SPAdes) (version 5) | ecosystem: Environmental > Aquatic > Freshwater > Lake | place: Lake Michigan... | reverse complement strand
TTGGGTACTGCTTTCTTTGTGTTTAAGGTCATATCCACTCCTGGAAATTCGACGGTTACCCGCCATTAGACCGTTTACACAAAATTCAGTACACCCCCAAGTCAATAGTTAGAATAAATAGCTAATCGCTGCCTAATTATTATCTTTTCGTCAAATATATCTTCTGCCAACTTTCTAGAAAATAATCCAAAACGATTGCGTAGTTCTTTATCCTCATAAAGTTTAAGAATCGCTGTAGCTAACGCTGTAGAATCCTTAACTGGCACGAGAAATCCATTCATACCTTCGATTACTACGTCTTTGCATCCAGGAACATTAGTGGCGATTAACGGAAGTCCGAAGGCGGCCGCTTCCGTTAAACTTGTAGGAAGACCTTCCCGGTAACTAGGGAGTACTACCAGATGAACCGAACGATAAAGCTCGGCCATATCACTAACGTGTCCAAGCCATCTAACGACTCCTGATGTGCTCCATTCAACTAATTGCTGCTCAAAAATAGCCGTCGGGTTGCCTGAATCAGAATGACCCGCTAGAACAAAATCCGCTTTTATATCACGCGCTTTTAATTCCTTAGCGGCTTCGATGAATTCTCCCACGCCCTTATCCCAGAGCATCCTAGCAGGGAGCAAAACTCGAAAACCATTAGTAGGTAAGATTTTAGACGGATGGAAACGATTGCAATCAACACCAACACCAAATACTAAATGTAACTTACAAGGATAAAGCCATTTAAATGACTTGAATAAATTATAGTCATGTTCATTAAGAGTTAATAAATGGCTACTATTCCCTTTAAGGGTAAATCTAAATAAAAAATAAACAAATAAGCGAAGAAATTTTGCTTTTAAATGAGTTGAAGTAAACACGAAACCTAGACCAGTAAGTTCGTTGACACGAATTGGCACATTAGCAGCAAGTGCTGCAATTGAACCCAATAATACACATTTTAAAGTGAAGTTATGGACGATACTGGGCTTTTCATGTAAAAGAAATTTAATTAACCATATAAGGAAGATACTCTCTACAAAAGGATTAATTGAGCGTCTAGAAAGTGGAGCAACAACAACGCGACATCCAAGATCACGTAGCATTGAAACATACGGGCCATCTGGAACAACAACCAAAACTTCATACCCTGTCTCAATCAATGACCGAATAAGCCGGTTGTTGAAATTAAACATGAACCAATCAGTATTGGAAAATAAAAGAATTTTTTTCAAAATAAAAAAATAAAAATAAAAATAATAAAAATAATAAAAATATTAAAAAAGTAAAAAATCAACAATTAAATAAATTATTTTTAATAATATTGGAGATATCTTCTGCTTGCTTCTTTTGATTAATTGAATCAATAATTATTCTGGAATTTTTACCCATAAAAGTAATCTTATTTTCGTTCTCTATAAACCATTTGATTTTATCAGCTAAGGCATTGGCATCCCGGCTGGGAGTTATAAATCCATTTTTACCATGCACTATTAAATCACTACTCCCACAACCGTCAGTTGCAATGACTGGTAAACCACAATACATGGCTTCTGCAATATTTGCAGGATGATCATCTATTAAACTTGGAACTATGCATACATGGCATTCACGATAAAGTTTATTTAAATTTTCAGTAGGAACGAAACCGATTAATTTGATCGAATCTATTAAGTTTGATTTAATCGAATTCAATACGTCATCATAAATAGGACCCGCAATAATTAATTGAGCATCTGATGGATTTAAGTTATTCCAAGCTTTAACAAGATAAGGAAGACCTTTTAGCCAAATTGAACTTCCGATGTAAATAAAAGTTAATTTATTTTTTTTGAGAAAAGGTAAATCAGGAAAAACTAAAGAATCTGGTAATAACTCAAAATTTTTATGAATTACATTATTAAAGTTGTGAAAAGATTTATATGTAATTAATGACTGAGAAATTATTAAATTTTGAATATTGAGAAATCTGTCAATAAAAATTAGTCTTGGCTGATAGTTATAAGCACTTATAATTTGCAAATTAAATGTGGCTTCTTCTTCTTTTAAAATATTTTTAATGTAAGAGTCATAAGGATTAGCTGCTATATAAATATTGATGCCTCCAGCGTTCAAATTTCTTTTTGCAGCGGTTGGAATAATAGCACTTGAAACCAAAAGGCAAGGATATTTAATTTTTCTAGCTACATGGAAGTCAAATGAAACTTCTTGAATGTATCTCATCAAGCCAATATGAAATTTTAATCTAACTCCAATAGACCAAATAAATTTCGCAAAAATCTGATGAACCAATGATATGCGTTTAAAAAATTTGTAATTTTTAGGAGTAAATGAAACGAAATAAGTTAGATCAATTCTTAGAGCATCCGCAATATGTTCCATAATTCGAACCATACCTAATGGACTTCCACGCTTATCTAAACCTTGAAAAGATATGAAAAAAATTTTCATTTAAAATTCAATTAATTAAAATCAACATTTAATTATTTGAAGTTTTTGTTATCTCTAATCATTATATCTAAACCCTCTTCTAATGAGACAAGTGATCTCATTAAAACATTATTCATTTTAGTATTGTCTGGGCAACGACGGGTCATATCACCCTCTGCTAATGGTTGAACATGTATAATTTCTGATTTAGAATTAGTTAATCTAAGAATTATTTTCGCTAAATCTAAGATAGAATATTCCAAATTTGAACCAATATTAATGATATCATTAATGAATAAATTACTTTCTAAGCATTTTGTCATCGTCTCTACATTGTCATTAATAAAACAAAATGTTCGTGTTTGGGATCCATCTCCATATATAATTAACGGTTTATTTTCTAAGGCAGCATTGAGAAATTTAGGAATAACAAAATCTTCACTTTGATTGGGACCATAGGTGTTAAAAAATCTAAATATAGTATAAGATAAATCGTGCTCCTGAAAGTAAGATCTACAATAAGCTTCACCAATATTTTTTACAATTGCGTATGGAAGTCGTGAATTAAGTGGAGTAGTATTTTCATTTTGAGGTATTGAAACTGGTTCACCATAAACTTCTGAAGAAGAAGAGTAAAAAATTCGTTTAGATCCACTATTCTTCGCTAAAGAAAGCACATTACGAATTCCATCTATATCTTTTAAAACTGATAATGGATTTTCCAAAGTTCTTTTAACACCGACTAATGCTGCAAAATGAAAAATATAATCAAAATGGTAAGAGCTGAAAATTGCAGAAATATCATTATAAACGTTAACATCTGCTTTGATAAATTTTAATTTATCAGATCGACCTGGCAATTTATAAATATTACCAGTAGATAAATTATCAACTGCTACTATATGATATTTCTCTTTAGCAAGCAAATGTTCAACTAAAGAACTACCTATATTACCTGCAGCACCCGTTACCAGAATTTTGATCATTTTTGAACTTCTATGGTTGAAGAGAATTGAAAAAGCCGAATAATATTGTGAAAAATTATATAAATCGAAAAATAAAAAATAAAAAATAAAAGTGAAATTATTGAATAATAAAAATACTAACCGCGAGATATATATAAAATAAATATGGATCGATTATTAAAAATAAAATTAGATTATTGTTGAAGATCAATTTCATTAGGAATTGCTATTATAAATGGGTAAAATTTAGGTTGAAAATTTTCAACTAAAGAAATTTTTATAGAAGAACCAAAAATTATACGATGAATAGTACTGTAAAATAGCTTTAAGAAAGTAGGAAGGTAATCTGGTGGAGAAGGGGATTTATCGATTTTAGCAAAATTTTTATAACCATACAATTTTAATAATTCGATTACATTTGTAGTACCGTCAAAGAATTCAGAACTATGCTGTTCAAAAATAATAATAGGTTGAAAGCTTTTAATTGTGTTTTCGGCTCCCTTAAGTGCTTCTAATTCATGACCTTCAACATCGATTTTAATTAATTTAACAGGAGATATTCGTTCATTATTACTTAGTAAGAAGTCGATTGTATTAAGATTTACGCTGTAACGAAGATCGTATGAATTGTCACTAGCCTTGTTTTCAATCCTACCTCCACCCATGTTGCTTTTGTTATATTCAAGTTTACAGATGCCGCTTGAAGAAGAAATTCCAGTATGAAAACATTTTACATTAGTTGCTAAATATGAATTGAAAAGTAGTAATTTATAATTTAATGGATGAGGCTCATAACTATATACTTCAGTAAAATAGTCAGCGAAAAATAAAGAGTGGTTGCCAATATTTGCACCAATGTCTAAAACAATACCGTTAAAGATTTCTTTAGTATTGAATGAAATGAGCCAATTAATAAATACATTAAGATCGTCAATTTCATAAATACCATCAATATTTATTAAATTACTAATATAATCAAATGAAAAAATAGCAAGTTGCTTATGTTTCTTTATATTAATATTACTAATCCTAACCAATTCTCTATCCACAAAATAACGTCTTATTTTATTTAAAATATTGGAATTAGTATTGGTTAATTCAAATAATGGTTTATTTTTTAAATGTCTCATACTTTATTAAAATTATAAATCCCAGGGGTGCCATTTACTATTAACTTCTTCGTAGCGAAATCTAATGCCATTCCTACGAAGTTGATCTTTAATCAAATTTGCTTGAGTGCTATAATAGCCAGTTATTTTTTTAAGTTTAAGATCAAAAATTGTTATTTTCTTTTCAATATTTAAAATAATTAAGTATTTATCTTTATCAATAATTATTTCGGATGAATAATTGTTATCTTTTAATCTATTAAGTAATTGAGTTTCAATTAAAGACCATAAATTATCCTTTTCAATTGAATTTAATTCGCGTGGATAATAATTGCTTTTTATGATTTTAACTGGTGAGCCTACAGCCAAAGATCCGCTAGGAATGTTAGAGTTTACGAGTGATCTTGCTCCGATTACTACATTCGATCCTATTTCAACTGAAGGGTTAATCCATGCATTAGGAATCCATACATTATTACCTATTGAAACCGATCCCCATTGAGCCGGGGCTCCAATATTTAGACAATCTAAATATGCACCATGTGTAAAAATTTTAGAATCAATTCCTATACCAACCTCGTGACCTATGCTAACACCTCTTGCAATATTCACTTGGCTGTTAACTCCCATGTGAAACCAATCACCTGTCTTTAAAAATGCTTCACTATCAAAGCAAGATCCACCGCCAATAGTTGAATATTTGTCGATAAAAGCTTCTCTGCCAATTTCTACTAAATAACCTTCAATTACTACATCATTATTTATTATCGCATTAGGACCTATGTATCCATTAACTACATTAATTTTCACAGAAGGATGTATTTTACAAGTAGGGTGAATTATGAAACTCATTATTCAATTATCTCCTGCTCTAAATGGTAGCTTTCTACGTAACTTATACCTCTCATTTTTGCAAACCAACTAATATGAAAATTTTTAATAAATTCAATATTCATATAGTTATGGTGTAATTGAGAAATATGATTTTGTAAAAATTTTATTTTTAACTCTATTTGATCAGTAACGTTCACAAAATAATTTTCAACGTAAGAAGCAGTAACACTTACAGATTTGTATGAAAGAACAGTACATGGGATGCGTCTTGAGGCAGTTAAAACTATTTCCCGAAGTAACCGATGTTCTTGATGTGTGTCATGTTCTGAATGGATTAAAATTAAATCAGGTTTTAGATCTAGTAATATATTTCTAATTTTCAAAGATATTATTTCATAGTTATTATGATCTAAGCCTGGATTATTTTCTGCAATTATTTGAGAATTAATGCAAGAGAAGGTATTAATAGATTCTTGAATTCGATGTCTACCGCTTGTTTCATCACCGTTTGAACCTGATGTTGCTATGTATATGCAGATATTTGAACCACTATCATGAAGACGCATTAAATATCCAAGGCAAGAAAATTCAACATCATCGGGATGCGCACCAAATGCAATTACTTTTAAATATTTTTTCATTTTTGAAAGTGAAAAGTAAAAAAATTAGATAAAATTTCTGATAAAATCAATAGGATCATCAAATGATGTAATACGATTATGTGAGATTTTAGATTTATTAATTAATTGTCCATTGTTGATAACTATATGAGTACTTGTAAAATTTTGAGTATTCAAGTCGTAAGATATGTGAGTCCTTTCAATCTTTTTAAATAAAATATCTTTGATATAGAAAATAGATGCTGAAAAAATTGCAAATAAAAAGATAATTTTATTTATATTCAAATATTTAGCCAATTGGAAAATCACTGAACTTCTAATGTTGGCTAAAAAAGCCAATCTGAAATTTTTTGATAATTTAATAAATATTCTGAAATTATTTGTATTTTCGCATCTTTTATTATAAATAATATCTAATGATGATTCAAACCAAAGACCTCGTGGATATTTAATCATTCCATTACCTTTTGTGATGCCGGATGGAAGATAATCTCCATATTTAAGTACTATATCTAAAAAAATAGTTGGCAAATTTTGCAAATGTCTTAGCATACTATATTCTGGAATATAAAAGTCTACTTCAGGAAATGATAAATTTTCAATATAACTTCTTGGAATAACCATCATCCAGTCTTTATTCTTTGGTGCATTTTTTAACTTATCAATTTTAACAATATTTTTCAAGGTATTAAAATTTTTATTAATATCTATACTATTTAATTTTGAAAATGATTCTATTCTATCTGTTGGTAAAATTATTATTGGCATATATGTCGAATTAACATTATTTTCAATAATTAAATTTACAATTTCTAATGCTCGATTATGAAAAAAATCATCAGAATCACACCATAAAATATAGTCACCAGTAGATGAAGATAGTAAAATATTATCAGTTATTGATTTGCCGATGTGTTTATTAAAAGATACCAATATTCCATTTAAACTATATTTTTTAAATAGTTCTAGTGCTACGTTCATGGTTTCATCAGTAGAACCATCATCTCCACACAACCATTCAAAATTTTTGAAAGTCTGGTTATTCAAGGATTTACCAACTCTCTTTAATAGATTTTCTCTGTTTCGTACTGGTGTAATGACAGAAAATTTATATTTCATTTAATTTAGCACTTGTTATTCGAATTGATAAATTAATTATTTTTAAAAGTTTGATGATATTTTATTACAATGATTATAATTTTTTCAATATATCTACTATTTTAAAAGCCGCATTTCCGTCCCCGTAAGGATTAATAGCAAGTGACATTCTATTGTATGAATCTTTATTATTTAATAAATTATGTACTGAATCTTTAATTTTTATATCATCTGTGCCGACTAGAAATACTGATCCTGAATCAACTGATTCTGGTCTCTCTGTAATCTCACGTAATACAAGTACTGGTTTTCCAAGTGATGGGGCTTCTTCTTGTATACCTCCAGAATCTGTAATAATTAAATGCGACCGGTTCATTAAATAAACAAATGATATATATTCTTGAGGTTCAATAAGATGAACTCTAGGACATGATCCTAAAATATTATATATCGGCTCTCTAACTTTGGGATTTAAATGAACTGGAATTACTATTTCTACATCATTAAATTCTTGAATGATTTTTTTGAGTACTAAACAAATTAATTCAAGTTTAATTCCTAATGTCTCACGCCTATGTACTGTTACTAAAATCATACGTTTTGTCGAATCAAGAAAGTTAAAATTTTTTTTCATTTCTTGATTCAACACTACATTATTTTCTAATTTATTAACTACAGAAAATAAAGCATCTATAACTGTGTTACCTGTAACATATATATTTTGGTCTAAAATGCCTTCTTTTAATAAATTGTTTCTAGAAGAAATAGTAGGTGAAAAGTGATAATTTGCTATGCGTGAAGTTAATATACGATTCATTTCCTCTGGATATGGGGAATATTTATTATGTGACCGTAGTCCTGCTTCAACATGTCCAACTGAAATTTTTTCATAAAAAGCTGCCATGCTTGAAGCAAATGTAGTAGTAGTATCTCCATGTACCAAAACTATATCTGGTTTATAAATTTTAAATACTCTAATCATTCCCGATAGAACTTTGCAAGTTATATCAGACAAAGATTGATTTTTTTCCATAATTTCTAAATCATAATCTGGTCTTATTGAAAAAATATCAAGTACTTGGTCTAACATTTCTCTATGTTGACCGGTAACGCAAATTCTACTTTCAAATAAATGACTGTTTTTATTTAACTCATTAATTATTGGTGCCATTTTAATTGCTTCTGGACGAGTACCAAAAATTGTAAGTACTTTTTTCATGATGCAATCTTAATTGTTAATCTAGTCATACGCTCAATTGTATACTTATTAAAATCAATATATTTATGGTTCCAATCTATATTATGAATTTTATGAGTCCATTCGTCAACCTCAAAACTTATCATTGGTATATCAATAAATTCTTTTGGGACATGTAAATATTGATAAGCACAAGTTTTGAGTCCCGCTAATTTAGCCTCCAACAAAGAGTAAGAAAAAGACTCTTTTGTAGATGTGTGCAAAAATATTCCATGATTTAATAAATTTTTTATTACATCTTCATTGTTCATCGATCCCAAAAATATAACTTCTAAATTATTTTTCAGTGCGAATTCTTCAAGTTTTTTCCTTTCAGAACCATCACCAATCAATGTTAATTTATAGTTCTTATCCGTTTGAACAAGTTTTTTAAATATATGCAATAAAAATATAACATTTTTTCTAGCATCTAAATTTCCGGTGTAAACAATTGATTTTTTATTAATTTTATCTTTGTATATAATTTTTTTATAAATAGTCTGATCAACTCCAAGCTCTACATAATTAATATTCTTTTTTAATTTTCGTGAAAAATGTTCATTATTAATATAGTCTGCATATTCTTTTGAAACACTTATTATAGGGTGTTCTATTTTATTGATTAATTTCTTCTCTAAACTAATTAATCCTAGCTTTTTTTTATCATTAACTTTAAATGACTGTAAGTTATCGCTCCATAAAGCATGTAGAATTGTAATCGATGGTATCTTTGAGTTCCAACTTAAATATATATCTTCAAAAATACGAAGGTCTACTAAATTGTTGAAAAAAATTTTATACAGATAGGATGTAGTTCGATCTTTAAAATATAAACCGTAAGGTGAATTTATAAAATTTAATATTATTTTTACAGCATGAGGCAAATATCGTAGAATTACAGGTAACTTATCTAAGGTATATACTGTTACTTCCCAATTATTTTTTTTTAATTCTTGCTCAATTGCATGCAAATGGGTTAATACACCTCCATATTTGATGAATCCAGCGTAATATATTGATACTTTTTTTTTGCGATCCATAGTCAATTATTTATTTTCTATATATTTTAATGTGATTTTACGGATTTATTTATCAAATAATCGTATATTTTTATTTCGTGACTGTTAAGCATATTAGGATCCATCATTTCTAAAGCCTTGATTCGAACATTCTGTCCGACTTTTAAAGCATAATTTCTTTCAACAATAAGTTTAATAGTAGCTTTCGCTAATTGTTCCCAATCTCCGTATTTAACAATTTCTCCAGTGACTCCTGATTCTATCAATTCCTTCTGCCAATCGACGTCATATGCCGCAATTGGTGCACCACCTAATGCTGCTTCAGTTAAAGCACGCCCAGTATGGGGGGATATAACTACTTCTGCTAAAGGTATTACTGAAGCTAACCAGTTTTGATCTTTGTTACCACAAAAAATTACGTCATTAAGCACATTTAGTTTCTCCGCCAATTCTTCCATTTTTTGACGCTCACGACCATCACCAACGATCAGTGCTTTAATCTCTATTCCGCTTTCTCGTACTTTTGCTAATACACGAATTACATCTTCTACTTTTTTTACGATTTCAAGTCTTGCTATGGTTAATATAAATGGTGCATTTGGTAAATCATCTGGTTTTGAAATACGTTTAAATGGCTCAATGAAGTGGGCCTCATTAATCAAATTTCCATATCTAAATAACGTACATTTTTCTGGCTTGGCACCGCTGTAAATGGCGAAATTAAGATTGTCTTCGTTTGCGCCTGCAACCATATCAGCCCTACTTAATACAAATTTTTCAATCAATTGCTCTTGCTTTACACTTTTGAATAGTCGAGGCATCATTCGATTTCCAGTACTTTTCCGAATTTTTTCGTTGTTTGCTCCAACTCGTACTAGAAAAGGAACTCCTGTTATTTTCGATAATAAATAACCCATTAATCCTAATATAAGAGGGTCTCCTACTCTTATTACACTGATTTTCTCCTTATTAATTAATTTTATTAAAAAATATATAACACTTAATTGAGATATAGCAAAATTTAAGGATGAAAATTTTTTTAATTTTAAATACCTCCCAACCTTCCCTTCTATAAATGTATTTGATTTGTTTACTAAATATGAAACAGGTTTCCCGTAAACTGAATTCCATTCCGGAGAAGTAACTAATGAAGCAAAAGGGTGAACCGACCAAACGTGTTCAAAATACCCATTTAAATCTCGGCATGTTACAGAACTTTCTAAACTTCTATTAACAATCGCTTCATATGAAAAGGAGGCATCTAAAACTAAAAGCTTTCTTTTTAGCATTTTACAATTTTTTAAAAATTAATACATGCATGTCTGTAATTTTATCTTTATATTCTTCATACAATGATTTATTATATCCGCGACGAAATAGTAAATATGATTTTGATAAAATAACATCACCTCCAATCGAGATAAGATATTTAATAATTTTGGACCACTCAATATGATCATCTTCAAATACGTGTATATCACCTTCTCTATGATACCTTGGATTAATAATTTTTCTTACTAACCAATCATAGTAGTTAGTGCATATAAAATACTTTTTTATATTAAGCGGTGTTATTTTTTTCATCTTTCCAGTAAATTCAATATAATCTGGATTTTTTAACCAAAATTCTTCAGATGGTTCATGATCAATATAAATAATTCCTCCTGTTTTAAGTATTCGATTAAATTCATTAAAAATGCCTAAATAGTCTGGTATATGGTGTAATACGGAGTATATCGCTATCATGTCGACACTAGAATCTGGAATATCTCTCAAGTCTATTCCATTTAATTTTTTAGTTATTACTTTAGTTGGATATTTTTTTGATGAAACAAGATCTAGGAATCCTTTTGATACATCGCACGCTAGCACTTCACAGCCTAAATTAGAGAGATGCTGTGTTAAATTACCTGCTCCGCACCCATAATCTAAAACAAGTTTTATTGGACTTGAAGTTTTAATTTCAGCAATTGCTCTAGTTAGCTCATTCTTAAGTCGCGATTGTTCATATTCATTATAAATTTCTCCATGCATTTTTTCATATTTGAGCGCAATTTTGTTATGAGTTTTAATATTCCATTTTATTTTTAAATTGTTTTCTTTTGAGTTCATTTTTTAAATTTATCATTAACTATTATTGTTGTTTTTTATTTTTGTAATAACTTTTTAATCAATCTTACATATTCTTTGCATGCGTTTACATCATTAAAATGGTTTGCTCGATGTTTCAATTCTTTTTTATTTATATGTATTAATTTATTACTAAATAAGTTTTGAATAGCATTAGTAAGTGCTTGAGTATCTCCAACGTGAACCAATGTTCCATATTTCCCTTCTTCCAATATTTCTTTTGGACCATATTGGCAGTCGGTCGCTATGATCTGACACCCACATGCCATAGCTTCAATAATTACAGTTGGCAATCCCTCCCACCTTGACGGTAAAATAAATGCGTCAGCGTGAGACATGTAGCGATATGGATTCAAATCATAGCCAGTAAAGTCGACCAGCTCCTCTATGCCAAGCACTTGAGTATGTGTCTTAAGCGGAACCGCTAGAGGTCCATCTCCAACAATCACCAAGCGATATTCTTCACGATTTTTCAAACGGGAGAAGGCATCCAACAGTAAATCAAATCCTTTTTGTTCAATTAGCCGCCCAACACATAATATTGTCTTGTAATTAGATTTTTGGTCGCCTAGCCATCGATGTTTGAGCGGCTCCATAGCCTTGCATAACAGATCCCTGGTAACAACTGGGTTGTAGATAACATGAAGTTTTTCTGCTGGTAAATCGAGTGAAGTGGAAAGATCGTCAGAAACGCCTTTAGATACAGATACAATTGCTTCGGCTCGATAAAAAAGTAATCGTGACAAAGGACGCAGCAGATATTTGTCTTTTATATTGTCAGGAGATGAAAGTTTTGCTGAGAAGCTGTTGTGAGCACCGATCAGAAGTACCGGCTGATGTCGGGAGATTAGTCGTGCTGCAATTGCTACTAAGCCTGTCGCGTAAATAGATGTGAGAACTGCATCTGGCTTGTATGTGTCGAAATATGAGGACAGTTTGAACAGTATTCGAATGTAAGTGCTGTTGCCAAAATTAATGCATTTGACTGATGGATCTAGTTGCTCCTTGAGCGGGCCAATTGTTGTGTTTGACAACATATGTACTTCGTCAAAGTGTGCCAAAAAGCTATTCGCTAGTGATATGAGGACTTTCTCGGCACCACCCACGTGATAAGAAGGGATGAAAATAGCAATTGTATTTTTTTTCATTATGCTTTAGTCTAGAGTATGTATAACTTGCAATCAGTAATGGGCTGCTGGTTCCATGTCCAAACCTTTGCTAAGTCATACTTCATTTTCATCCGGTCGTAAAATTTACTCTCAAGTTTAGCTTCTAGGATTGGAGTGCTATAGTAGATTAGTCGCATTCGTTGAGTAAGTGAATTCGAGTCGGTCCAGTCTGACTGCATGCAAATATCCGAAATTAAAACAGGTATCGTAGCTAGTTGCACAGTTTTATTAAATAAGTACTTATGATCGTGGTGACCGTATTCTCCAAATGGATTGTGGGTGAACACATAGTCATAATCACTACCATCACCTATAATTTGGGCTATGCTTCGCTCAAGCTTTAGTAGGCTACCGTCTCGTGATGGTAATGCTGAGAAGTGCGAGTCATAGTCAAGCACCTTGAACTTGATGCTAAGCTCCATGCACACATCCATAAAAACAAATTTTCTATGTGCGCACCACTTGCGATCCTTGCTGTAGCGGTCCGACGAAACCATCAAGATTGTCTTCTTAATCGTTGGGTCTTGCAAGATTGGCCAGCCGCAAATTATCTCGTCATCGCAGTGGGCTAAGATCATTAGAATTCTCGAACCGGCTAGTTTAGTTATGGTCATATGAGAAAATCTCAAATGTGTTCTTTAAAGTTCGAGCAAGATTTACTAGGCGCAATCCAGCTTGTTCCGTTCGCAAACCTTGCTCAAACTCTGCATAGCCCCCTTGCATCGTAGTTGGCTGTTTCCAAATGTGCTGACTCATTTAATCACTGGCTGAATACAATTACCAAATAGCTGGCAACAAACAAAGTTGAATTGCCAGATTGCTCAATACTGTTGCCTTACGCAAATGGTGTCCGCACCTACGTTAATGAAACGATAGCCCTCATCAAGCAGTCGCATTTTGAGTTGATAATTTCGAGATAAGTCCATCTCAGTCCATTCGTAGTTGATAATTAATGGGTGAAGTTTTGAATCAAGAGCTTGATAAATAATCTCATCGTCACTGCCTTCTGTATCTACATAAAGAAGATGCAAACATTCATAGTTCAGTTCATCGTATAGGGACTTTAACGTTTGGACTGTACAGTCAACCTTCTCAACTTGATCAGGCAGTCCAATTGCAACAGCTCTTTTTTGTATGTAATCTGAATCCTGTCTAGCTAGTCCATGAAAAAAATCCCCCGGTACAGGTGCATTGGGTTTGAATCTGTGAATTTCTCCAGAGCTTTTCTCAGAGCCGATCATTGTGTTGCTGAACGTAAGTTGCGATTGATCTCGATAATTAAACTTTAACCGCTCAAATACGTCAGGCATCGGTTCAACTAAACAACCGGAAATCTTATATTTGCGAATAAGTGGTGCAAGGTTGTCACACAAAACACCATCATTGGCGCCAACTTGAATAAAACGAAAAGTTGAGCCTGTTTCATGCAGCACCTTAGCAAGCACATGTTCGAACACATCGAATGGCATTTCTGGTAAAATATAAGCCGTAGTTCTTATTAGCTTAATATTGAACAAACCAAGGAAAGATTGAATCAATTTTTTTAACATGTGTAATTATTCTGATTAAAAGGTTAAATTTTATAATTTTGATAATAAATATATGTATAAAGTTAAGTTGGTTTAAGAGATTAAATAGTGAAATTTTGTAATAAATAGAAAATCAAGATTATTAATTTTCTTCATATATATTTATCTTTCTTAATTATTTTGAAACTGGTTTATATATTAAATTTAAAATTTGAGAGAAATTTTAGGTATTTAAAATCTATAATTTTATATTAAGCTCTGAAAAGTTAATAGAATAAGTAATTTGAAATATCATAAAGACGTCTTCAGAGAAACACTACTTTATTTAGGATGCTAATTCTCTTAAAGCTTTATTTTTTAAAAGGCTTGACAACGTTTATTTTTAAACGCCACTTTTAATGTAATTTATAAAGCCATTATTTAGCTCTAGAATTTGATTACAATTTTTTAGGGTTGAAATTCGATGAGCAATAATCAGGATTGTAATATTTTCACTTAGCGATTCAATAGCATCCATTACTTCCTCTTCAGTGTTGCTATCAAGCGCACTTGTAGCCTCATCAAATACAATAACGTTTGCTTTTTTGTAAAGTGCTCGAGCAATACCGATGCGTTGACGCTGCCCACCAGACAGCCGAATACCTCTTTCACCCACGAAACTGTTGTACTGAAGGGGCAACGATTCGATAGTCTCAGATATCTTTGCCTGCTGAGCAGCTTGACGTACTCGGAAGTAGTCAATGTTGTCTTTGGGCACACCAAAGGCAATGTTTTCTGCGATTGTGCTGTCGGCCAAATAGATGGCTTGAGGTACATGCGCGATGTGCGCCTGCCAGTTACGATGGTTGGCGGCAGTTATTGTCTGATCATCAACATTCAACGTGCCTTCAGTTGGTAGAAGCAGACTCATAACTATATCTAGCAACGTAGTTTTACCGCTACCGGTTTTACCAACAAAACCAATACGGCTGCCTTTGGGAATGACTATGCTGAGATTTCTAAATATCCATGCGGACTGCGCAGAGTACCGATAGCCCACTTTATTCAATGTGATACTTTCATTAAAGGATATCATTGACTGGGCTGGGAGGTATGAGCTCTCAGGCAATGACTGATTTAGGAGGTCAACAGTATCTTTGATAGATGCATGATCTCCTCTCAACGAAGCCCATCCGGCATAGATTTGTTGCATAGCAGGTAACATTTTTTGTGCCCCTAGAGCAAGACCACCTAGCACTGGGATTGCCTTGCTGAAACCTGCCTCATCATTAGAAAGCGCGTATGCCAATGTTGCAATCAAAAGCATACTAAGAGTTTCTACTCCTATTCGAGGGCTAGAGTGAATGAATGCATTACTGCCTTGGGCTTGTCGAAGTGACAGATCGGCATCACGATAAATCTTACAATACGTAGCTTGAGAGCCATCAATCAATACATCCCTGATGCCGCCCAATCCTTCTTGAAGAGCTTTGATAACTTTAGACGAGTTTCGCGAAATACGATAACTGTTAGAGTGTGCACGGTTTCGTGTGATAAGAATTATGAGTGCGTAAATACTAAAAAAACCAACCATAGCACTTGTAGCAACAATTGGGTCAATAAATAATAGTGCAGTTACAATGAATAACATCAAAACACAGGAACTGAGCAAATTAAGTAGTTGAAAAAGGTTGTGGGTTACTGATGAAACTTTGGTTGTGATTCCTGCAATCACCTCACTGCTGTTTCGCGCCAAATGAACCTCATAAGGCTGGTAAAGAGTTCGCTGATAAATACTAAAACTAAGGTCTGCGCCAACTGCATAAGTCAATCTAATTGAGGCCCACAAAAGTAACAACCGTGTACATCCTGCCAATAAGGCCGCTGAAACAAAGGCTAGAGTTAAGGGTAACAAAAGTTGCGTTGAGCTAGAGACTCCTAGGTATTGGAAGAAGGTTTGAGCAATTACATTGCTAAACACTTGCTCAGGAGCTGTCAATGCTCCCAAGAATGGCAACACCGCACTAATTGAGAGTACCTCTGTTAAGCTGGCAAATATCATCAGCACCAAAAGTAGACCGAATTGCCCACGACGACGCTGATTAAGGTGACGCCAAAGTTTCTGGAGTTGGCTAATGATGGTGTCAGTTTGCACTAATTAAAATAAGCAACTGTATGATCATGAGATAGATCAAACTAATTAAATCTTTATGACTTCACGTAACAAGGTGTTGTGAGATCTAAACCTTCTGCAAATTGGTGCGTTGGAGAATAGCCCAATAGTTGCTTAGATTTTCCTATATCCGCCAGACTGTGATTCACATCACCAACTCGAAAATCACGATATAGGGGCTGAGCACCTAATATGGTTTGCTTTGCTTCAAAAGAAATTACATGTGATGCCAGGCTAGCACGAAGACTTTGGTAAAGAACGTTAAGCGTGGTGCGATCGCCTACCGCCACGTTATAAACCTGGTTTAGAGCAGGGTGTGTTACTTCACTTGAAATTACTTCGTCAGCATATATTGCTGCTAACAGGTTGGCTTGCACCGCATTGGCAACATAGGTAAAGTCCCTGCTTGTCTCGCCATCGCCATTGATGTATAAAGGTTCGTCATTAAGTAGGGCATAAGTCCATTTCGGAATGACTGCAGCGTAAGCACCATTGGGGTCTTGTCTGGGGCCAAACAAGTTAAAGTAACGTAGACCAATTGTGTTGAAACCATAGCTTCGCGAAAAAATTTCGGCATACATTTCGTTGACGTATTTGGTTAGGGCATATGCGCTCAATGGTTTACCGATGTTTTCTTCGACTTTAGGTAGGGTCGGATGATCACCATATATGCTGCTACTGGAGGCATAGGTAAAACTCTTAACTTTAGCGTCTCTAGCCGAGACGAGCATGTTAAGGAAACCGGTAACATTGGTGTCGTTGGTACTAATTGGGTCTGCCAAGCTTCTTGGAACGCTGCCCAAGGCAGCTTGGTGCAAGACGTGATCCACTGTCGTTGCAACGCCAGAGGCATTTATTTGAGCGTCGATATTCTCAGTGCTTTGTCGGAAAAACATTGCTTGACGGCAATCCTCTAGGTTTCGAATGTCGCCTCTGATAAAATGAAAATTGGCCCATTGTTTAGGGGTGACAAGAGATTGAACATCGTCCAAGTTACGCTGGTAACCGGTGGCAAAGTTATCTATACCTACCACGCGTTGGTTAAGTTTCAGGAGAGTTTCTAGCAAGTGACTGCCTACGAAGCCGGCAACGCCCGTTATGAGCCAAGTTTTTGGGCTATGTCGCAGTTCGATTTTGACTTTTTCGTATCTCTTCATTAAGTGAATTACCAATTAGTCGGGCGTCAATAATTTATAGTCGTCCATCTGCTATGCCCAACGGTAGGATACTTTTAACGTCAAAAATTACGGCACCGGGTTGGCCAAAGGCTTTAATACCCTGCGCGCCCCAAGCAAGGAACTGCGAATGCGCCACAGCCAGGATGATGGCGGAGTATTGTCCTGACTTGGGTGCTTGAGCAAGGCATTCCAGACCATATTCGTGCCGTGCTTCAGCAAGGTCGATCCACGGATCATAAACATCCACCAGAATGTTGTAGTTTTGCATGGCTTTTACAATGTCAACCACTTTGGTGTTGCGCAAATCGGGGCAGTTTTCCTTAAAAGTCAGACCAAGAATCAGCACTTTGTTACGTAGGATAGGCAGTCCTTTTCGCAACATGAGCTTGACGGTTTCATCGGCCACATGAGCGGCCATGTTGTCGTTGATACGCCGGCCGGCCAAAATCACTTCGGGATGGTAGCCAACTTCCTGCGCTTTGTGAGTGAGGTAGTAAGGATCCACACCAATACAGTGTCCACCAACCAAGCCAGGCCTAAAGGGCAAAAAATTCCACTTGGTTCCTGCTGCTTGCAGTACTTCCAGTGTGTCTATGCCCAGTTTATGAAAGATCAGGCTTAGCTCGTTCATAAGTGCGATGTTCACATCGCGCTGAGTGTTTTCAATTACCTTGGCCGCTTCTGCTACCTTGATGCTGCTAGCTTTGTAGGTACCGGCAGTTATGATCTGTTTGTACAGCTGATCTATTTTTTCTGCTATTTCAGGCGTACTGCCGCTGGTAACTTTTTTGATTGTAGTCAGTCGGTGATCTTTGTCACCTGGATTGATACGCTCTGGGCTGTATCCACAGTAGAAGTCTTGATTGAACAACAGGCCGCTGAGCTTCTCTAGAACAGGTACACATACTTCTTCAGTCGCACCGGGATATACAGTCGATTCGTAGATTACGATGTCTCCCGATTTGAGAGCCTTTCCCACGGTCTCGCTTGCCTTAATAAGTGGGCTCAAGTCTGGGCGGTTTGCCTTATCTACTGGTGTTGGCACTGTGACGATGAAAATCTTTGCTTTAATAAGGTCTTGATGGTTACTGGTGAAGTTGAGTTGATTAGCTTGTTGAAGTTCTGAGGTGCTGCACTCTAGGGTGTGGTCTTCGCCGCGCTTGAGTTCTTCAACGCGCATTTCGTTGATATCAAAGGCAATAACGGGACGGACCTTGCCGAACTCAACTGCAAGCGGAAGCCCGACGTAGCCGAGACCAATGATGGCGATGATTTTCTCTTTATTCATGTCAACCGATTGTCTGATTGCGAAACTCTGGCGTTCTCAATTTTAAGTGTCTCAATTTCAATTTTTAGAGCCTCATACTCTTCCATCTTGCTCTGGAGGAAGCGGCTGGTAAGTGCAAATTTTTCTGCAAAACCTTTTGGAGTGAGAAGATAGACGTACTTAAACTTGTTCTTACTCTTTTGAAAGTTGCCCATTTTGACGAAGCCTTTGTCAATCAGTGCCTTGAGACAGTAATTTAGGCTGCCTAAACTTATACCGAGTTTTTCGGCAATTTCTCGCTGAGTCAAGTCAGGGTTCTCATGCAAGATACGCAAGATTTTAAAGTTCGTGCTCTCGTTAATTTTGATTTCACTACTTGTCATTTTGATTTTGTTTTCGACTATTTGTCTTAAGTTTCCGAGCCTTAGGCACGCTACCGCAATGCCCTGCACAAGAAATGGGGCTAATTGATAAAAAGGAAAAATTTTTGATAGCAAAGTTTACTGGATTTTGTTGATTTGTTCGATATTTGAACAAAAACAATTATCTTTTAAAGAATGGATTGCAATGTGTTGGGGTATAAAGTTAAGTATTAATAGCCTTCTGGATTTTGGAGCTGCCATCTCCATGCGTCTGAGCACATTCTTTCCACGCCCAGCTTCGCCTTCCAGTTCAGTTTTGTTTCTGCCAGAAACGTGTTGGCATAACAAGCAGCTACATCGCCTGTTCTTCTATTAGCATAATGATAAGGAACTGGTACGCCAGTCACCTCAGAAAAAATATCCGCTAACTGCTTCACACTGACACCTAGGCCTGTTCCCAAATTGACGGTGATACTTTGCTGGTGCTCTGTTAGGTAGGTTAGAGCAGCCAGGTGGCCTTGAGCTAAGTCAACCACGTGTATATAGTCGCGCACACCGGTTCCATCTGGGGTGGTGTAGTCGTTTCCGAATATGCTCAGATGGTCACGCTTTCCCGATGCTACTTGGGTTATGTAGGGCATGAGATTGTTTGGAATACCGTTTGGCTGTTCTCCGATGGTGCCACTACTGTGCGCACCTACAGGATTGAAGTAACGAAGAATTGCCACATGCCATCTGCTGTCAGATTGTTGGAGATCACGCAAGATGTCTTCGCAAATGAGCTTGGTGCGACCATAGGGGTTGGTAACATGTAGCTTGCTGCTTTCAGGAATTGGTACGTGCTCTGGGTCACCGTAGACAGTTGCCGAGGAGCTGAACACAATCCGTCTAAGGTTTGCGCGGTCCATGGCCTGAAGCAAACAGAGAGTGCTTCCTACATTGTTGTCAAAATATCTAAGTGGCTGCAATACTGATTCCCCTACCGCCTTTAGCCCCGCAAAATGTATGACGCCTTGTATATCGTGTTCATGAAAAATTTTATCCAAAGTTGGTGTATGGCGTACGTCAGCTTCAATGAAGGTAAGGTTCTTACCAGCAAGTGCTTCGAGTCTTTCTAATACTTTTTGACTGCTGTTGCATAGGTTGTCCATAACTACGACATGATGCCCGCACTCCATGAGTTCCACAGCTGTGTGGGAACCAATGTAGCCAGTTCCGCCGGTGATTAATATTTTTGGCTTCATTTGTTTTTAATTTTTTGAATCTCTTGTGCCAGCAACTCTCTAAGTATCGTTTGGCTCGACTCTAAGCTCGAAGCGCTTGGCAGCCATTGAAGTAAGGCTTCACTGCCGATAGTTGGCTGCCCCATGGCGGTCTCAATAATCACAAAACCAACTTTCCTAAACTCAGCACTTGCGCGCGGCATGTGAGTGCTACTGGTGACCAAGGCAATGCCGTGAATTCCCTCTTTCTCCAGCAAGTCCCAAGTGTTTACAGCATTTTCTTGTGTGTCTCTAGAGCTTGATTCCTTGTACTTTAGGTTGATACCAAATGCTTCACGTAAGACTTTTTCCGCTACATCGGCCTCAGCTAAGGTTGCATCTTTTGCCCCCCAGCCAGATCCACCACTGAAGGCAAGCGGCAAGCCACTCTGCCTTGCAAGTTGAGCCCCAAGCCGAAGGCGATCCAGAGACGTCTTACTCATCTGCTGGTCTCCCCCCGGGAGCCCCGTCACAACGCCGCCGCCAAGAACTACGATAACTTGTACGGATCTGTCCCTAAGGTCCTTGGCTGTGACCAAAGGATATTCAGGTATCACTTGATTGTGGAGCCACACTGAAAACGCGTTTGTGGAAAGTAGCCAAAGAGCAGCGGTAGAGATAACAATGACACCTCGCGCAAGCCTTGGCCTACTTCGAATCAGCATCACCCCAAGTAAAATGGTGATCAGCACTGAAGCAGGAGGCAACACAAGGGCAGTGAGGTAGGGCTTGAGTTCTGGAAGCATGGCCTAAGTTTATCTTTAAGCGTGAATTCACTTTGGAGAATTTAAGCGGGACGCATTTATAAGTTTCCTTTTAGCCAAGACTTAAACGACTCATTTCCGCAAGGGCCGGTTTTAGCCCTGAGGCTCGCAGTCTTGTTTATTCTCTTGCTATCTGATGAATCACTTGCTATCTTGTTTTCCGACTTAGACCGCCATTCGCGAGTGTTTGCTGAAATCCTGGCCGCCTCGTCTGGCTCATAGACGCCACCTAGTCCAAAGCAGATCCTTGCACACTGCACCATCGCCTTGTGGCGAAGCATGCGCCTTGGGTGCGTAAGCCAAGCCCCCTGACCAGTATGAGCCTCGTACATGTACTCTCGAATTGACGTTGCAACCTTTCTGTCTCGCCGAAAAATAGTGCACTCAAAATAAAGAGGCAACTCGTCGTGCCCAGACTCAGACTCCAGTAACCTCATTCCATCAAACTGAGGGTGTGAGTCCAATCAGGCATGCCAGCTCAACTTAAAATACAGTAGTCCAATACGAACGCACCTTCAGCAGTTTCTAACATGACGATACCAAAGTCAAAGCCATCCCAGACAGGACCCAAGACGGCACAGGGTAAGGCCCGCGCGTCTAAGAACGCAGTCACCCATGGCATGAGTGCCATGGTTCACGAGTCCCCTGGGGAGTTCGAGCTTGCTCAGGCCTACACCAAGCAGCTGCTCGAGCACTACCGACCAGACGCCCCTCTTGAGTCACTTCAGGTCATCAGGGTTGCCAGGACCTGGGCCAAGCTTGAGATGTCCTACGTACAAGAGCGTGCCAAGTTGGCGCTTGCACTTTACGAGTTCGAGTCCTCGCCCAACAACGTTACATCCTCCATGAGGGAGGGCAGCGACTTGGAGTTGAGCTTAGCCAGGAGGCTGTTGGATGGAAAGTCACTGTCCTTGCCGTTTTCAATCTGCGAGGAGGAGGTTACGGAAGTTGCCAAGGAGGCAAGGGACCTTAAAGGCCAGGTATCGTGTGACATGGATTTCGAGAAACAGATGCCAAAGCTGTTTAACCTCGTGAACAACATTGAACTCTCCTCACTCGATGGCCTGCAGGAAGGTGCAAGCGTGATGGATCGGCTCAAGATCGTTGCCCGCGATGTGGAGGTTATTTTTTCTCACCATGGGCTGGATGGGGCTATATTTATGAAAGTTATAAGCCAATTGGAACGCTATAGAAGAGACGAAAAGCTTAACCAATTGAGCAGCCACCGACGAGAGACCATCAGTCGCCGTGAGGAGCCAAACAAGATACATGATGCGTTTGTAGACCAGGTGAGGCTGTTCGCCAGGCTTAGCGAAGCCCTTGATAAATCAAAGTCGCTCGTCGAAAAAGTTCGAGAGCACCGGCAGCTAAAGAGGGCCTCAATTTCGTTAAGCCCCGAGGAGTCCGACAGGTTTGCAAGGTACCAGGCCAATTTAGAGCGGCGTTTGTCAAGCCAAATCGGTGAGCTACGTATCATGCAGGCAGACAAGATGAGGCTCGGTTTAGGAAAAGCCTAGGGACAACTAGGCCAGCGATCTGGGTACAGATTGGGGCCGCATGTGCCCCTAACCCTTACGCAGATTCATTTCGCTGCAGGCCATGCAAAGCTGCCTGTCCCGACTGCCGTATCCACCCCTTGAGCTGGCCCGTGCCAAGGGGCTTACCCATGGCTTTGCTGATTGGTCCAGTGCTACTAGCCCTAGCTGTGTGTGACCTTTTATTGGCCTCACTCAGCAGGACAGAGCTCACCCGCTCGGCCTCGTCTGGCTCGTACACGCCCCCCAATCCAAAGCACGCCCTTGCACACTGAACCATCGCCTTGTGGCGCAGCATCCTCCTGGGGTGGGTGAGCCAAGCACCGTGCCCCGTGTGGGCCTCGTACATGTACTCCCGAATGGAGGTGGCGACCCTCCTGTCCTTCCTGAAGATCGTGCACTCAATGTACAGCGGTAGCTCATCGTCTCTAGGCCCAGACTCCACAAACTTCATCCCATCAAACTGTGGGTGCGAGTTGATGATCTTGCTCCAACCATCAACCCCCACGACAAACACGATGCGCGCCTTCTTTCCAGACTCTGGCGTGACCTCAGTGGCATAGACCTCGTTGTTAAGCGGGTCCAGACCCAACCGCTCAGAGAGCATTAAGAGGCGGTCCAAATCCGCCTGCGTCCAAATCGTCAGGCGGCTCAGTGCGGACTGGATCAGGATCCGTACAAAAGAGTCGTAGCTTAGCCCTGAGCGCAAGACGCTTCTATCAACCACGCTAAGTGTTGGTCCTGGCTTTGGGGTGTCTGGACGATCCGATTGCTGAGCCAGACCTGCCTTCGACTTGCTGGCAAGGTTGGGACTGCGAAAACCAGCAGTACCTTTGCGACTCATGATGCGTCCTTCAGCAAAAAGCGGCGTGTGCCCAGAACACTAGCTGTGAATGCTGCAGCAATGTCAGGATGCGCTTGCGCCAAGGCTTTGGTATCAATCCGGTTGCTGGCCTTTGCGCACTTCCAGGTGGCAAGTGTCTTGCCTGCGTGGGTGAGCTTTTCTGCGTGGCCCATGTAGTTCAAGATCTCAAGCTTAAGTCTGTCGCACTCAGTAGAAAGTACCTGAGATTTGGCGCAGTTATCTTGGTATGCCCGAATGGATTCAAGCAAAGCTTCATTGGCCTCAATGCTCTGGCCTGAAGACTCTTTGGGGAAAAGTAAGTTAGCGTCTTGAACGTTGATGGGCTCTGGCGTTGTTTGGCCAATGACATGCTCATGCCAAAAGTGCTGGGCGTGGGACAGGATCAAATCTTCAAGCTCCAAGTCACGATCAATGGTGTAGACGCGAAAGTCACTGTTTCCAATCAGGACAGCCAAGTCTGCTGACTGGCATTCAGTAATCGCCATGTACCAGGCGCATTGGACGAGATAAAGGGGCGGTACCTGATCTGTGCCTGGCTCACCCCAATCGTTCTTGCTGAACGCACTGGAAGTTTTGCATTCCAATAGTTTGTTGGCAGTAATGGTGCCGTCTACGACTGCTGGTGTGTCTGGCGTCTCAAGGACAAAACGGTCAACGTGACCAAACATGAACTCGTGTTTCTTGTGAAACAAGGTGGGCGAATGTATGGCTGTGAAGAGGTCTGTAGCGCGCTCGTACTCACTTGCAATGAAGCTTTCTGCGTGCTGCCCGAACCTGAGGTGAATCAGGTCTCGGTCTGCTGGCTGCTCGCCTGAGACTAACTCAGACCAAAGCTCAAGCGGGGTTTTGTAGGGAGACAGGCCAAGGATGGCTCCGATGTCGGTGCCGCCGATGCCATGGGGTCTGGTGCGGTTAGTTACTGATAAGGGGAGAGGGGCGTTCATGTGAATCCTTTCAAAAAGAGAGGATTCAATAATAAACTATTAATTAATAAATTTCAACCATTAGTTTAATTAAAGTTTTCCTGAAATACGCCACTCAACAACAGTGCCAATTACTTTTACATCTTTGACGCTGTGCACAGAGTCGCCTGAGGAGATTAATTTCAGATAGTGTCCACTTGATTTGGCAGGCATTTGAACACGCGCCAAATCAATTTTGTTTTTCCCATAACTAACAATTGCAACTGAATCAGATTGCAAGGCTTTTTCTGGGTCAATGAAAATGATTGCTCCAGCAGGAATAGGGCCTTGGTTCCAATTCAAATCAACAGAGCCTGGGTAACGAGTGGCAAAACTTGAAAAGCTTGGAGCTGTAAGAAGCGGTGTTGTTCTGTCAACACTTTTCTTAGAATCAAAATTCTCTAGGTTTAGCCAAGAGACAAAGGGAACATCAATATGAATTGATTCTGTTTCGAGTAATTCAATATCACTGGAGCCATTCAATAAAAATTCAACTGACGTGCCTAGAACCGCTGCAATTTTGCTTAACTTTCGACTGTCAGGTTGGTTCTTGCCATTCTCCCAACTTGCGACAGAAGCTGCAGAAATCCCAAACTCTTCACCAACCTGCTTCAAGGTTAGGCCCTTGGCAAGTCGCAAGTTTTTGAGTCGTTCATTGAGCATTTGCCAATGATAATTGAATACTCAGGGCATGGTGAATTAGTTGGTAAACAGACAAACTTGATTTGTTTACCACCTGTTTTGATCGGTCGTGACCACTTTGGGGTGTTGATTCCTCAGACTCAAACGGAAAACGCCGTTTAAC
>Ga0209550_10001174_pt1 | contig 25279 bp, 11 predicted proteins | sample LauGreSuBDMM15SN_2_FD_187567 | JGI IMG/M metagenome (GOLD analysis project Ga0209550, IMG submission 187567) | Freshwater lake microbial communities from Lake Michigan, USA - Su13.BD.MM15.SN (SPAdes) (version 5) | ecosystem: Environmental > Aquatic > Freshwater > Lake | place: Lake Michigan... | reverse complement strand
GTGCGCAAAGCATGCAATGAGTGTCGTGCACGTGAAATGCGAGCCCACGAGCTTAAAGAGCCGCTGGTGGTGGCACTGGTTCATGTACACTGCGTGCCAGAGTTCCCATCTGTGGGCCAGCTGGTGACGGGAGGCGAAAGCAGCCGCTCGCTGCACGACCTCATGGCGTCGGGCCTCGTCGACTGCCGCATCGGCCGCGTTCTTGGCCTCCGCCTGGGTTGACGCCTCGAGATCGGCCGCCGCCGATCGCTTGGCGCACTCCTCTGCCTCATGTTGCACCATCTTCATGTCGAATGACGGGCTGTTCGGTCTGACCGCGGCCGGGCGCCTTGCGAGCTCTGCCCCCCATCGTGCGTCGGCGGTCTCCAGCATGGCCTTCTCGGCCGCCGCCGATTCGGCCTTGATTTGTGCCTCCTGCTTGGCCATCGCCTTAAACGCGTCGGACCTCATCAGATCTTCAAGTGCACGGCGGGAGGCGGCTCCCGAGAGCTGACCAGGAAGGTGCACGCGCACGGACATATATGCTCTGGTCCACACCCGGCGCATCTTGCGACGCTTGAAGGCCGCGGATGCGGCGTTGGCGATGAACGTGCCCGCCCGAAGCTGCAAGACAGAGAGGGGCTTTTGCACGCTCACGAGCATCATCATGAGATCTGTCGAGAGACGCCACAGGACATTGCAGATGCGCAGCGCGAGCTCCTCCTGGAGAGTGCACTTGAGTGACTTTGAATAGTCCTTGAGTGTCAGGTGCCTTGCAAGCACATGCCCCTCCTGGCATTGGCGCATCATCTCGCCGATCTCCAAGAAGGATTGCACTATCGTGATAAGGTGCTGCTCGCAGGCGTAGTAGCGCTTCTGATGTGCAGCAATCTGCGCGATGATGCCACAAAGCTTTTCGTCGACAATGCGCCACTCATCCTTGAGCACCACTACCAAATCCAGCATGGGTCGGAGGATATCCTGGTAAAAGACCTCACATAGAGCCATCATGGGTTGGCGAAGGGTGGCGACCGTGCGGCTGGGTGAGGCCTTGCCGTTAGAGGTGGGGGTGCCGACGACGGCATGCAGGATGCTGTCGATTCGCAGGCCACACAGCAGACCGCCGCCCCCGCCCACCAAGCCCAATGCTCTATAGAGCCGAGCAAGCGTGGCACCCGCCTCCTGTAAGCCAGGCGTTCGCGGCGGCAAGCGCGGCACGTCAAACGGGATGGCCGGGCGCAGCACTCCAGCAGCCTTCTCCTTGGCTGTGAGTGGCGGCGGGGACGGAGGCGCGTCGCCCCCCCAAACGCCCAAGCTCGGTCCGTTTCCGATACGGTCCAATGCTGGCCTGCCGCCATCTGTCACGTGCTGTAACAGCGCTTCAAAGTGCTTGCGCCGTTCGAGCCGGACCATCTTCTTTTCGGCCGCGCCGGCTCCACCACCCTTGCCCATAAAGCGCGGCAGCAGTATCTCTTTCGAGTAGGGTGAGGGCCGCATGTCCTTCTGCGCCCACGAGCGGAGCCGTAGCTTGCCCGAGAGGTTCGGGTCCACCTCGAGAACGTATGTGAAAGTATCTGACTTGGCCACGTCCAGGCCCTTTGAGTTCTGCTCCTTGTCATTACCCAATCGCTTCGCAACTCGCGCCGCAAAGTCGGGTGACGCGTGGCCTGCCCCAATCCACAGCACATCCCATTGCATATACGTGCCGTCGGGCTTGGATGGCGCAAGCTCCAGAGCGTAGTGCGTGACCTCGCAACTCCCTAAGCCGGCGCCGGTGCCAGCCCCGCTTCCGCCGCCACCCATCCACTGCACCGAGAAGTGTTCCGCCGTCCGCTCTGTGACAATGAGTTCGGGCTGGGGCAGGCGAGCAGTGATGTCCTGGAGCCGCACACACATTGCCAGCTGGTAGCCCGAGAGTAAAATACCTGCACGCTTGGCCACCATGGGCACGTTGCTGCCTCTCTTGCCCTCACCCTCGACGATTCGGATCATGATCTCATCGTTCAATACTAGATTACCTTCCTTGTCCGTGGCAATAGTTTTAGCTTGTGCGCGAGCGCTTCCATCCATTCGGGAGGGCGGGATGGTCAACTCACACTTGGTGCGAATGCCGTGCCAGGTGATGGTGCGCACCTGCCCGAGATACGTGAACTCAAGCCGCGCCCCCCTCCAGAGGTAAAGCACCTTGGAGAGGGCCACCCGGTCGCTCATCCCCCACTCGGAGTTCTCCATGAGCTCGAGTTCATGCTCGATGGTTGGGAGCGTTGGGCATGCATGCAGCCGGAGCGTTGCCGGCGTGTCGCGCAGCACCTGCTCGCGTGCAAAGAGGTGTAGGCGCACCGCCGTCACCTCGTCTAAGCTCGGATCCGACATCACACAAAAGTGGCCCGAGTAGGGTACCTCGATGTGCACACGATCGGCCTCAAAGTGACATGCCGCTCGGCCTGTCGAGGCCGCGCGCTCGACAGCCGAGGCATCGCGCAGATCGACTCGCTCCCACTTCTCCGAGCCGAGCGGCGCTCCGAGGACGACGCACGTGGACCCCGCGGACGCGGGCTCGAAGCAGTGCGGGATGATGAGCGTCAGCGGCTTTTCAAAGGGAACTCGTGATGCAGAAGGATTGGGGAAGGGACCAACGCCATCATCATGGGCAGGGTAGACGATCTGCACGATCTCAGACTGATAGTGCACGAAGGGTTGGGAAGATTGGTCCTGTGCATCGTTCATACCCTCAAGCAGGTACGAAACGGAGCTCGGGGCGAATGTCTTCAGAGCAATCTTGCAATGGGAGGATGCCGCTGGGTTCTGCTCCTCCCGCAAGGTGGTGCTCCCCACGAGCGCACCATGAGGGATCTCGACCTGCAGCCCAAGTTTGCCCATATTGAGGCGAGAGCCGCGGCCGCGGCCGTTCCCAAGATCTGCCATCCCCGGCACGAGCATCGGAGGGAACACCGCCTCCGTCGCCCGCTCCGCGATCAGCCCATGCAGGTTGCGTATGTTGGTCTTTCCAAGGAGTTCTTGGCGCATCCATGGCACCATCTCCCCGACATAATGAACAAAGTGCGGCAGTGACACGCCACCCTCGTCGTCACCGTGGCCTCCCGGCAGTCTCGCCAGCCGCGCGAGCTCCACATCCACGAATCGCTCGATCAGCTGCTCGCTGCAGTCCAACTCATCGAGGCGAAGGTCCCTGTGCAACCGCAGCAGCTCTAGGTGCTCAATCCTGCCGTTACCGTTCACGTCATACATATCGAAGAGGAAACGGGCCATGCGTGCCGACTGCTCCACCTGAAGCGGGCCACGCTCCCAGCCCACGTGAATGTCCCACGGCTGTGAGCACCACGCGCAGGTCTTGTGCAGCGAAAAGGTCTCGCCGTTCATGAGCTCCGACACCTCGCCAACCAGCGTGATGCCGAAGAGCTTGCGGTTGCCAAGTGCGTCGCCGATGCGTGCTTCAATTACCGATATTAGCTCGAGGAACCGGATGGATTCCACCACGTCCAACATATAGAAGCGGCGCTCGTGCTCGTCCTCGCTGTGCACTCGACTGTGCACGGTCACACGAATGGTGGCGTGCGCCATGGTCGAGTACATCATCTTGCGTGCATGATACTCCGCGTCGAGCTTCGCAGCGGCGCGTTTGTCAGCAGCGAGGATCGCACTCCTCACCGGGAGTGCAATCTCATCCTGCGACGACTCGTCGTACGAGCTGGGTGCTAGGAGCGTCTCGAAAGAGGATTTCTCAATTTGCGACGGGTGGTTCTTTTTGGAGAGACGAAATGTGCTGCCCTTGGTGAGACGAGACGACATTGTGCGCTCCGCCTGGGGGTCCACCAAAGCCTCCACCTTGTCCTCGACCAGTGCCGCAGCTTGTAGCTGGGCACGAGTTGGCGTAAGGGACCCTGTGCTCATGTAAATTGGTCTTTTATGTAGTAGAACCTGCGAACGATTTCGTTCTTTTTTGTTTCGCATGCATGTAGAGCCACGAACGGCTTAGTGAAGTCCTTAACCTTTCATGGTCAGGCTTCATTCAGGGCCCAAGCTCACAAGTACATTTCGCTGTTGTACTTTGTAACCGTCGTCGATGATTCCGCTTCACCAAAGGGATCAAAGATTCTATTTCCGCAAGAAATGGTGTTGGCGGTGCTCATCATGCCGGCCGTGCTCGGCGCCCAGCTCGCGACCGTTAGACAACCAGTGCGGCTGCACACGATCAACGTCGGTAGTCGTGCGCTGACGACGGAACCGGCCATCGTAGTGCTGCACGGGCTACTTGGCAGTGGGAGCAACTTTGCAACATGGGCCAAAGCGCTGGCCAACTCATGCGATGCGGAGGGCAAACCACGGCGAGTCCTGTTGGCCGACTTGCGCAACCACGGCGAGTCGGCGCATCGCAACGAGATGGACTTCAATGACATGGCGTCAGATGTTGTCCACATGCTCAATGAGGAGGGCATCGATCGTGCTGTGCTCTTTGGGCACTCAATTGGTGGCAAGGTGGCGATGGCTACGGCTTTACTTCATCGAGAGCGTGTCGAGCGCCTGTGCGTGATTGACATCGCACCCACCACTTATGAAGAATCGGAGGAGCAGTGGGCCTCCGTAGTCAGCGTGGTGTCCGCGATGCGTTCAGTGAACCTGGGCATTTGTGCCACGAAGAAGGACGTCGACCTGCAGCTCGCACGCAGCGTCAGCGATCCAAGCCTTCGCGCCTTTGTTCTAACCAACTTGCTACGCACGCCGACTCTTGCTGGAGGCAACATATTCAGCTGGCGTGTCAATCTGGCGTCGATTGAGAGCTCCTTGTCCGTCCTTGCTGGCTGGAAGGTTGAGAGCGCGGACGGCTCTCCATACTCGGGCAACACGCTCTTCATCGCGGGCGGCAAGTCGCGGTTCTTGCGGTCCAGCCACCTTCCGGCAATTCAGACCAGTTTCGAGCGCTTTTCGCTTTCAACCATTCGCAGCGCAGCACATTGGGTCCACGCAGACGAGCCCGAGGCACTTCTCGTCATCGCGTCCAACTTCCTCGCTGCGCCTGCGCCCTCCTCGGAAAATTAGATGGATGATTGAACACGTGAGCGTGATATGACACGATAGTAAAGTGTAAAGCTGACACAAGCTTATGTATTGTTGAGCTATGCTATGTAGGACGGACGCCGAAAGGTATCTCGGCCACGCGCCGCTCACACGCGACCCGCCTCGAGCGCCCTGAACGGAAACACGAGTCGTCATCGTGTTCGCACTGCTGCATACCCAGTTTGGGTATGCATCTCGATTGTACTTGCATTTGTTTCGGAAAAATGAGATTTCAAGTCCCGGTATCCAACCCGCTCAAATTGTGTGCATGCCGTGCTGACAAAGACGCAGCTGGCAATGCGCTGCTCACCGCCGCAACGGCTGCTGATGCGGCTGAGCCCAGCCGCACCAGCGCTACGATGGAGAGGAGAAGCGCAGCGCCGATGGTGATATATGCGAGCGCCCTGTGGCCGCCTTGTCCCGTCACTGCGTGCGGACCGTTGACGTAGAATTTGGTGCCAGAGGACCCAATGAATTTGGTGCCAGAGGACCCAATGCCCGACATTGCCTTTTCTGCATGTGAATTTGCGAGAGAGACTTGTGATCACCACTCCATCGAGCAGGCGACTACAACCCTTCTCTATTGATGCTCGAAGCCTTTTTGAAAGCTTTGCGATGAAGCGCCCACGAGAACGCCCTCTTGGCTCATGCTAACCCTTCGACGAGTGGCCGGCCTCTGGGGCCGGCCAAGGTGCCTGTTTTTGCTGATGCTCGTCTTAAACGCTGCGCGTGCTCACTGGCACGAGAGATGGGAGTACGGCGCGCTGCACAATTACCCATGGTACGGTCAGGATTGGGTGCATTCCGTCACCGACTTCTACTGTGATGACACGTGCGAGGATCGGCTCATGCTCGCGACGACCATCGACCGTGAATTCAAGGCGCTCGTCGATATCTTTAACCAGACGACGGGCGGACCTCGTGACGTTTACCGTGGCGCCTTCGAGGGCCACAATCACACAATCGCTGCACTTGGCATGGCAGCAAGGCGTGCGGCAAGCCTCAACCAATGGAAGCGAATGGACGGGTGGGAGACCATCCTCACCGCGCACACCTCGACCTCTGCACTCTGCACGGCGCTCAAACTCGAGGGCAACGTCAGTTTCACGCGCGAATTCTGCTACGAGACCATCAACGCTTCAAGCCAGGGACCACTTTTTCCAAACCCTCGCTGGTCGATCATCGAAGATTGTTGCCTGAAGTTCAATCGGACGATCGGGCATGGACTCAGCGCCTTCTTCTGGACAGATGAGTATGCTGAAGCGCCCACCTGCGCCATGAACGGCGTTGTACCGCGCGATCCCGCAGGTTATCTTATACCTCCGCTTGGCTGCAAGATGGTCTACGGAATGGGGCTCGTCGTCGGCCGCTACGGCCGCATCTTGCGCACCGAAGACGGCGGCCACAACTGGGAAAACGTCGCATCGCCCACAACGGCGCATTTGCACAGCATCTCGATGAATGTGGAGAACACAAAAGTGTGCGACCGTGCTTTGCACGTGGCTAGGCCACTGACGCTGCCGTCTAGTTTCCATGCTCCCTGCTCGTTCTTCACTCCTGCTGACTCGTTCTTGCTCCGCACGTGCATGGCAGTCGGGTCCTCGCAACAACTATGACCCCACCGAGGACACAGCGTGGGCAGTCGGGGAAGCGGGCACCATTTTGCAAACCGACGATCGAGGACGGAGTTGGCGAGATATCACGAATGATGTGATTAGCTCACTGGGTACCAACTTGCTGCTCAACGGCCGGCGCCTGAACACCATAACTCTGCGCTCCGTGAAGCACCATAGGACAGGCCAACAAGTACAGCCACTCGGCGGCATCGGAGTGAGTCGGCCTGCCATTCGGGTGCTCGTCGTGGGAGACGAGAACACGATCCTGCGCTACGAGCCATGCGCTGTAACGAGTGGCGCCGAACAAACTTGCTACGGGCAGTCCTTTCGATGGATCGACATGTCGATCAGCTACTACGAGGACTATTATGGTGATCTGTACGACGTGCACTTCTTCAATCCGGTTCAACCGACACAAAACCCCAAACCGCCCCTTGCCTATGCTGTCGGGAAGTTCCGCGGTCGCGATGGCAGTGCATTCGCATATTCGCGGCTCAACAGCCAGTATGGCCAGCTCGTCGTGCTGCGTCTTACAGCGCACGGACAAGTGCAGCCGCAGAATTCCCCACATGGCTGGTCGAGCAGGGCGTCGCACACGTGCATCGACGCCAACGGCTACGGGTGCTGGACCATCGTGACACCTGGATGGACTGAAGGACTTACCTACGAGCAAGGCTTTGACCAGAATACGGACGATCCTCCGACATGCTGTTCAACGGCACGCTGCTATTACCCCGAAGACTTTATCAGCTGCTTCCCGTGGCCCAGCGGCGCGCTCGCCGTCAGGGATCGGGCGCTCCGTGCGATCAAGTGCAGGCGCGCAGATAACGCAAAAGACGGCAATGACCTGTGCGTGGTTGTGGGCGACCGCGGAGGGGTGTACGTCACCAGCGTCGGCTTCTCGTACAACTCCCAAACGAGCGACGAGACTCGCCAGCTCTGGACGGATTTCACGCGCCATGGCGCCACGGCCACGGCCAACCGATCCTCCAACCTTCTCACGGTGTCGCGAATCAACTGGGACGACGGGCAGCTGCGAGCGGCCATCTTTGGAGGGACAGGCGGCATGGTGCTTCACGTCGTGCCGGATCTGGTGAATGATTTCCTCGTCCTCGAGATTCAGGAGACTAACACCATCGATGACATCATGTACATCGCTGAGACCGATCGGACGGCATCGAACGACGAGTTGCCCGACAACTACGCACTCGTTCTCGGTAGCCAGTTCTACGACGAGTACAACGTCACGTACAACACAACTGCGCTCATCCTCGATCCCGAGGGTACCGTGAGGATCGGTGGCCGCAATTTCTCGATCGGCATCGTTGAGCAGAATGATCGCCATCCCCCTCGGTGGAGCTCCATCTTCCGGCCGCCCACCGATCCCAGGTGCCCTGGCAGCGCAGCAGCATCTGCGATTGATGAGTTCGGGTTCGTCGCGAGAGGCATCTGTCCCGCATTCCCCAATAGGCGCACTGCGAGCAGTGGCCCAATTGCCAGGACCATAGGGGAGGCGCGCGGGTATCCTCCCGTTCTGCAAACCGGCCTGGAGATGATGAGCCGGTACTGTGTGTACGGATGGGCCAAGGGTAACCCAACGACGTGCATGGAGCCTTTTGCTTACGGCCCCACCATCGCGGAGAATCTGCAAGGCTTCCACGGTTCGCCAGTCTGGCAACCCGATCCATGCCAAGACTGGTGCCAAGCGTGGATCGTCGACCCGGACAAGAACACGAGTGTGCCGGTGGTCGACTGGACGGCCATTTCCGATCCATGTGAAGACGCATGGTTCGGCGTCACCTGCACTGAATCTGATGCGAGTTACGCCAATGGCCGCTGGGTGACAAGGTACTACTCCAACGCCGACGACTTGTGGAAGATGAGCGCGCGCAGCCAGTCCGAGGCCAGCAGCCGCGGAGTGCCGCTTGCCGGGTGGCGAAACATGTCCAGGGTAATGACGGTGACCGACTTGTGGCTCTATTCCAACGCGCTCGGTGGGCCGGTTCCCCTTTCGATCGCCAACCTGAGCTCGATCAAGTACCTTTCGTTCGGCGCAAACCACCTATATGGAGCTCTGCCTGAGGACGTGTGGCTCAACCTGACGGCGCTTGAGTACCTCTCATTTGCAAACAACAACCTGACCGGAGAGCTCCCGGCCTCGTTGGGCAACCTGACAACTCTTGAGGAGCTGCGTCTACATCAGAACTCCTTGTCGGGTGACATCCCTGAGAGCTTCGGTGATCTTTCCAGCATACGCTCACTCTCGCTGCACACGAACAACTTAACTGGCACGATTCCTCACTCCATGTGCAATCTGTCGCACTTGCAATACCTGTGGCTGCAAAACAATCGTTTCACCGGCGCTCTGCCGTCAGAGGTCGACAAGCTGCAGAGCCTGCGCTACCTCTGGCTGTACACGAATTTGCTCGACGAGCCGCTGCCGGACTCCATGGGGCAACTCACGGCGCTATCGGTGCTCGATCTCTCGGACAACGTGATCCCAGGACGGATCCCAAACAGCCTCGGCAATATGGTGGGCCTGCGGCAGCTGCGGTTAGCGCGCAATCGATTGATGGCGGAGCTGCCCGACTCGCTCAGCTTTCTGCACTCACTCGAGGTACTCGATCTGCGTGGCAACCTCATCAGTGGGCCGCTCCCTGACTCGTTGGGAAATTTGAATCGACTGCGCTACGTGCATCTGCAAGACAACAGCTTCGAAGGCTCGATCCCTAGTGGTGCTGTCCACGGGCTGCGGGAGGTGCAGCGCATGGAGCTGCAAGGCAATCTGCTCTACGGGGAGCTCCCAGAGGAAGTGGGTGAAATGGTTTCTCTGCGCTTCCTAAACATCTCGAGTCAACGAGGCACGATCCGCTTCAGCGGCCAACTTCCGCGGCGCATGACGTTGCTCAATACGCTCGCGGAGCTGCACATCGAGCACAACCAATTCGATGGCACATTGCCGGAACGCATCTGGCGGATGGAAAGTCTCGAGCTCCTCACCGCTCATAACAACAAGCTCAAGGGTCCCATTCCACATGGCGTCGGTTACCTCAAGAATCTGCGCGAGCTCCTTCTTTACAACAACGAAATCGATGGGACCGTGCCCGACACATTCGATGGAATGGCGTTCGCAACCCGCATCGCGCTTTACAACAACCGGCTGGAGGGGACACTGCCTCCCACGCTGGGTCACATGCCGCGACTCCGATTCTTCGATGTACGAAGATCAGGATCGTCGAACCGAGCGCCCCCCTATTGCACCTAAGAGCGTTTCTTGACACATCTAGACCCACCCTCGACCTGCTAGCCATACGAGCCCAGCGAGCTAGTTCTGCACGCACCGCTGACGTGGTTGATCGATTGCTCATTGCCGCAGGCGCACAATAATCGCATTTCGGGCTCATTGCCGACGACCATCGGCCTGCTCGACGACCTCGAGCAGTTGGTGCTGCAACAGAATGCTCTGATAGGGCCGCTGCCGACAGAGATAGGCGAGATGCGCGCCATGCGCATCCTCGACATCTCGCGAAACAACCTCACGCACCCGGTGCCGAGTGAGCTCGGCAGGCTCAGCACACTCGAGCGCCTCAGCCTCAACGACAACGTTCCCGGTCTGCGTGGGTCAATCCCCACCACACTCGGCGGGCTCAACGCACGGACCGTCGAGCTCTCGAATAACGCACTCAATGGCGAGCTGCCCACCTTCCTGCAGACGTTTCAATCTGGCCGGTTGGTCCGAATCGCGGGCAACCCCTATTACTGTCCCCTTCCAACATGGTCGATCCCGACCATTTGGTCCATGAGTACGACGTCAGCCAACCAAGCGCCCCCTCCGCCGCTGAGCGCCTACGCGGGCATAGCGTGCAGGCACTGCCATGACGAAGACTACAACGCGGATGGCACGCTCAAGTACACGTTGCGGGACTTTAGAGGCAACGTTCTTCCTGATTACACCCGGAGCTGCTCTGGCCACGGCATCTGCATCGACGGTGCTGTTTGCAACTGCGAACCAGCGTGGCGGCACGGCAGCTTCGATGATTGCTCGCATCTTGCATGCCCAACCACGCCAGTGCTGCTTCCTAATGGTGAGACTATTCAGGCTGTCTGCAAGAATATTGGAACGTGCTATAATAGCGTATACATGTACAACACGACGCAGGTCTCCACTCAGGGCGCGTGCTTCGACGGCCCATCAACCTTTTTGACGCCCGAGTCCTTCGTAGGCGAGGATTATGTGTCGCACTACGTTCAGTGCGCGCTCAACAAGGTGACGATCGCGCGTTGCCAATGCCCCGAAGGCACCGCTCAGCCAGATTGCCGAGCAATTGTGGTGGAGGACGCCCAGCTGACGGTGCTTTCGGCAGCGCCCAGGGCAACCACGACGCCGTCGCTGACAGCGTCCCTGCTCGCCTCTGGCCTCGCGCTGGCGGCAGCCGCTGGGCTGACGATACAGCGTCGAATGTGAGCTCGTGCGACACTCATTGAAGCTGAGTAAACTGTAGCTCCCCCATCAACTGGAAGCCCCGCTTGCTTTAACCCGCTTGCGGTAAAGGAATCACTGCGAAATACAAATTCGTGCGCTCCTAATGAAGAGAGTCGAGAAGAGTCGAGAGGTGCTTACTGCGAAAGCCGCGTTTGGGAAAAAGCGTGAGCCGTGTGAGGGAATTGTGTTGCTGTCTCTCTCGAAACGCTTAGCTCGGCGCCTTTTTAGTTTGGAAACGAAAAATCCAAAAACATTTTGCTTTGGTGGCGAGCGGAAGCGCCCTTGCAGATGCCGCCCCGCACCAGCTCGATCACCAGCAACTACGCTCAGCTCGATGCGAACAGCGACAAGTTCAATCTGTCGCTTGGCGACGCAGCCGGTATGAGCAATGCCAACATGAAAAACCTCGCCGAGATGGCGGGCATCCATGGCGGCGACCAGCGCGATGGCAAGGCCAACCGTGTGGCGCAGTTCAGCACAGATGATCACCTGTACGTGACGGGCGCGGGCCGTGTGCTCGAGAAGGACGGAGGTGAGTTCAACACTGCGCCGAAGCAAGGGTATGTCGCGCTGAAGGCACCTATCGAGGCTGACAGGAAGCGCTTCGAGGCCGCCAAGGCAGCAATGCACTCCGGCAAGGCCCGTGATGCCGATGGTACCATCGACCGCATCGATGATTCGGTCTCGATTAAGCTGATGCCTCTGCTGTACACGCTCAAGAGGCGCTGCGAGTCCGAGAACATCGAGCTGAGCTCGATCTTCTCGGAGGCGGGTGGGACGCACTTCGGCACCATCAAGCGCCAAAACTTCCTTTCGGCGCTCCGCGAGTGCTTCAAACGCCTGCTCCTCGAGGAGTCCACGCTGCAGGCGATCGTCGACGCGTATGGGTGCGGCTACAAGCACCCGGGCGTGCCCTCACGTGGTGAGCCACCCCAGTACGAGTCGGTTGGCTGGAAGGATTTCTGCGAGGACGTGAGCAAGTCGTATGACACGACCAGGGGTCTCGCCGACGAGATCTCCAAGATTCGCTCGGGCATCATCTCGCCGACAAAGCTTGGGCTCTCGCACATCAAGCAGGAGAACATTTGGGGCGATTCCGCCTGGGACGAGGTGGAGGAGTGGACGCAAGTCGAGGACGATGGCGCGATCTGCGTCAACCCCTTCAAGGTCTCTGGCTCGATGGTTGCCGACCAGAACAAGTTTGATGACCATGTGCTGGCGCACGCTTCCTTCGTCAACCACTGAGCGATGACCAAGTCTCTGCTGTGTCGGACCGCCGTCTCGCAGCCGAGGCAGATGAGCGCGATTGGCGTGTGAGGAGGCGCATGCACACACCCGGGGGCGCACTGACCGTCGTGATGTGCATGACTCTGCGGGTCAACATGCTCGATGCTGGATGCTGAGTGGATGATGCTATCTTTGTTGTGCTTGTTGTGCGCGCGTGTGTGTATCCGGGCAGGGATGGCGGCGTGGCCTGTGCACGTCCGCAGTGCAAGAGATGACCGTCAGCGTGAGAGAGCCTCGTCGCTCGAGCCGTGCGTCGGCGCACCACGGCGCACGGGCCACCGCGCTCGAGGTCACGTATTAAGGTCACGTACAAATCTATGAGCGCGCCTCAAAACGGCGCGACGTTTCCTACGTGCAGTCGGTGCCGCGCTGGCCCGCGCGCGCGCCCGGGGAACGAGCCGCGCAGGACGCGGGGACGCGCGCGCCCGCGCGACCCGCGTCGCGGGGGCGAGACTTGAAAACCGGGTAAAACGAGCAAAGCCATTCTCCCGCTCCACGACTACCGCTTAGACTACGAGTACAAGTACCGCCGGGATAGTTACGGCGAGAGACTGAGGCGCAACGTCAGCGATCGTCCATCGTACCGCCGCACCGGTCGGCGCGCCGGCGCGTTCTTCAACACGGGCCTGTGCACAGAGGCTCTCTGGCGTGGCTGACATCACAATGCTGTGGAGCGTACAATCTCAGCATGCTTAGACGCTATCTCTTCGTAGTTGAATAGCTCCTTTGACCTGATGGCGAAGATGGCCCCCGCCGTATCAACGAGGCAGCCAAGTGCGGCGAGGGTCGCATGATCCCGTGCGCCGTTGAGCATATCCACGGCCTGCTGCAAGCAGATCTCATCCACACCGTCCACGTTGGACGCGGCGAGTTCGAGCATGGGCTCCTCGAGTGCCGTGAGCATCGCCGTGAGGCCTATCACGAGCGAGAAGAAGAGCATGCATGAGCCGTATATGTACAGCAGGTACTGATGACGCCAATGCACTGCAAGCAAGCCGCACCCAATGACGCCGCCACCGAGCATATGTAGAAAGATGCTCCGCGCGCTGACGTACACGTCATGGCATGTGTCACACTCAATGATCACTGATCCAGAAATTGGCACGGCGACAGCACACTCCACCCGGCGCATTTGCTGGAGGAGCCCGATGATCAGCACCGCGATTTGTATGAAGCACAAGGAGACGAGCAGGCGTGGCGAGGCACGAAGGCCGCAATATGTGCGCTGCAGCGAATTGAAGTGGTCGATAATCGCCTCAAGCCAAGGGGGCAAATGGCCGCCTTCAATCCACGCCATTTTTAGTTCGATCAGCAAGTTCTCAAGAATCGGCGTTCCGTAGGGGTTTTTGCACTGTGTTTCGGCTCTGAAGGTGTCCGCCTCCCCCCAAATCTGAACTTCCAGATCTCTCGAAGCCCGCCTGAGGGACAATTTTGTGCAATGAACCTTCTTTGGAGCCTCGCCATCATCGCGCTGCGTTCGGCCGTGCATCCGCTTGCACCACACGTGACCGCAGCTCGCCGTTGCGGCCGTGCTCCCGCAACGGCCGCGCGCGCCGTCTTCGCCGATGACACGACGTCTTCCTCCTCTGAGGCGAACCTGCTTGGCCGCGTGGTGTCCACCGGCTCTCTCGAGGGGCTCGTAGTTGTGCGTCCTGAGTCGCGGGAGCTCGCACGCGTCGGCAGCCTTCTCAGCTTTGGCGGCGGTACCACTGGTGTGATCCTCGCGGAACGCTGCGGCTTGTACTTTGCCAAGGCCACGGATGGCATGCCACTGGTAGACGAGCCTGCTACGCTGCTGCTCCGCAACCTCACGGTCGCCACGCATGACGCCGACGCGAGCGTCGCTTGGGGCGGCGTGTACAACTATCTCGGCGAGCCTCTGCGCGAGCAGGATGGTGTGCCTCGGCCACCGACGTCTATGGTCACCGTCTTTGACGAGCCTGTTTCTGCAGCTCGCCGGCGGCCGATTGGCACGTCGTTGCACTCCGGCGTCGTCGCAATCGACGCGCTTACGCCCATTGGGCGTGGGCAGAGTATGGTCGTCTTTGGCCCCGATGGACTTCCTGCGGGCTGCGGACGCACTGACCTCGCGCTGCGGCTGCTTTCGGCCCAGCATGCACTGAAGACCAATGTCAAGTGCATACTCGTGCTCGCCGGAAGCGAGGGCGAGCGCACCAGCGCCCTCACGGCGCTGCACGAGAGCGGCGCGCTCGAGAACACAAAAGTCCTCGCGGCGACGACGGCACTCGAGGGCATCGTCGCCGCTTCAGCCGCGTGCTCCATCGCCCAGTCGTGCGAGGACGAAGACGTGCTCGTGGTCGTCGACTCGCTGCGTCCCCACCTGCAGCTTTGGAAGACAATGGTCACGCAGCTGCAGGTGCAGAGCGTGCCGGTAACCCCCGAGGAGGAAGGATCGCAGCAGCGCGGCTACTATGCAAAGCTCGTGGAGCGCGCCGCACGACGCAAAGACGGTGGCTCCGTGACGCTCGTGCTTCTGCAGCCGTCCGTGAGCATGCTGCCTTCTTTGGCGGCCGTTGCCAAGGAGGCGTACACGCTCGCCGACTTCGAAGAGGTCGGCTTTACGAACGCGGTGCGCTCGCGCGTGAAGCTCCTCGAGGCGAAGGGCATCCAGCTCACAAAGGAGGTGCTCGTCAAGGTGGGCATCCCGCTGCCCGGTTCCGAGCACCCGGCAGCAGGCCGCGGCCAGCGCTCGGCACAGCACCTCGAGGAGCTCACTTCTCTGGTCGACGGTCACATCGACCTGCGCGAGGGGCTTGCGGCGGTGGGACGCGTTCCGCCCATCGACCCGGCCAACTCGCTGACACGCATCGGCGTGGGCTCCTCGAAGCTTCGCCCGCTTTCACAGAGCGCAGCGATGGCCGACGTCTGTGGACCGCTCCGCCTAGAACTGGCCTCGGCCTCGGACTATGTGCACTGCGAGGTTGCACAGGCTCGCCGCGCCTCTGCATACCTGGCCGTGTTGCAGCAGCCCGAGCTGCAGCCGCTGCCTCTTGGCGACGAGGTTGCTTTACTGCATGCAGCCTCCACGGGCGCGCTCGACGAGCCCGTAGCTCTCGCAGGAGAGGCAGGTGCGCCTGAGCTGCTGCGCGGCCTGCGCGCACACTTGTTGGCAAAGGAACCCGAGCTGCTTTCGCGCATCAGCCAAAGCGGCCTATTGGGAGACGCAGCATCCCGCCGACTCGGCGAGCGCACGGCAGAATACCTCGAAGAAGCGTCGAAAGCTTCACAAGCAGCACGCTAGGCGCCGTTGCCTACTGCGCAAATCGAAAGAAGATGTGCGCGCAAGGTGCAGGCGTGATTGACATGGCAGATGTCCAGCTAGTATCCAGCGCGCTGGCAAGATCGGGACTGTGGCACGACCTTTAGAGCCGAGTACCGCAAGTATCGGAGCGAGAATTGACAACCACACGTGCGACGTGCTAACGTGATGGCTGCGGGCTCGCGATGAACTCATGCAAGTAATTGGACGCGCCAACCTGAATCCCTTTCCTAGGATTCCTACCACCCTACGAGAGTCTGTGCTGAACCGAACACACGTGTCTCACATGTGAATAAGAGACGATCTAACCGGATGTCGATTGTCGTCAGACGGTAACCGTTAGAAATTGTGCGTGGCTGCCTGTGCGCTGTGTCCAAAACTCTAAATACATGTAGAAAATTAGACGCGTTTTTGATTTTCTCACGTGAGATGGTGTCACGGAGTTTTGCGTGGAATGAAAGGCGAGGTGGTTGCACGGGTTCAGATCCGGGGGTTGACCCGGGCGGTATGGGCGACTTCTGATCCGTGTCTGTGAGCGCGGCACGCGTTGCATGTCGCGAGCATGAGAATGAAGCGGCTGTGACGTGTGCGAGGTGTTGCCCTTCACGCTTTTGAGTTCGGTTTGTGCGTGTTGGTGTGTTGTGAATGAAAGTTGACAAAGTTGCGACGGGACTCGTGGACTTTCGTGGCGTGCACAGCTCCTCTCCCAACAAGAAGAAGTATGACCGCGCGAACACGAACGGGATTCCTGCTCATGCTTGGCTTGCTCGGTGCGCTCTGTACGAGCGCCGTCGACGCGCGCAAGAAGCGCAGCCCTGTCGACGGCATCGAGCGCAAGGAGCGCGCCTCGCTGAACTCGCTGAGGCCAAGCGAGGCCCCTTCGGTTGCTCCGCCGCCGACGCCCAGCAGCAGCGTGGGGCGCGGGTCACGAGCCGGTGGAGCGGCCTCGTCGCCGCCTGCGGATGGCGCGGCATTGCTCGTGCATGTGGTCATCTCGCTCGCATGTGCCTTTGCGTTGCTGTACTGCGTTCTAATTGCCAACGCAGCAGCGGAGAGCATGGCGGCAGCGCACAGGCTTACACTCGCCGCGCTTGCACTCGCCCTTGTCGTCGAGGCGATTGCGCACGTGCTCTTTCCGCAGCCGCAGCTGAGCGTATCTATCGCAACCTTTGTCAGCGTCCTCTTCACCATCAGCCCAGTCCTTGGGCCATCACGACTCAGTGCCCTGCACATGGGGTCTGTACCGCCGATCTGTGTGCTGTGGCTGATGGCCATCGGCGTGCTCAGCTATGAGGACGTGGTGCGAGCCCTGTACGGAACAGACTCGCTGCGTCCCTACCACTTAGTCGTCATGTTCCTCGGGTCCGTGTACCTGTGCACGGCGCTCGAGCGCAGCGGCTTCCTGCACACAGCCGCCGTTAAGGTCGTCGAGCGATACGGGCGTTCGCCCTGGGGCCTCTTCTGGGCGCTCGGATGCTTCTCGGCGACGCTGACGGTGCTCATTCCGGACGACATTGTGACAATGACGCTCACGCCTGTCACCATCCGCATGTGCCAGTTGCTCAACCTTCCCGAGATCCCCTTCCTCTTCTCGCAATTCTTTGCGGGCAACATCTGGGCCGTCACGCTCGTCACAGGCAACCCAACCAACGTGCTCCTCGCCGAGGACCTTGGCGACACCTTTTTGAGCTTCGCCGGCCGCATGGGCATCCCGGGGGTCGCGGCAGGGCTCACTTCATTTGCACTCATGTATTGGACTAACCGCGACAAGGTTGACTTGCGAGCGGTTGACGACGAGTCGCCCGTAGTCAAGCGCCTTGCAGACGGCAAGGAGGAGCACCAGCTGGGCAAGGCCAGCGGCTGCAGCAGTCCGTCCGAGCGCGTGTTCACAACGAAGGGTATCTTCTGCCTCATACGTGTGCTGACAGCCACGGCCATCTGCGCGCTCGAGGGCGTGCACGGGCTGCCCGTCTACTTTGTGGTGCTCTGCATGGGCGTGGGCTCCTTCTTACTCGATATGATGATGGACGTGCGCGAGGCGCTCGACGCTCTGCGCCACATGCCATGGGAGCTCTTCTCGTTTGTCACTGGCTTCCTCGTGCTCGCCGAGGCCATGTCAACCACGGGCATCTCGCGTCTCTTCGCCTCTGTCTTCATGCCCTTCGCCGCGAGCCGCAACGTCGCTTTCGTATCTGGCTACGTGACAATGCTCTTCTGCAACGTCTTCGAGACGCTGCCCGCGACGCTCATTGTCTTCAAGATGATCGATTCCGTGCCCATGTGGCGCCCCGAGGCCATCGCTGCCGCGGGCGCCTCAGCCCACCTTTTCCGGGACGCACGCCGCGCGGCCCTGTCGGCAGTCATCTTTGGCTCCAACTTTGGGGCGAACACGGCCTGCATCGGCTCTCTCGGAGGGCTCATGATGCGCCGGCTCGCCGCGCTGCAGGGAGTCACCGTGACCAACGGCATGCTACTCCGGCAGGGCATCCCGGTCATGATCCCGACCATGTTCGTCGCATGCTTTGTCCTCATACAGCAGCCGGGGGCACTGTAAAGCTCTGCGAAAGTCGCGAACCGGGGCGCCACGACCGCGCCGCTCTGGCTGCATTCATACTGCATACAATACACCCGTCATTGAAAGCACTAGAGTCGAACAACAGCTGTTTGTGCGTGTAATAGGACTCACCAGGTCTTCGCTTTATCGTGCACGTCCGGACCGTGTCGTTCCCGGCCGCGGCCCGCGCGATCGAGGTCCTCGGGGAAAAGCGAAAACGGAAATCTGACAGCCGTAATCCGTAAAATCCTAGGGACGGACGGCTTGCCCACCTCCGTATTAGAGCGCGCACGACCGGCTAACCCGTTACCCTAAGGCCTAAGCCCGAACCGGGTAGGCGCGTAGGATATACGTACGTCGTGTTAACGGTTTGCGTTCCCTCGCGGTCGCGCGCGGCCTCGAGGCGCGGCGCGGGCGCGCGCACCGTCCGCCGCGCACGCCCAGCGTCCGCCTGCCCGCGATGGCGGTCTTGCCGGTCTAGTGCGGTCAGTCTGCACCAAAGCAAACCATGCACGATGTTGACCAACGCAACCGGCGCTTTCTGTCTTGACTGTAATGATTCCCGCTCGGTGGTAGCTCGGTGTGATGTACATGTGCGTGGGGACCGGACGGAGGAAAAAAGACGCGGGTCGGCCGGTGGCGGTTTGGGTGCCGGTGGAGCTCGCGGCCCACCGCCCCACGTCCCGAAGCTCATCGCCAGCACCCACCTTGCAAGGGACGCAAGAACTCTTCGAGCCCTTCGGCCTTGAGTTGACGGTCGAGCTCAGGATCGAGTGCATCCCGAATTGGCGATGGCGGCGCTCGTTTCGTATGATACGAGGACGACGTTGAACATGGTTGCTGTTCAGCGACATCTCTGCGACGGTGTTTTGCATTGTGCTTTGGAGACGCCATGTCGTTCCGCACGCCAAGTGGCGCGGTGGGCGCCGACGAGGCGCACGGCGCATCGGACAACGCTGTTGCAGCTAACTCATCCGATTCTATAGCAAACGAAGCAGCTGCGGGTGCCACCGACGGAGTAAGTGACGCGATTTCGCGCAGTTTCCGCCCGTCTCGTTGCGACCATCGGCATAAGAGGTCAGAGACGGGCTTGGCCTCGTCATCGGAACTCGCCGCGGCCACATTCTCGGCGGTCGGTTGCGATGCAGCAGGAGCAGAGGCAGCAGCGGCAGGTGGACCTCTTTGGCTCTCCTCGCCATCAGGATCCTTGCCAAGCCTCTCGTCCATGGTTCGAGCATCTCTCGAGCGTCGCCGCAGGACCTCGCGCCTGCCCTCCTCATCACGAACCTGTACCTCTGCCTGCACCAGCCTACCTGGGAACTGTTCATCTTCAGCGTCTGAATCACCGAGTGCGGCCTCGAGAGCTGCAGCCGCCGCCGCATCGTCCTCGCTGGCCTCATCCGCGACGTTATCTCCAGCTACACCTATCTTACGCAACGGCTCCTGCAGATCCTCGATAGCTGTGGGATGTGCTGACGCCATATCTGAAGTAGCGGCGGCACTGCTTCGCATGGCCGTCGGGCCCGCACTCGAATCGGCAAGCATGGCCGGCACTGAAATGCCTAGGCCAGCACTGGCCGCGCTCGCGTCCGGCCTTCGTTCCTCGCCCGCTGCGCGCGCGTCGGCGATGCCATGCTCTTCGACGGTTGCCTCTATGTTGAAGCTTCTCGCGGCGAGGCCACGGTGCTTGCGGCTGGCGTTGACAAATGAGATGCATCGCCCGGTGAGGTCGGGCGTGCGTGCCGGGCTGGCACTGGCACGCAGCCCACTGGCTTCTCCACGTGCTGAGTGCGAGCTGCGTTCGGCCAAAGACGCGATGCTCGAAGTGGAGCGCTCGTCCTCGCCGAGCAGCAGCCTTTCGGCCGTTTCGAGAGCGAGCCCAGGCTGAGAGTCGCCAGCATGCGAGCCGCTCGCATGTACACCCCTTCCCCCCGAGTCCTCTCGGCTTGGTACACATCTTGCAGCTACATCCATCGCGGAGTATGCTTCTGTTGGCATCGAGGTGATCGAACCATCATCGTGTGGCAGCATGGCTGGGTCCTGTTTCCCCGGCGCCCCCGCCTGTGCTCCCGCCTGCGCGGCCCCTGCGCCCTCGGGATCAGAGCCACTCGCCCTCTGCAGCTGCAGCCGGGCTTTCAGACCTCCGAACGAAAGGCGGCCCTCCGACGTAGGGGCCGGCGCGGACTCCTGCACAGGTGCGTGTGCGGGCGCATAGGACGCGCTGAGGCTGAGGGACGAATGCACAGGGAAGGAAATTCCAGAGCCGCTGAGAGCCCCCCTCCCCATACCGAACCCATCAGTCGAGGCCTCCCCGAGCGCCAGCCGGCCGTAGCCGTCGGTGGACGCCTCTCCCACTCCAGGCGGAACCATGGTCAACACAGGCCGTGCACTGAGCACTGGGCGTGGTAGCGGGATGGCTCCGCTGGGCCGTGGCAGCTGCTCGTGCGTCTGGGCGCGCTCATCGCTCCTCTCCGTGCGGAGCGCGCATGACATGCCTGGTTGTGGCGGCTGCTCGTTCGTCTCACCCACGAGCAGCCGCTCGCCCTTGCGTCGGTCTACTTCCTTTTGTCGCCACGCAGCGCCAGCCCCACGAGAAGGCTTGGCTACTATTGGCCGCTTGCTGTCGAGACCCAGGTCTATTTGAGCAGCAGCATCAGACTCCGGAGCGCATGCGGGTGGTTTCGTGCATGTGTGCAGCGCTTTGAGCCGCTCCGTGGCCTGCGTCGAGATGCTGAAGTGCAGGTGGACGAAGTCGCTTTGGCGCACGGGCAGTTGGCTCTTCGGGCAGGCATCCTCGTGTGGTGCCTTATGCGGCAAGAGCTCAAAGACCTGAGCCAGCGTCCTCGATCGGTCGCTATCATGTGTAAACGTGTGTATGGGCTGTGACCCTTGCTGCTCGCACACATGGAATTTGATATCGGCCTCCTCAATCTTCGCAGAGTCAAGGTGCTTAGAGAGCTGCTTCCACAACGATGCAAGTGTCTTCGTGGCCTTGGCTTCCGTAGTCCTGGGAGCAAAATGACGGCATCGATATGAGGTTTGCAAGGAACAAAACACAAAGGTGTTGTGGCACGCACTCGAGAGTAGGAGCGATGCAAGCATTGCACAGCAAGGTCTCAATGGCGATGTTTTGCGGCGAGGTAGCACAGCGAAACATCTTCATTCTGCTGCGGCTGCGGCGGCCGCTCTGAGCGGCCCGGGGGCGCCAAAACACTTCGACTTCGCGGCAGTCGGTATGAAGTTTCGGCGGAAAACACTCGGCCGCGCCGCCAACCCTTGGTGGATCTAGTTTATCCAGCAGCCGATCGGTCGGACGTGCGTTGCATTTTCGCCAGTTTTCGCTTTATTGTACGAATAGCCCGGCCTTTGAGATTGAGAATTTTACGGCTTTTGGTGGCGTAAAGTGAGCTACAGCGTACAGGGTATGTCGTTGAGGTCCGGTGATTGGAGGCTGTTACAATTGCGCAGTTGGTGGCGCGCAGGAAGGGCGCGCCAGCTCGGCGGCTTCACAGCCCACAGAGACAAAGGTGAGAGACTTAGACTCTGTACTCGCGCGCTGCATCCGAGACACGCCTGCGCCACTACAATGTCATTGGCGCTCACGTGGTGGTCACGGCCCGTGGTGACTCACGGCCAGAGACGGAGACGGGTGGACGGGCGAGCGGAGCCGCGCCTCGTAGGACGCGCCGACGCGGTCTAGCCTGTCTTGAAGAGCAAAACTGCCTGCTGGCCCGCATAAAAGTAGCAAAAGTGCTTCTCCTCGTACGTTGTGTACGCGCCGAAGTTTGAGCCAACTGCACAGTGCCACACACCATTGTACTGCGATGGGGTCGCACGAAGGTGCTACGCGTGTGAGAGCGGCTCGAAGAGGAAGCTTTCGGGCAAGTGCACACGCTGTTGTGTGTGCTGTGCTCGTAACAGCACGACATCCGGGCGCACAGCAGACGGGGTGCGACCTGCCGGCGCCGCAACATACCTTCTTTACGAATCGATTGCGCACCGCTTGCGCCACCTCCTTATCCGTGTTGTAGGTCACTTGAGCCTCCATCGCAAACTCGATTGCCTCTGCGCACATCCAGGCCACCCACATGCGCTCAGCCAAAGCACAGCATACGGCACATAGCGTAGCCGGCGGCGGCGCACCCTTCATCATATCCTCGGGCATGTCGCAGTTCTTCACCACCGCCGTTGGCGCGGGCATTGTGCCAGCCGCTGTGTCCCGCAACGCGATGACGAAGAAAAAGGCTGGAGCAGGGGCAACGTGCGGGCCGAGTGATGACCAAAGCACTCACGCGTGATCAGAATGTTCGCTACAAGTATATCAAAAATGTCACGCACGGCCGCGAGAAGGTCGAATCCATTTTGCAAACGACTTTAAAAGGCAACCAACAAACCTCCGTCATTCACTCACTCACTCACACAGTGGCCCTCGCTCATGGATGACAAGGCGTCGCCGCTTCGGACTCCACTCCTGAGCGGTGGCACGCTGCGAGCCGCCACTTCTTGGCCAACCGCGGTGCGCCCCACAACGGCAGCTCGCTGGCGCCTTTGCGTCGCGGCGGCCTATGCAACGAGCAAGGCCGAACAGCGCGCAACTTCCGATCCCGGCCGGCCGTCGCTTGAGGCGGCGCGTGCCTACGCCCACTTCTTCCTTCCGAAGACAGTGAATGGCAAGTTGCTTCCGCTCCGATGCACAGAGGCGGAGTTCACGGCGCATGTCGGCAACGGGGTGTCCATCTACATGCAGTTTGTCAAGGCGACCGGCTACATGTTTGCGTTGGCTACACTAATTGCGCTGCCGCAATTCTATGCCAACATGCGTGGCCGCGTGCTCGAGCTCGAGTGGCCGTGGGGCAGCAGTCCGGCGTGCAATTACGACACCAGCTTGCGCGGCATCGTCGGTCGTGTCATGGCGACGGTCTCGTTTTGCTTCTACTCGCTTGTGCTCGGAAATGTCTCATTCGATGCGACGCACGGCCTGCTGCACCTCTGCTCCGAGCTGCTGCTATGCATCATGTTCTGCATCTACGTGTATCTCATCTACTGGCAGAATCGGCAGGGTCTCAAGTCGCTTGAGGCCAAGGCAGTCCGCGCGTCCGACTTTGCCGTCAAGGTCTCTCGGCTTCCCGCACGCGGTGTCGACCCTCGTGCCGTCAAGGCACACTTCGAGTTCTTCGGGCCGGTGAGTTCGGTGGGGCTGTCGATGGACAACGACGAGCTCCTGCGCCAGCTCCAGCTCCAGCGAGGCCGAAAGGTGGCGTGGCGGCGACAGCTCCTCGAATACGCGCGCGCGCTCCGTGTGCTGCGTACGGCTGAGGCGCAGCCAGACGCGACGGGCGTGCAGCGGCGCGTCGCCCGTCGCGAGTGCGAGTGGCTTCTGGAGTGCATCGAGCGCCAGTGGGCCGAGCTGCTGCGGGGGCGTGAGCAGCTGTGCACGACCGCAGCCGCACCCACTCTCTGCACAGGGCACGCGGTCGTTGTCTTTCGACGCATGGAGCACGCCGAGCGGTGCGTGCGCCACTTTGAGCTCATCCGCCGGCACGAGCGCTCGCGCGACGGCTATGGCGGCGCCTCCGTCGACTTCCGGCAGCTTTATTTTCGCACGTCGCACAAACTCGAAGTGGCGCGTGCGCCTGAACCGTCAGACATTATCTGGGCCAACCTGCGCTATTCGCGACTGCATGCGCGCACGCAGAACTTCAAAACGTCGCTCATCATCTTCCTCGTCTCCTGCGTCTCGACCATATTCATCACGGCCGCCACGCTCGTCAGCAACATGTACTCCCGCGGCCTCGTCACCTCGCTATGGTCGACGCCCGTCATCATCCTCTCCAACGTGGCCATCTTCGTACTCGTGCCGCTGCTCGCCGTGCACCTCGAGCGCGAACACACGCGCTCGTCGCAGCAGCTGCACATGCTGATCAAGATGGTCTTCTTTCAGCTCTTCAACACCGTCATCGCCACGCTCTCCTTCCTGTTCATGCACTGGAACGAGCCGCCCGCAGACACGCCCTCGTGCCCGCTGGCCGAGCACCTGACGCTCGCGCGAGACGAGCCCTGCTTCACGCCAAGCCTGACCATGCCCATCTTCGACCCACGCTGCGTGAAGCACTGGTACACATCAGGGGCGCTCGTGCTCTTCAATGTCGTCGTCGGCGACTGTGTTGCGATCCTGGGCATCATCGACTTCGTGCGCCCCGACAAGCTCATCATCCGCTACCTGATCGCGCCGAACGCGCCCACACAGGCCGAGATGAACCAGATCTTCGCGCTCGACTCGGAGACATACCTGCCCTTCCGGTACCAGCTCGTGCTCAAGGTCGTATGCATCACTTTCATCTTCTCGCCAGCGATCCCGCAGCTGCTTCCGATTGCGGCCCTCTTCATGTACGCGTCGTACTGGGTCGACCGGTACAACCTGCTCCGTGTCTTCAAGCCGCCGCCCCGCACGACGGACCGCACGGTCACGATGAGTGTGCTTTACATCCTTCCGCTCGCCGTCTTTGGCCACCTGCTCTCGGCCATCTTCTTCTACTCAAAACAGACGCGCCAAGATGTGCCCCTCGTCTATTATCTGGTCCTCACGTTCCTGGCTCTTCTAGTTATGGTGCGCATCAACGGCGAGCTCTCGATGCAGTCGCAGAGGCCCGTCCTGCAAACCGCCTCGGAGGACCTGGAGGCACGCGCAATTACAGCATCCGCCCCGCGCACTGCTGCCGATGCCTCGCTGTAGCATGAGCGTCTAAGCTGCGTCTTGCACGCCTCGATGAAGTCTGAGCGCCGCGTGTTGTGACCCTCGATGCTCGCTTGCAGGAGCCCAGCGAGGCCGTGTCAGGAGAGCCTGTCAGCAGTCCCTCGACAGAGCTGCGTGCCCATCTGGATGCAATTGAGCTCTATCTGCCGCCGCTCAGCAGCTGGCTGCTCAACGACACGTATGCCACCGCTGCTCGAGCGAGCGACGTGGCGAGTAGAATGACTTCCTCGATTAAACGACCTGTGCCGCT
>Ga0209550_10001173_pt1 | contig 25296 bp, 6 predicted proteins | sample LauGreSuBDMM15SN_2_FD_187567 | JGI IMG/M metagenome (GOLD analysis project Ga0209550, IMG submission 187567) | Freshwater lake microbial communities from Lake Michigan, USA - Su13.BD.MM15.SN (SPAdes) (version 5) | ecosystem: Environmental > Aquatic > Freshwater > Lake | place: Lake Michigan, USA... | reverse complement strand
CAATATGTATACTTTTACTACCACCACCAATAATGCATATATATTTATTAACTCCCAATATGTCTTTTGTTCCAATAAACTCTGCATATATAGTCCCTTGAGTCTGACCTATTAAAGTAGTTGCACTTATATTATAAGTAACATCAGCATTACGAAGTACTGCAGCTGTTGTTGTAGGGATGTAGGATGTTAATGTTGAGCCTTCTTCACATTGAGCACCCCATAAATAAAGATTATTAATATTTGAATTACTATCAAAACTCCAATTTATTGAAGTTTGAAGATTTGTGTATGATTGAGTTATTGTACATCTATACCAACCATTCCCATAGTTTATAATAGATGATGTAACTGTAACATTAACTGGATGAGTGGTTGAGATAACTGTTCCAGTGTTCAAATCAAAAGTTGATGCAGTTCCAGTATAGAATACTTCTCTTATTCTTAAAACGCTTCCCGTTCCTTTTTTAGCAAAAACACTTATAGTATAAGACGTGGCAATTGCATTTGTAGCAGAAAAAGATAAAAGATTTGTAGTTGAATTATAACTAATTAAATCAGCAGTTAAAGTTCCATTAGGCGAAGCAGTTGAATTTGCTGTGACTACAACATTTGTTTTACCCCAATTATTATTATCAAACTCTTCACTATATAATACTAAATTAGTTCTTGCAGGTTCAGACAATATACTTGGACATCCACCTAATGGAGGATAGTCTATTCTTGGGATGTTTTGAGCAACACTGCCATCTTGTGTGATGCCTGCAAACTTTGTTCTAATTGATGTAGTAGTTGGTATGTATTCTGTTGCTACGTTGCCTGTTTCAAGTTGAGCACCCCAAATTAACGCATTTGTTGCATCGTTTGATGAAATAATATATTGAACACCCGTGTTACTTGCTACTAAAGTAAGTGCAGAAGATGTTATTCTAACCCAATTTGAAGTAAGAGTTATGGTAGTGTCAATAAGTGCAAGTGAACCACCTATTGACCTTTTAATTCTTAACCTTATTTGTTTACCAATATTACTACCTTCACCTTTAACATATATAGAAGCCACAAAAGATTGAGTTGCAACAGCAGCAGCATAAACTTGTTTCAATCCTATGTCAGGGTCTAAAGGTGTTTGTAGAATAAAATTAACTCTATCTGCTGTCAAAGTTCCGCTTGGAGCATTTGCAACATTTGATTCAATGCCATTTGTTCCAATAGATGTGTTAATACCACTAGCATTTTTCTCCCAACTTGCATTGTCAAACTCTTCACTTCTTAAAAGCAAATTAGTCCTTGCTATCTCAATAAATTTTTGCTCATTTACCCTTGTTGCACTTAATGCTCTTGAAACAGTCATGTCTCCCAAAGTTGTGTTTGGAATAACAGAATATAACTTGCTTACATTATAGGCGTTGGGTGTGACAATTAAACTTGCTTGGTCTAATAAACTCATGCTATATTATTTAATGCTGTTAATTGAGCTGTTAGACAAGCCACAGCCTCAAATGTACCACCATCATTTGCTACTCTAAGTTGGAATAAACTTACTATAGGAGATATGACATCTCCTCCAATTCCTATTGATGTGCCACTTGTACTACCAAGTACTTTACTAGTATTAATACTTGTAGACATTATATTGTATAAGTAAAAATAATAATTGGATTTAATGTAGTTGTAGCTGAATTGATAAATATTTGAGTTGGATCAAAATAATTTAGTAATCCTCCTGCATCATAATTAATTGTTACACCTTTAGGAACAGAAACATAAGTACCCCCACCATCTGTACTTACTGAAATAGGACTAACAAGGTCTTGATTATAAATTGATAAAGTTAATAATCTTGAAGTAGCTCCTACGTAGAGACTCATATTCTGATTTCCAGTAACTATATCTATTCCTGACTGGACTAAAACATTAGCTTGAGTATTAGCCAAAACTATAGAAGTTGAATTAACATCTCCTGTATTTTGTTGATACCAAAGTTCCCAATCACTTTGAGTAAAAGTAGCATTTGTTAATCCATTATAAATTGAACCAATAGTAGCTTTATAAAAAGCACCAGGAGTTGAATCTGGTCTTAAAAATGCAATATCGTAAGTAGTACCAGTAGGAGTAAGTTTTTTAACAAGAACTCTAAAACTATGTTCTGTAAAAAGCACGTTTCTATCCATATCAAGAATATGAATATAATTGTTTAATTTGGAAATTTTTAAATTTGGCATGATATTATATTTATAAAGTATGTATTCTTACAGCACGCACATAGTTGGTGGAGGTCTTACTGAGGTTGGTCTGGAGGCCAGTGGAGAAATCCTTTCCCCACGCATTGACGTTATTGTTCTCCGTAGAACTCCAATAGTAGCTACTAGCAATAAAACCAGCTGTTGCACCTAAAACTTTATTTACAATAGCTGCTGCATTGTAGCACATATTTAACTCCCAAATTGCAGGTAAATACCAATCACTATAACCACCATCGGGAAAAAGTCTTGCAATTCCTGCAGCATAAGTAGCAGCAGCAGGAGCTGTTGTTTGTGCTATAATAGTATCAGTATTTGTTGAACCATTTGAAAAACTAGTAGCACCTGATGCAGTACTTGTTACTGTTGACCAAGAAAGAGCTGTAGATACATTAGTTAAACTTGCTATAAGAGCTTTTTTAACTCCATTTTCATCCCATTCACCTACAACTATTCCTCCACCAAGTTGTTTACCTATGTTTGATCCAACAAAAGCAGTTACAGGAACAGTAACTGGTAAAAAAGAATCTCCACTATTTGTATTAGGAACACCAACTACAGTAAATGCACTATTTGGCATAGTTAAGCTGTATTTTCCTCCTTCAATCCAAGAATCAAAATTTGTAATAGCCATTTTTTATTTTTTTAGTATAATTAATAATCTTTAGTCCTCAATATAAGATATTGAATAATATTGATATTTACAAATTTAAATTATTATTGATTACGTTTTAACATGTCAATTCTATAATTAGGGTCAAATATATCTCTAAAGTTTTTAAGACCTGTTAAATCCATAATATCTTTTCCTATTTTTGCATCACCTTTTTCATAAGCTCCTGATTGTCTTGAGTAAAATGCATCTTTCCAAATTCCTTGATATAATTCTGAATCATAATCTGGATCTGGTTCTTCACCACCATTCATTGTCATAGCCACTCCATATTTAATACCATGATTTAGTAATCTTACACTTGCTTGAAATTCACGTACAAATGGTATTGCTGTAGTAAAGTTTTTAATATATTCTTGAGAACCTTGTCCAACAGGAAACATTGATACAGTTTCACCTTTTGTACCCCAAATTACTCTAATTGCATTACCTTCAAGCATGCTCAACTCTTCATCATCGTCATCTCTACGTTTAACAAATGAATATAATGCCATACTTAACACTGTAAGAAGTGCCATTGCAATTGCATCTCGTCTTGCATGATGTACGCGTTTAGCATAAAAGTCACCAACATTCTCAGAACGTACAATTTTACCTGTTTTTGGATCTTTAATTACATATGTTTTTATACCACCAGATAATCCCATCTTTGAAAGTGTATCAGAACCAACTAAGAATTCTTTCATAGTATTACCAACACCAAACATTTGCATTGAACGAGTAAATGCTCTCCAATATCCTAAAGCCATTTCAGAACCTTCCCAATTAGGACGCAAATAACCAAATCTATTTAAGAATTGTGGAACTAAGAATTTTCTAAAGAAGAAAACCATTTTACCAAGTACTCTACTTTCAAATTCAGTTTGATCATTCTTTGCATAGTTACCTTGTGCTCTACGCATTTCAGAGTAAACTATATTTCTGATACGTTTTTCATCTTCTCTTGTATAGTTAACATCTTTTCTTATTGTTAAATTACCATTGATATCTTTGTAATATGCCTGATGTGCAGGAATCATAATAACATCTCCTTTAGCATCACGTTTAAATATTTTTTCACCTGTTGTTGGATCAATACTTTCTATTTGTTCAAATTTATAATTGTCCATGATTGCATACATTATAGTAACAGCAATTTCTGTATCACCTTTATCTTGTAACATATATCCAAGCTCTCCAACAGATGCAAGTTTTTCTGCCATTCTACGTTTTCTAGAACCTGATGAGTTTTCAAAGTATTTAATAATATCTTTTTGTGCAGGGTTTATAATTCTATAAAGCATAGTTGAGTCACTTAAATCTGTCAAGCGTCCCCAATCTTTTAGATAATTAGCTAAGAATCCATTGTATCCATATACTTTTCCTTTTGCAAATAACCAATTCTTTTTGCTATAATGATCACTGTCATTTCCTCCAGCAGCAAGAAATGCCTGAACATTACCTGAAGTATAGTTTTTTGTTTGGTTGACAATGTCAAATCCAATTCTGATAAAACTGGTATACTTAAAAAATGTATCTACAGCTTTTTTTGTTTTTCTACCTGCTTCTTGAGTACTTTCAGTTATACCATACAGATACTTACCATTCTCAAATTTTATAATCTTAATAAGATTATCCAGCTCAGCAACTTTAGACAAAATGTTTACTGTTGTTTTTTCACCAGTAACCTCATCAATAACAAAAACCTGACCTTTAAGAAGATCTTTTGCTAATTCATCTCGCTTTAGTTGCAAGAATTCAATAAAGCCTTTTGATACAGGAGCTACTTCTTGCATTGCAATATTCATGTGTGCTTCTGTTGTCCATTTCATAAATGAACCAATAGCATCACTAGATTGTATTTCTTCATCTAACTGATTTGAAAATCTCATACGAATACGTGCACCTATATCACCATAAATATTTTCTGACATATCTTGTTGACCTTCAGCTTTAAGATGTTTATCTATAAATGCATTGTATTGTTTTGAAAAACCTTTAGCCCATCCTTCATTAGCAATGCCTTCAACTAGACTAGCAGCAAAACCAGGAACTTGATATCCAATAGTTCTACCTTCAATACGTTTTTGCATATCAAAATAAATATCCATCATGCTGTTATAGAACTCAAACATTTGTGGATTCTTTAATAAATCAAGATATTTAGAATTAATATTAGCACTTGGTGCTTTTTTAGGATCAATATAAAAATGTCCTTCATCTGATACAGCAATTTCTTTTGGTAATGGAATACCATCATGACCTTTAAGAAATCCAGGATTATAAGCTCCTCTTTCTATTGTTAATCTGCCTGATATATTTAAGTCATTAACGTTCTCAGGATTTTGTTGAAGTTCTTCAATCTCTGCGTTACTTAATTTTCTACCATCCAGTGTCCAGTTACCAATACGTAATCTTTTTAATTTATAGTATTTAGGATTTGGTACTGTTTCCATATATTTATCTGCAACAGTAGATGCAGGTAATCTTTCAAAGTTAAATGATTTAGGAACTTTGTTTGATTTTGTGTCATAACCTGTACGAATACTCTGATACTTGTTGTAATGAGTTTTTTCATACCAATTTTTAAATGAATTTTCAACTTCCCCAAAACGTCTTACTGCAGCAATAACATTGTTTTCTGCTTCTTCAATTTCAGAAGCAACACCTTTTGATCTAGCAACAGCAAGATTTGATTGAGTGTTATTCATCTCATTAAATGCTGTTTGTAATAATCTATATTGAGTATCAAACTCTTCTATATAAATAGGATTTAATTGAAATGAAACAAGTTTTCTTATCTCTGCAGATATTTCAGCAATTTGCTTACGCTCTTCTTTAGATAATGTAGATTTGTCTGTTTTTTTTCCTTCAATTATATCTTCTATTTCTGCTTCAATTGCATCTAATTCTGATATCTCCTCATCTGTAAGAAACTTAGGATTAAAACGTCCTGAGTTTTTATAAGGAGCCATGATTTTTTTCTTTGCATCAATCAATGCTTTTATAGTAGGATCTCCTTGTGATATTTCAGCACGTTTATCATATAGCTCATTTATTGTTTCATACCACTCAGACGTTGGTCTACTTACAGTATTATCTTTGTACCATTTGTCTAACTTTTCAGGACTATCTGAAAAACGCACTAATGCGTTCTTTTCCATAACTCTAAAATAATTATCATTGGTATCAAATTCATATAGATTATCAAACTCTTCTAAATATGCAGCATACTCAGGACTTCTTTCAGATGCTTCAATACGTAATTTTTTTAATTCTGCATCAAGTTCTTTTAGTCTATCAAAATCAGAGTCTTCAAGTAAGACTTCGTTACCTCTACCAACACTATATAAGATTACCTCTTGCTCAAGATAAAGCTCTTGCATCTTATCACGTATGTCTTCAGGTAGTTTTAATTGTAGTTTGTAAAATGAATCAACATATGGTAAATTAGAGTTTTCTAACATCCATGCTATCATTGCACGCTTATGCTCATCTCTTTCAGATTGTTTTGCTAACAATGCATCTTTAGCTTCTTGTTCTGCCTGTGGATCAGTTCCAAACTTTTCTTGATAAAAAGCATTTGCTTCATAGTATTCTCTATTTAGAACTTTTAGTTGTTGTTGAAATTGTCTATAAGCTGTTTCATAGTCTTCGCTATATGGTTTTATATAAACCTGCTTACGCATTTCTTTTATCTCTTTTGTTTTAGAGTCTTCATACTTAATAGTTATCCATTCAGAAGTCATTTTATTTAAATCTTCTAATGAAAAACCTTGAGCTTGCAAAGCGCGAAGCAGTCTATCAAACTTTTGAAGTTTTGGATCTGTCAACGTGTTATATTCAGCTTGTGCTTTATGTTCTTTAAGTAATGTTGTAAATGCTGATATTGCAAGATCAGAATTTGATGCTGATGCAATAGCAGAATCCATTTGCCATCCACCAAGAATTGTGTCAGAACCTTCATATGGACTTTGCATTCCTACATAAAATGGTGACGTATGATCAGTAATACCATTAATTAATTTTTCCATTGCTTCTTCAGTATAATCATATCCTTTAAGAAGCATTTCAATTTGCATTATTCTTTTTTCAATTTTTTGTATTTCAGCAAGTACAATATCACCATTTGGTCCCATTGCTTGTGCTACTTTTTCTCTAAAGTTCTTATTCATTAAACTGAACACTCTATACTTAATGTTTTTAAAGATGCCTAGCTTTGGATTGCTTTGTAACATTTCCAATTTACCTTTCAAATATTCTAGTTCAGGAATCAATGCTTGACGTTTCTGTTCATTAACAGCACCAAATACTTTTTCTCCTGGTGACATTAGAACTTTAACAGCACTCATCATTCCAATTTTTTTAAAATCAGATTGTATTGATTCAGCATAAATTTCTAATTGTACCAATCTTTTTCTAACAGGACTATCTACTGTTATAGTGCTATCTTCTGCTGATGCTGCTTCATTAACAACCTGATTCATAAAATCAATAATAGTTGTTAGTGTAACACTTTTGTTAAATGCTTCACGTATTTTATCAAAGCTTTTATTTTGTTCAGATACATTATTTGAACTCATGTATAACTCTGCAGATTCTTTTGATATTTGGTTCAATGTTTCCAAGTCACTTTCCATGACATTAATAGCATTGAAAAAGTTTGTTGAGTTAAGCAATACAGAAGGAGCAGTTGATTTTAATTTCTCTGCTATTTGCTTAAGATTGTTTAATGTATCTTTACGTGTTTTTAAGAGTTTTTCTAATTCTTTATCACGTACTGGTTTTTCTTGTGCACTTTGAATATCTTCATATGCTTTTGCAATCTGACCATCAATTACTTTTTCTAATTGTATGACAAAATCCTGCATGTTTTTATCTGAAGGATTTATATCAAATAATTCTTCAGGAGATTTGTTTTTAATTTCTTCTTCTGTAAATTCACCTGTTGGTACTTCAATAGCAACAGCTTTTTTAAATTCTTTTGTTACTTTATCTACAGTTTCAACATCTGAGAACCAAACACCATCAGTGTTCATTCTAACACTACGTGCTTGATCATAGTAATCTTGCTCTTCAAATACATGCAACACACTTCCCTTATAAGATTTATTGTCATCATCAATTTGATACATCAATGCTGATATAACTTTATTTTGAACAGGTATATCACTTTGTAATAAAATATTTGCGTATACATCAAGTTGGAGCATCCAGGTATCATACGTTGTACGTACAGGAAGTTCTCTGAACTTTTCTGCAGTACCTGGTTTGTTTCCAATTGGAAATTCTTTTAATGCTAAACCATATAATGCTTTATCAACATTTACTTCTTGTGCACCTGTAAGTGGATTTCTTTCTACAAGATACTTTACTTTTTTAGTTTTAAAGTCATATATATGTACACGTCCAACAGCATCAATCATTAGAATATCTAGTCGTCCAATAATTTTACTACCTGATCGTGATGTACCAATGATAGTTACCTCTGGAAGAATCATGTAACCACTTGAATTTTTAGTATTTACGTGTGCTACAATTCCTAATGCCATCTCATACATTTCATCTTTAGAAAGCTTGTCAATGTCAAAAGGATTTTTCTTAATGTAGTTCTCATAAACTTTATCAAAGAATTCTGGAGTATATACCTGAGCAATTGTTTTGTTTTTTGCAATTGCTTCATCTTGAGCAAGTTCCAAAACCTCATGCATAAACGTACCAAACAACTTAAATGCTTCATATTCTTTTGGGTCACCTTTAAATTCTGATGAACCAATAAATTTAGATACACTTAATGTTTGTTCTACAGGATTGCCATTCTTTGCTGCTTCAATGTTCTTTCTTAAAAAATCTTGATATGTATCATTCATATCAATAAGTTTTTCTATAGTCTCTCTTTGATTCTTGTTAGAACGAAACTTCATTGTCTCTAGTGTCTGTCTTTGTTGCACAGATCTAGATAGTTTAAATTGATCTGACGCAAGAGAAAGTTGTTCATCCTTATCCTGAATACGTAAATCCTTTAGAATTTGCTTTGCTTGATCAATACTTGGTATCTCATTACCATTACGAACAAACGCAGTCATTGCGTCTGCCTCACTATTTAAAGCAATTACCAAGTCTTTCCATGCTTGATCATTTGTATTTGGACATGCACTCATTTTATAAACACTTTATTTTATCAAGTATATCATCATTTGTATAGTTAAGACCTCTCATGTTTGCCACAATATCTCTTGCAGCTTTTACAAATTGATCAAAACGCATTCTTTGGCTGCTATCGCTGTAAAGATACTCAATTACTGCAGGAGTAAGTTCAAGATTTGCCATTTCTTCATACATATCATAAATAGGATTCCCAGAAGTTTCATTATCAAATAAATAATCATCTGAGTATTCTATACCAGCACGCTCTGCATCTTCTCTTTGAATTTCACGTGCCTCTGCTTCAGTGAATTCTTTTAAATACTGATTGTAATAAACAGTAACTAACTCTTGACTTGGATTAAACACAACTTCTTGACCATCTGACATCTCTCTACGATACGCAACGTTTCCTTCAAAAAGTTTATTTGTTTTATTGACAATACTTTCTGCAATTTTATATGTTTGTGCTTTACCACTTGGAAATGCTGCATTGCTTATAAACAAAATATCAGATGATACTTGTTTTATATTCTTAGTAACGTTAGGATCAATTGCTTTTTTGATCATGGACATTTTTATGTCAGTTCTACATTTCATAGTTAACAGTTGTTTTCATCTGTTGGATCAATACTTGGTCTATTATTTGGTTTAATGATAGTTCTATTTTGTAAAGCCATTGCTAAAATTGCTTTTCTATTTCCATCATTTTCACCCCACATCATTTTCTTATTAGTTGTCAAAGATATAATAGTATTTTTAGATGTCACAATATATTCTGAATCTTTATACTCAATAATTTTTGCAAGTGTGCCCAATGCTTTTATATTTGTTTCAGCAACAGATATTTTTGCTTTAGCACCTTCTAATAATGGATTGTATATTTGCCATGTACTATCAGCATTTTGTTGAGTAACAATGTACGTTCCTCCATTATATGTAACATATCTACCTCTCTGAATTTTTGGAACCTCAGCTGCAACTGGTTGCTGTGTTCCAGCTAACATTTTCATTAATGCCTCTAAAGAATCTTCTGACGCATCTAATTGACCTTGTGAAACACCTGTTTCAGAATCAACACCTTCTTTTGTATCTGTAATAATAATATTTTCAGCAGGTTTTTTAACACCTTCTTTAACACTAATAGATGATTGAGATTTTTGTTGTAATGCTATTTCACCATTAAATATCTTTTCAGCTTTTACTCTTAATTCATTATCTTCTTTTTCTAATCCATTTGTAAACCATAAATCTAAAGTTTCTGTATCCTCATTATAAGATAATCTACCACCTTGTGTACCATCATCTAATAATATTACATCCATTCCTTTCATTAATGTTTCAACTGATTTTTCAATACTTTGTCTTTCATTGACATTAAATCCAGCTTCTTTTAACTTTTTAATTAAAAGTGGCAAATCTTTTATAGTATTTAAAGGTTTTATTTCAGTTACTCCTTCTTTAACACTAGTAGATGGTTTAGTAGGTTGTTTTTCTTCTTTAGCAGTATCAACAATGTTTGTATTAAATACAATTGCTTCTTTCTTGTCTATATAACGTTTGTATGCTTCAGCATTTTCTGAACTAAACGCAATAGGACTAAGTTCTTCTGATGCATATTGTGATGGTATTGCTGTGTATTTAGCAAATGTTCCAATATTAGAGAATGTTGTTTTACCCATTATAGAATCAAGCAAGTTAGAACCAATTGATTTAGAACCACTTGCATTATCATCTATACCTTGTAGCACATAAGTATTAATTCCAACTCTTAGAATACTTGGAAATATAAACTCTACAGAATCAGGTTCTGAATAATCTTTTTGAATTCCAAACATTCTTGAAAGAATTTCATTTGCTGTTTTATTTTTGTTTGATAAGTTAATTGTAAACTCTTCTCCTAATGCCTCAGCAATATTAATTCTATCTTGTTTTAATAAATCAACACCTGGTGGTACTTGCAACTCTAAAGCATTTAAAACATAGTTCATTGCTTTTACTTTTGCTTCAGGTAATGTTTCTTTATTTGCATTGTTTTTATCCTCTAAAAATGCTTTTACAATAGGTTTAGAAAATACTGGATTTTTAGAATTTATAGTAAATAATACACCTCTTGCATTACTTTTATCTCTAAATTTAGGTATCTTTTGATTATTGTTTTCTGAAGCTGCAGCGTATGCAATCTGATTAAACATTTCATCAAAGAACTTTACAACACCTTGTTCTGCATTTTCACTAGTATAGTTTTTTATAAAAGATATAAAATCATCTTCAAAGTTTTTGCTTTGAGTAACAGATTCAACACCTTCAATAAACTCAGTAATGTATCCAGAAATAGGAAGTAAAAGTTCTTTTGGCATTAATGCTAAAAATGAACCTTCTTTATATTGAAGTCCTGTACGTACAAGATCATGATAGAATAAATTTTTAACAAATTGTTTTTCTTCTATAGTACTATAATTATATAATTTTACAATATCATCTGCAATTTTACCAGCATAGTCACCTTTTATTTTAGCTTTACTAATTATAGTAATAAACCTTTCAGTTATACCTTGATATGTTTTACCATTGTATATAACAGTAGCAGTATTTTTAGATTCTGTTTGACGTAATAATTTTAAAAACTCATTTTCTGGATACTTTTCTCTAAACTTTTCTACTTGAGTAAATAAATCATTTGTAAACCAATACTCAGGAGTAAATGTTTTTAATATTGAAGCATCATCATTATCTAATACTGCTTGAATTAATGGGTTATTAACTTTTCTTGAACCAGGATATGTTGTCTTAAACTTGGTTAATGCTAAGAAACTAGTAAGTGTATTTGATATAGTTTTTGGATCCTCAAAATATCCTTTAAATGCTGTTGTGATCGGTGAAAAGAATGGAGTTCTTTCCAAAAAGATTTTAGAAAATTGCTCATTTGCATCATCTAATGCATCTTTTAATACTGACCATACTTGGTCAGAAGCAAATAGTTTAGCAGATGATTCTTTTGTAAACAATTTTTCTTCATTTTGCAATTCTTCCATATTGCTACGCATTCTATCAAATGCAACAAGACTAGGATTTATTCGTTTAAACAAATTTGTTACACTAGATGCTCTATTAATAGCCCACGTTTGTTGTGCTTGTTTTGCATAAAACATCAATAGAACAATCTTCATTTCATTTTCTGTTAATGGTTGTTCGTTATCTGCAAATACCATTTCAAAACCAATTGATGATGGAGTTAACTGATTGTTTTTAAGTGCATATGGATTTAATTTTTTAGGTGTTAAACCAATCTTTACTTTTAATTGATCATCAAATACTACACGATCTTTATATGATTTCTGAGTAATAATACCAGCAGATTTTAATCTGTTAAATGCAGCTTCATCTTCTTCAATTACTTTAGATAGTTCTTCAGTTACTGCAGAATTATAAAATTTATAACTCTGATCTAAATCTTCTGACAATGCAAATTGTGATTGTTGTACAGCAAGAGCTGCTTTACGCACTTCAGGTAAGAAATTAAATGCTATTGCAAATTCTGGATCTAATCCTATACCAATCATTGCAAGAGTAGTACTTGCATTTACTTCATTCATTTGTAATGCAGCAGGAATTGGTTCTTTAGCACCATCAGCAAACATACCTAACATGTTTCCAATAATGGAAATTACACGTTGTTCTTTATCGTTTAATTGGCCAAATGTATCTTTTAGTACAAGTTGTCCATCTAACTTTTTATAAGCCCACACAATTGCTTTATCAGATAACTTAAAATTGTATTGACTTGCTAATGACAAAAACTTATTCATTACAGCAGCACGCCCAATACCATCTTTGTTCATGTTGTTCTCTACCTTAGATTCAATCATACTAGTAGGAGTAAACAAATTTGATTCATTAGTATTTGAATTTAAATCAATACCAAATGACTCAAGTATGTCTTTAAATTCTTGAGTTGATGAACCTTGATTGATATATAAGTATTTAAATAAAGGCTCATTTGCTAATAGTTGTAAACTTGCAATAAGGTTTTGATTTTGATATTTAGGTGAAACCATTTCTGAGAAAATGTTATTTGACATAAAATTATCAACACTACTTGGCATACCAAACTTAGACAATACATCCATAATTGCTTGATATTCAAATACTGAATCTAAATATCTCAATAGCTCTTTTGTCTCTCTTTGCTTTCTTACATTTTCTTTACGTATGTATTTTAAATCAGCATGTTCTTTTCCATAAACGTTTCTTGTTTTAGCAAGTTCTCTGTTTTCAGGATTTTGTTCTGCTATTTCTTTTGCATTTACATATAATTCTTTAGCTTCTTTAGTTAACTCAAACATATAATTTGTAAAATCTAACTCATCAGTGTATTTAGATTTTAATGCTACTTGATCAAATACACCTGTAAACTTGTCATCATCAAATCCAAGTGCTTGCATTACCTCAAACAATGGTCCTTCACCAGGCATTTCAATTGTACCTGCATTAATAAGTTCTCGTTTTCTGTTTTTTATTGCAGGACCAATGTCTTCATGCTTTGACATATAATGCATGAACTCAATAAATTTACCAGTGTCTGGATTTGAGTAAAGACTATAATCACCATACAATGCATAGTTACCTTTACCATTTTCATAGTAAGACATCATTCTACCAAATAATGAGTCAATGTCAAAGTCAGAACCTGCAAGTAAATGTACAAAATGTGGTACAATAATATTGTTCATCTTAGAAGAGTCAACAAAATCTACAACCTTTAATGCTATCATTGATCGTTTATCCTCTGTTGGAATACGAACACCAAACATTCTTATTAAATTTTGCATGTAGAATGCTTCTTGTTGAGCATTTGCAAAAAATGGTTTAGGAAGTATACATTCAACAAAATATAACTTACTACCATCTTCTTGTATTTCTACACTGATACCAAGAGGTCGTGATTTAAATCTTGATGTATCTCCATATGCTTTTGGATTTTCTGCATACGCTTGAGTTGTAATTACTTCACCAGTTTGTGTATCAACAATTACATTATATCCAAAAGAACTTTCATGAAAGTTTTTAAATCCTGCAACTTTTTCATCTGTTACATTCTTACTATACTGAGCTATTAAATAATACTCAAGAGTAGATCTTATTAAACTTAAGTTTGGATTAAATACAGGTTTACCATCAGGTTTAACAGCAAACATATCCAATATATTTTTTGGAGCATTTTGCTCTTGCAAACTTTCACGTATCATTGTAAATAATTTACCCATCTCAAAATCATTTCCTTTTCTGAGAACTTCTTTAAAGTAAATCAAACGAGCATTTGTAGCTTTACGTAAAGATATTTGATAATCATTCAATGCTAATTTAATATTTTGCATTCCAATAATATCACTTTCTGTAAGAACTTTACCAGTTTTTTTAATTTCAATTTCAATTACTTTTTGAAATTGATCTTCGCTAATATTTGCTGGAAGAAGTAATTTAGCTTGAACAGAATGCTTTGCTTTGTCTTTTACTTTACTTGTTTCTACTTGTAGATACTTTGCACTGTTAGGAACATTTAATGCAGACATTCTAAAATTAATATAACCATCTTCTGTTCTCTCAGAAGCAAATACATCAAGTGGTAAAAGAGTTGCATTTTTAGAAGAAGTTGTATCCATTAATTGATCAACTTGATATAACTCCATTGAATTGAGAATATCATGCATCATTACACGATGAGGTAATGGTGTATAATATTCATGTATTGATCTGTATACATTTTGAATATCTATATCAATTTTTGATATTTCATTCTTGGCATCTGGCATCTCAGCTGCTAACTCACGATCTTTACGCAAGTCATAAACTTTCATATATAGACCATGTAATTCATCAAAGACTCTAGCAGTTGCATCATCAATTGACTCTTCTGCATTTTGTTTAATCTCTAAAGAACTAACATCAGTTCTGTCAATATAACTTTCTGATTGTTTGTGATAAATATTTCTATCAGCTGTGATTGTTTTCTTAGCATTATTAACAATTTTAAAAGACTCCAAATAACGAGTCTCTTCTTGTGTCAATGCTCTATAGTGTTTTGCTATTAGTATATATAATGAACGATCATCAAGTCTTCCCAATGTTTCGTGCATATCCATTTGGTGCATTAATGATGAAATACTTTGACCATCAAAGATTTCACGCATCATGTCTGCCCATTTAACTATACGACCATCAATGTTTTCTTTTGTATTATCAACTGCTTTGTCATAACCTTCAAAAAGTTCTTGACGTATTGCATCACTAGGTATTGTAAAATCTAATTCAATTTCAATTCTTTTATAGTAAGGTCCATATTGTTTATAGTCTTCATGAACAAATGCTGTAATAGTATTCATATACGCAACTTTGTGCGTACCATTTTTCATATTAGAACCACTTGCAACAAGTTTTTTATTACGTTTTACATAGTCTTGTTTATTCTTAACATTAAGAGCCATGTCACCATCCATTAATTGATTTAGATGTAAACCATTTCTCCAGTTATTCATAAACATATCATAGAGAAGTTTCTCTATTGGTTGGATTTCTGATTTCTCATTTGTACCATGTGGTACACCATACACATCAGTAAGTGATTGTTCTGCTATTCCTAACTTAGTTGCATTTGGCAACATGTTAGAAGAATAATATAGAGTTGGTAATAGTGCAGCTACTGCAGGTCTAACTTCTAACTGTTTATCTTGCTCATTTATTGGTAGTTTTTCTATTAAACCAAGTGTCTCAAGTTTTTCAAGATACGTTTGAAACTCTTGTTTTGCATATTCATCTAATGCTCTAAATAAATCAGTTTTTTCAATGTCTTCAAAAGAAACTTGTTTTTTTGCTAGATCAATTAAGTCATCACGCAATGATTGATTAGATTCATTTTTAAAAAAGTCATTAAGTATATTAAAATTGTATGCTCTTAATGTTGTATCATCTACATTTATTGTTCTACCATCTTCCTCTAATACAGCACTGTATTTATTTACAAGTTCATTGCTTGTACCATTTTCATAGTTTGCTTTTAAGTCAAGTCTGCGATTCCATTCACGCGACATTCTTTGATACTCTTGCTTAACTATACCTGTAAGATCTTCTACAATTTTTAAATACTTTCCATTATATAAAAGTTGACCTTTATCATTAGTAGTTTTAACATCTTTTGATACAAATGATTCATATATTGAAGAAATTAAAAAGTTTGTTGATGTTGATTCAAGCTGATGGAATGATCTTAAATATGTAGATATTTCGTTACCTTCTTTGTCACGCATTTGTTTCTTATCCATAAAAGATAATACTTGTAACATGTGCAAAGATCTTTCATCAACAGATTTAAATGATTGTCCTTTTTTGGATACATTACCAATTCGTTGTTGAACACCACCAAATAATGCAACTATAAAATTATCTAGAAACAATTGCATCTTAACTGTATCTGGATTATTCTCACCTTTTAATATTGGACCAAGTAATACGTTGTCCATCATAAATGCTTTAAGGGTATTCTCAAAGTATGGATCATCTGCTAACGCCTCTTCAAGAGTCATTGTGTTTAATCGTTGTGCTAATAATAATAAAGGATTATATTTAGTAAAACGATAGATTGATTTATTTTCAGCATTTTTTATAACACTTGCAATATTTGTTGGATCATATTTTACTATGTATGCTGACGCTTTTTTAAGAATTAAAAGAAGACGCTTTGCATCTTTATTTTTTGATTTATTATCATCAACTATATTTCTTATTCCACTATTAGGTTTACCACTTTCTAAATATGACGCATTAAGAATGACTTTTAAACTTCTAAAAAAATCCTTTTCTAAATACTGCTCTTGCTTTATAAAGTTTTCATTTACATTATAAAACTCTAATAGCTCATTATCAACATCTAACGCAATATTATTTTCTGCTTTATTTATTGCCATTAATGATAACTCAACTAATGATCTTGGAACTTTTAATCCAATTGCAAGCATTGCATTATGAACTTCATCAGTTAATTTTTCTAACTTCATTGTTTGACCATTCATACTACTAAGTATATCTGTAGCATTCATAAAGCTTGTGGCAAAATCTTTTAGGTATTTTACTCCAGCTTTAAACTCATCAGTATTTGCTTCAGCAGCATGTTTTTTAATAAACCCTGCAATTACATCATTACGTTTATTAGTTAAATCTATGTCCATTACTTTATCAAACATTCTAAAATTAACTGAGTCAGATCTTAAAAGTTCTTCAGCAGAAGTAACATCATCCATGTTTACTTTTTTTGGAGATGTTACATTAAACATTGTCCAATTTAATTCAACACCATGCAATACTTCTATAACAAGATTTAATAATTGTTTATTTGATTGAGCAACACCATTAGAGTCTGCTTTAGTACGAGTTTGTATTTCATTAAAAATGATTTGCATATCTTTACCAACTTGCGAATATCCATCTTGAATCATTTTCTTTGACATTACACCAATGCTATTGATTATGTTTTTTGGATCAATTCCTGCTGTTATTTTTAAAAGTGTAGGAAAAAGTAATTGACCATCAATCATACGTGGAACATAAATGTTATTTTTCTCATCAAACTGATCACTTCTTAGTGTAGAAAAGAATCTTCTAATTTGTGCAACATATGAATCCATACGATTTTGTTCACCCATTCCTGAGTCAAAATCATTGTTCTCTAATTCTTCTTGTGCAGATACTCTTTCGTCATCTTGTACTTCATTTGCATTTTCTCCAGTAAATGTATTCTCTACTTCTTCAGAATCTAACGTATAATCATCATTGTCTCTTGCAATTTCAACAAAGTTTGCTTTTGTATATTTATCTTTTACTAATCTGCGCAATGTATCAAATGAATATTGACCCATTGTGTTATCAATAGTTTCTCCATTAATTAATGGTATCTTATTTATGTTTGCTTTTTCATCGTATGCTGTGTTACCAGAAAGATTAAGATCATTTACATTTAATCCTTTCATACGTGCACCTAGTATAAACCTGTAGGTAGAATACAAAGGTGTATAATCAGTTATTATTTGTTCTTTTCTTTCTGGATTTTGTGCAACAAGTTTTTCCATGCTATAAATCTCATTTAAAACTTTGTCAGCTGCACGTTGAAATTTAATTTCAAAATTATCTGATTGAACTTTATCTTGAAAAATAACACCAACCATCATGGTAAGTAGTTGTTCTTGTTCAGAAACTGTTAATGATGAACGTGCTTTTATCACATTACCCTGTTGATCAGAGTAATACTTTATTAAACCATCAATTAACTCAAATGCAACTTGACCATCATAAATATTTGATTTGATAGCTGCAGTTTTATAGTACCCACGTTTTACACGATCGTATACATTTTCAATCTGTGTTTTGTTTTTGACAAAAAAGTTTAATAGCTTTTTAAGCATATCAAAGAATCTTTGCATTGCAGTTTTAGGTTGAAATGGTTTTGCTTTTAACATGTAAGTTTGAAAACCATCAGCAAGAATTTCTTCTGCAATTAACTCAACTAATGTATCATAATTTGTAATTGAAAGATTTCTTATTCTAGCAAACTCTTTTACATTAAGTGCAGTAAACTTGTTTGAATGTTTTGGATCTTCCATTACTTGCATAATTAAAGCCTTACGTTCATTTGCAGATAATAAGTATCTAAAGACACCATGGAATGCTTCGTGATAGATTGTACCTTTACCAGTAATAGTATCATTAAGATAGATCATTCTATCTTTAAACATACCTAATACAGTACCATCAATTCTTGAAAGATTAATTAAATCTTTTAAAGAACTTGTATCTAATCCAAATTGTGGTAATGCATCACTTAACCATTGTGACTCAGTTAATATATCTTGTTCTGTTGCAATTTCTACATTGATATCTTCTGCAATTGAAAAAGGAACATCATCTGTAAAGTCAATTACATCATTGTCTTCTTCATTCTTATTCTCTTCTGTAACATCTTCTTCTGTTTCTACAGAATCATTTAATACAATAGGTGTATTGCTTATATTATCTGGTGTTATCTTTACTGGAGCATTTTCTTTGTTTGCTACTTCTTCAACTATTGCTTTTTGTGCAACAGTTTGATCAAGGTTTTCAGAACTTTGATCAGCCACTGAAACATTGACAGGTGCTTTTGCAACAAGATTAAATGATCTTCTACCTAAAGACTCAAGCACCTTAACATTTTTCATTGATCTATTGTAAGATTCTCTAGCATCACTGTCAGTAGAAATAGGTGAGTTAATTTTTAACACACGCTTACCTTCATCATTTACTCTTGAAAACAAATCTTCAATAGCAAAATTTCCATATGGTGCAAAATCTTCTTTTAATGCATCTAAAAATTCACCATAAATATTTTTAGGATTTGCATTAATATATTTAGTAACAGAATCAATAATTGTATCTGTAAATTTATCTTGAGCTATTACTACTTGTTCAGCAAGTTCTTTAACACTATTTGTTGCTGTTGGCATTTTTGATAATTCAAAAACTGCAGTATAAAAATCTACAAGATCATTAGTATTAGATAGATTATATTTAGACAATGATGTATTTTCTGATTGTACTTTTTGTACTAATGGACCTTTAGTTAATGCTTTTGATAATTTTAAAATCTCAGATTCAGACAGTATAAAATTGTATGCAAACTTTGAAGTGGTATCCTTGTTTATAATCTTACCATATCGTGAATCTTTATTACCTCTGTATGGACGAATTTCTATTTGTAAAGCTCTACCATTCTTTATGGTTGAAGTTGCAAAATCAATAGTAATTTGTGCATCAGATTTATTTGGTACGTTTACTGGTTCAAACTGATACATTGATTTTTGCATTGCATTGATTGCAACAGACTTATTTGCAATATTACGTGGATCTATAATAGAAGATACAATTGTAATAAATTTTGCAAAGAATTCAGGGTTTTGTAATTGAAAAACTTTATCAACTATTGCATAAGAAATATCACCTTTAGAAGGAAACTTTAAAACAAAATGCATTGTTTTAACTGCACGAACAGTTGACTGCTTATTTTTCATTAGCTCCATCAAATTCGCATCTTCTGTTTTAAAAAGATTTCTTACTTTTTCATTTAAATTAAGAACTTCATCAATGTAAAGTTTTTCTGTAATAGCTTTTGTTTCACCATTTGGAAGAGTAACTTTGATTCTTTCGTTTGCTGCTAAAAATGATACACTTACATATTCAATTGTTCCAAATTTTTCATCTATTTGTTTAGTAAAGTAAAATGGTAATTGACGTTCTTCTTCAGAAACTACATCACCTTTAGAATCTATCTTTACAACTGTAACAGTTTGACTAAATTGTGGGTTTTTTTCTACAAGTTCTTTTAATGATGTTTTAACTGGTGCAGAAGATCTTGTATTTGTAAAATCATACATTTGCATAAACTCGTCAGTAACATCTATAGAATTACCTGATATAAATGCATCACTAATTTTGTTATCTATTTTGTCTTTAAACTCTTGAAATAGTTTCTGAGAAGCCACAATAGATTGAATATCTGAATTTGTTAAATCTTGAACATTTGTTCCTGCTTTTTTCAAAGACATGTCTTGTAACATCTTTAAATGTCCAGGATTTGTTAAATCAAGTTTTTCTGTTGTATTATCACTAGAAACAAATACAAAATTGTCCATTGAATAAATGTAGAATTTTTTACCTGATGCTAGTATCTCACCAACTAAAGCAAAATCTTGCTCAGTTGCTTTTGGACGTGACACTGTAAGTACTTTACCATTTGGTGTTGACTCAAGAAATGCAACCTGAGTTGAGTTCTCAAAAGTTTCATAATCACGTTTTGCTAATCCAGCATATTGTTCTTCAGTTGCTGCAAGCTCCTTAATTCTGCCAACTCGCATGTCACCATAGTCACTTAATTTTACTGCTGTTATCTTAACACCAGATGATGGTGATGACATTTTACTTAACTCAGCAATCAAATCAAAATGCTCATCTGGATTTATTGAATCAATAGTTAAACCAGACGCAAAGAAATCTTCTTTAAATACTTGCTTACCATCATTAGAGTCTGACCAATCTGCAGGTCTTGCTGATTTTTGTGTAACAACAGTTGCTGGATCAATCTCAGTCAATGTGCCATCATTTTCAATCTTGTTTAATATTCCATCATACTCAATTGCTTCAATCATTGTTCCATCCATTAATGTAACAAGAATATTATCTATTTGTACTATGTCAGAAATTGAATCAAGTGGAATATACTTTGACTTTGGCTGAAGACCATCAATAAAATCATCAATTGAATTGTATAATACTTCTTTGTATGATTGATCAGCTTTAGTCATATCATCAATTACACCTTTTAATGCTCCACGTATTTGATCTATTGCGTCAGTTTTTTCTTCAATTGATTCAAAGTTGTGTGTAGAAATGTAATTTTTAAATAATGATAATACACCATCTGATTTGTTTAAATCAGCAAGCATAATCAACGATTGTTTTGCTAATGCATCAATTGCTGATATGACACCATCAAACGATTGTGAACGTGTTTTTTTTAAATCAAATACTTTGAATGCATTACTTAAATAATCATTTGTATTATCAATTAGATTTACTGAATTGATAATGTCAATACCTTTGTTTATTTTATACTTTTCAGAGTTTCCTAATTCAGATAACGCATTGTAAATATGCGCCATGTTATGAAGAGCTAACTTCTTTTGTTCTTCAGTTAAACTAGATTGCAATATAAATCTTGCTGCATTATCATAGTTATTATATACTGTTGGATTTAATCTAATTAGATTTTCTACTACAGGTATGTATTGTTCAGTAGTTAAAGCACATGCCATTTTTTAAAGTTTATTTAAAACAAGAATTTATCTTCCTCAGTTGATCTAATATAGTTTCTTCTGAAACTGTTTCCTTACTAACAAATTTACTATTTTTTTCTAAATTTTCTGCATTATACTTTTCTTTAAGTTTTTCTTTAACTGATTTTTCATCCCAGCTTTCAATTATTTCTTCTTTACCATTTTTATCAGTATATACACCATAATATCCATCATCTGTTGTATAATTAAATTTTATACTATTATATGCAATTTTTCTTCTAGATTCTACATCATTTTTAGTATCTGTAGTAGTGGTTGTAGGTTCTTCTACAACATTATCAGTAGACTCAAGTCTATCAAATAGATCTTGAATAGATTGCATTGGCAATGCAGGACCACCAACAAAACTTGAAGTTGTATTTTCAAAAAGATCAAGTTGTTCTGTTTCTTCTTTAGCAATCTTTTTTCTTTTTTGTTTTATCTTGCTAAGAGGAACACCTGATAATATTGATTCTTTAATATCATTAAGATTTCTTTTACCTTCTGGTAGTTTGTAGTAATCTTCAAGAGTTGCAATCTCTGTTTCATTTGCTTTGTTGTATGCACGCAAAGATGTTTTACCTCCACGCACCATTCTATCAAGTTTATACTCTGCTTCTTCATCCTTAGACAAATCTCCTAGAAACTCTCTTGACCAATCAATATCTGTTCTTGTTGCATTAAGAGTATTTGCTAAATCAATTGCCTCATTTTCAGACTGAATCTTCTCATCATTTAAAGTAATACCATTTCTTGATACAACTTCAAAGCCTTCTTCTTCAGTACCTTTTACTACAAATGGTTCTTGCTCATTCTCTTCTTTGTTAGTACCATCTTTATCTGTACCATATAGAGTTTCAAATAATTTATCTGTTTCATCTGCAGCAGCTTGTGCTCCACTTGCAGATCCATCAACAGTATCAGTTGTTTTTTCTTCAACATCATCTGCTTGTTCTAAAACCTGTGGTACAACTTCTTCTTCTGATTCAGTTATAGGTGCATTTTCTTCTTCACTTCTTACTCTTTCATCTTCTATAATTGATTGAATCTCAGATATTTCTGCAACTTTTGCTTGCATTATTTCTTGTTCTCTTGGACTTAACTCAATATCATCTAAATCACGTCTGGCAATATTTTCAAGAACTATATCTTCAACTTCTTGTGTTTGTTTAAATGCATTATAAATTTCATCAGAAATAACTTCAACTGTTTTACCAGAATAATGTTCAACAACTTCTTCTTCTGTGATAACATTTTTCTCTACAGCAAGAGATAACAAATCTTTTTCATTCATTGTATCTAACTCTGCTATTTCAAATTCACCAGTTTCAACTAGTCTTTCTTTTGCTACTCCTACCAATGATATATCAGACATTCCAGGACCAGCATTTTTATTAATGTTAAGTCTAGCAATTATTGCGTCAATCTGATCTTTATTTGCTTCGTATACTTCGCTTTGTCTATCACTAAGAGTTTCTTCTTTTGCAAGTTTGCGTCCAATCATAGACATTACATATCCAGGGACTTTTTTAGTTTTCTGAAAATCTTCATACTCTAAATCACTTATGTCTCCTGTTACTTCTTGAGATGCATAAGTATCTAATATCTCTGCAATTTTATCTTCAATAACTTCATTAAGTTTTGTTAAATTCTCTTGAGCAAATTTAGCATTTTGTAATCCTGTATTTTCATCAATACCAATAAGAACTAAGTTTTTATAGTAATCACTTCCTGTAACAGTTGTAGATAGTTCCTCAAAGATTTTAAAAGCTAATTGTAATTTTTCAACTGGATCTTCTAAATCAGAACTGCTTACTACATACTTAATAACACTAAACAATTTATCATTTAAACCATCTACAAGTTCTAGTATTTCATATTTAAATCTACCATCTTGTATGTTTGTTATTGTTTGACGATAGTAATCTGGATTAAACAAAAGATCCATAGAACGCATATAATCCTTTTGATCTTGATCAAGTCTCATAAAGTCAACAACCTTGTCAAAAGCTTCTCTTAAATCTTCTTCTGATATTTGATCAGTTATACCTGCATCTTTATTGCGTAAATTTATAAACTTTCTAAATGTTTCAATGGCATCTTTATGATCTAAAGAATATACAACACCATCTTTTTCAATAACATATCCATCTTCATCATAAAAACTAATACCTTTGACTGGAACACCTGTAAATGTATCATATACTTTTTCTTTTTGCTCTCCTTTTTCACCTGTCTGTGCATCTTCTCTTTCTAATAATTGTTCACGACTTTCCCAAAACTCAAACCAATTATTATATGTATCTAATAATTCCTTTTTATTTTTTATTTTTTCTTTTATAGACTCCTTTTGTTCTGGTGTAAAGTCAACTCCTTGTTTTAAACTTTCTTCTAATAGTTTTATTTCTGAATACATGTTACCACTTTCTCCTTTAAAACTTTCAGGATTAGCAAGTACACGTAATGCATATTCAGATGAATTAGCAAAACCAGGTATCTTTAAAAGATCTTGACTTACTTGTTGAGCACGTTCAGATGCACGCGTAGCTTTCATTGCATTTAATGCAATAATACGTATTGCTTCTTCTTGAGCATTATGCATAATGGTAGATACCAATCTTTCTTTAGAACCTTTTTCATACATTAATGGATCAGGTAAATTTTTAACCTTTTTGCGAATACCATCAATTGTGTCAGAATACTTTTTGACATCTTTTGCCATTGACTCTGTAAACTCTGCTGTAGAATTGTATTTAGTATCTTCAAGTTTAATTCCAAATGCTGCTTCAAATTCTTCATTGGTCATGGTCTTACCCATTTCACGAATTGCTTGTTGATACATTGCTGTTGTACCAGAACGATTTGCTGCCATTACACCTGATAATACAGCGTTATCTTTTGCATTTTGCCATTCGTATTGATGACCTTTTGCTGCTGCCTCTGTTTGTGCTAATGATGAATCAACTTGATTGGTAAAGTTTATAACATTATCTTCAAATTTCTTAGCAGACATTTGACCCATTAGGTCATTTTGTAAATTGATATCTCTCTTAAGTTGCTCCTTCATTTTTACATAAGGATTCTCTGCAGGATTGTCTTTGTAAGATCTCTCCATTGCTTTTTCATTCATGTAGTTTGTAAACTTACCTACACTTTGTGTAACAGGTCTAATCATAGAACCTGTCAATGCTCCTTGTAAGAATGTTTTAAATCCTTGTTTGGTAAACTGTTCACCTAATCCTTTATCAAATGCTTGTCCTAATGTATATTTATAACCATTATATTGACCAGCATAATAATATTTCCAGGCTGCTCCAGACATTTCTTGCAAGTTTTCTTGCAAACCTTC
>Ga0209550_10001172_pt1 | contig 25300 bp, 20 predicted proteins | sample LauGreSuBDMM15SN_2_FD_187567 | JGI IMG/M metagenome (GOLD analysis project Ga0209550, IMG submission 187567) | Freshwater lake microbial communities from Lake Michigan, USA - Su13.BD.MM15.SN (SPAdes) (version 5) | ecosystem: Environmental > Aquatic > Freshwater > Lake | place: Lake Michigan... | reverse complement strand
ATCAGCCCAATCGCTATGGAAGAAGGCCTCAGATTCGCTATCCGTGAAGGTGGCAGAACTGTTGGTGCTGGAGTTGTGGCTAAGGTTATTAAGTAATAAATTTAAGCGGGTTCGTAGCCCGCTTTATACGCATAGGAGCGTAGCTCAACTGGTAGAGTAGCGGTCTCCAAAACCGTTGGTTGGGGGTTCGACTCCTCTCGCTCCTGCCACCACTTTTACAAGGAATTAAAAATGATGTTGTTAAACTATTTTAGAGATACTATTGACGAACTAAAAAAGCTCCACACCCCTTCAAAAAAAGAAACCTACGTTACTACAGTAACAATCGTTCTCACGATAATAGTTTTCTCTCTAGCGGTTTTGTTGGCAGATTTCGTAATTTCAAAAATTATGGGATTAATTTTTGGTCTATAAATAAAATATATTAAAATCTGAATAGTTGTTTACTAAAAGATTTCAGAATTTCTAAAGAAAACAAAAATGGAAAATACAAATAACCAAAAATGGTACATCCTTAATGTGATGGCTGGCCAAGAAAATAAAATAGCTGCCGAAATCAAATCAATGATCCTGCGCGGCAATCTTGGCAAAAATATTGCTGATGTTTTGGTGCCTTCAAAGCAAGTTATGAAGATAAAAAAAGGCCAAAAAGTACAAGAAACACAAAAGCTTTTTCCTGGCTATGTTTTTATCAGTGCCGATATTAACTCTGAAGCTTATAACGCGCTAAATTCAATTCCAAAAGTAATAGGTTTTCTTGGCGGAAAAAACACTCCAGAGGCTGTGTCAGATGCAAAAATGCAAGATATTCTCAATACCTCAAGCGAGCAAGTGGTTAATAGCAAGCATGTTATCTTTGAGGCTGGCGAAACCCTAAATGTAATTGAAGGCCCATTCGAATCGTTCTCTGGTGTGGTTGAAGATTTCGACGTTGAAAAACAAAAAGTTAAAATTTCGATCTTAATTTTTGGTCGCGCGACTTCTGTAGAGCTTGATATTAATCAAGTTGAAAAAGTCTTGTAAGAGTTAAAAAAAATAATCTTACCACTTGCAAGTTATTTTTTTAATAATAAAATTCTAGGCCCTTTAAAAATAAAAAAGCTTCGTAATTAGTTAAGATTAGCAAAATAAAAAGAATTTTAAACAATGTCAAAAGGTAAAAAAGAAGTATTAGGTTTAATCAAGTTGCAAGTGCCTTCAGGCAAAGCAAATCCATCACCTCCAATTGGCCCTGCTCTAGGGCAAAAAGGTCTTAATATCATGGAATTTTGCAAGCAATTCAATGCTTTAAAATTTGACTATGAATTAGGCACGCCAATCCCGGTTACAATCACAGCTTACAAAGATAAAAGTTTTACTTTTATCACAAAAAACCCTCCTGTGTCTTTCTTGATTATGAAAGAAATCGGCCTTCCAAAAGGCTCATCTAACCCAGGAAAAGAAACTGCTGGCAAAATTAATCGCAAGCAAATGGAAAATGTTGCCAAGAAAAAAATGGTTGACATGAATACTACTGATCTCGATGCCTGCGTTCAAATGGTCAAAGGATCAGCAATTTCAATGGGCTTAGAAATAGTCGAATAAATTTAAAAGGCGCATAGTCGCCAGATTTTTAATCAGGATACTCACAAAATGGCAAACGCAAAAAAAACTGTAAAAGTTAAAAAAGAAAAAGTTCAAATCGTAAAACATTACGCCGCCACTCTTGAAGAAGCGGTTAAAAAAATTCACGAAATTAGCGCTGCAAAAAAACGCAAATTTTCAGAATCTGTTGATATCGCAGTCACCTTAGGCGTCGATGCTAAACAATCTGATCAATCAGTTCGTGCATCGGTTCTATTGCCAAATGGTTCTGGCAAGCAAGTTAGAGTTGTAGTTATCACTGCAGACGAAGCTAAAAAAGCCGCATCTCTTGCAGCTGGCGCTATTTTGGCTGGTTTCGAAGATGTAGTTGCAAAAATCGAAGGCGGTTTCGTCGATTTTGATTCTTGCATTGCTACCCCAGACATCATGGCAAAAATTAGCAAAATTGCTAAAGTTCTTGGGCCACGCGGCTTAATGCCAAGTCCAAAAAATGGCACCGTAACACCAGATGTTGCAAAAGCTGTGTCTGACGCCTTAAAAGGTAAAGCAAGTTTTAAAAATGATAAAGCAGGAATCATTCACTGCCTAGTCGGAAAAATTGAATTTAGCGCTGAAGCATTGGTTGAAAATATCAAGGCTGTAACAAAGGCAATCAAAGATGCCAAGCCAGAAGGCGTTAAAGGAAAATTCATTAAAAAGTTCTACTTAAACACAACAATGGGCCCTTCGGTTGAAGTGTCTATTGACGCGGTATAAAAATTCTATTTTTTGTTTTACAAAAAATATATTACTAACACATAAATTTTTGTGTCGAAGGCAAGTCCTTCCTCACTTCTGTTTAGATTAAAAAACATTTATGGCAATTAACAAAACACAGAAATCAGCAATGATTTCTTCGCTAAAAGATAATTTGGCAGGTGCGCAATGCGTAGTTGTTGTGCATTATCGCGGCATGAGCGGAAGACAGCTCTACGATCTTCGCGTTAGTTTAAAAGCAAAAGGTTGTGGCATGAAAATTGCTAAAAACACTTTGACTAACCTCGCTATTAAAGGCACAGAATTCGAATCTGTAGCTTCTCATTTAAAGGGCCCAACAGCTATTTTATACGCTAAAGACCCGGTCGCGCTAGCAAAAATCATTGCAGACACCAAAAAAGAAATCGAGCATTTGCAAGTTAAAGTCGGTTATCTAGATAAAGCACTTATCCACGATAAAGACATTTTAAGCTTAGCAAAACTTGGTTCTTTCGAAGAAGTGAGAGCTTCTTTCTTGGGCTTATTGGTTTCTGTTCAATCAAATTTTGCGCGGCTTTTGCAAGCTCCACAAGAGGGTTTCGCAACTTTGAAAAAAGAATAACTTATTCCTATTAACAAACTTTAAATTTTAATAACATGACTGCCGATCTAAACAAACTTAGCGAAGAACTTTCAACTTTAACAGTTCTTCAACTTGCTGAATTAAGCAAAAAACTTGAAGAAAAATGGGGCGTTTCTGCTGCTTCATTTGCTCCTGCTGGCGGCGGTGCTGCTGCAGCTGCTGCTCCTGCTGAAGTTCAAGACAAATTTGAAGTTGTTCTTGTTGCTGCTGGCGAAAACAAAATCAACGTTATCAAAGAAGTGCGCGCTATCACTGCTCTTGGCTTGAAAGAAGCAAAAGATCTAGTTGAAGCTGCTCCTAAAACAGTTAAATCTGACGTTTCTAAAGCTGACGCTGACGAAATCAAGAAAAAACTTGAAGCAGCTGGTGCCAAAGTTGAATTGAAGTAATATTCTGCTTTAATTATTCGCCAAGTCTTGTATTTAAGGGGCCAATTAAAATTTTGGCCCCTTAAATCAGACTTGGCTTTGGCGTTTTCGTAAGTTTTATTCTTGCCGCCCTTTGCGCGCAAGAATCAGAATCAAACTAAATAGAGGGGTTTTTGGTGATTCAGAATCGTAGTTTTGATCAAGTTGTGTTGAGAAAAAGTTTCAGCACTAATAAAGATAAAGAAGCCATTCCTTACTTGGTTTCATTGCAAAAAGACTCATATGAGAAATTTTTGCAAGCATTTGTTGAGCCGAAAAAAAGACAAAATGTCGGCATTCAATCAGTATTTAATTCATTTTTTCCGCTATCAGACTCATCTGAGCGCATCACTGTTGAGTTTGTCGAATATTCTTTAGGCAAGCCAAAATATGAAGCCTACGAGTGTCTTTCTGCTGGCAGAAGCTTCTCAATTCCTTTGCACGCGCAATTGCGTCTGATTCTTTGGAATAAAGAAGAAGGTTCTGATATAAAAGAAATTCGTTCAATTAAAGAGCAAGAAGTCTATCTTTGTGACGTTCCTTTAATGACAGAAACTGGCAGCTTTATCATCAACGGCGCAGAACGCGTTGTTGTTTCGCAAATGCGTAGAGCTCCTGGTGTTTTCTTTGATAGCGAAAATGCTAAAATCTCCGACTCAAAATCATATACAGCAAAAATCATTCCGCATCTAGGCTCTTGGCTTGATATGGAATTTGACACCAAAGATGTAATGCATTTTCGTGTCGATAAAAAACGCAAAATCCCTGTTTCTTCATTGCTTCGCGCAATTGGAATGTCTTGCGAAGACATTATCCGCACCTTTTATGGCGCGGTTGAAATCAACCTTACTAAAAAGGGATGGGCTACTAAATTTGACGGAGAAATTTTTCTTGGCAAAAAAATGCCATATGATTTAATCGATGCTGAAAGCGGCGAAGTGCGCGTCAAAGAAGGCGTGAAGCTTAATCGTAAATCGCTAGAAAAACTCAATAATGAAAAATTCGGCTCTTACATTTTAAGTGATGAAATTTTGCCGGGCTACATTATGGCGCAAGATTTAATCGATCCTGAAACGGGCGAATTGCTTCTTGAGGCTGGCGGAATTGTCACTTCAGAAAGCTTAGAAGTTCTAAAAAAACTTAATTTCTCTAAAGTTCATATTGTTAATCCAAGCAAATCAGATATTGGGCCATACCTCTACAACACTATGTTGCTAGATAAAAACCAAAATCAAAAAGATGCTTTATACGATATTTATAAAGCAATTAAACTTGGTGAAGCGCCGTCTTCATTAGATGTAGCAAAAAATTATTTTGAGAATTTATTTTTCTCAGATGCGCGCTACAACTTATCTGATGTTGGTCGCATGAAGATGAATCACCGTTTGAGCCTAAATGTTGATAAAGACACGTTGCACCTTACTTACGACGATATCAAGCAAACTGTTAAAATCTTAAGCCTAACCAAGCATAACGATCTTAAAACAGACGATATCGATAACTTAGCAAACCGCCGTATTCGTGCGGTTGGCGAGCTTGTAGAAAACCAAATGCGCATCGGAATGGCGCGCGTCGAAAAATCTGTGATCGAAAAATTAAACTCGGTTGAGGTTGACACAATCATGCCGCAAAGCCTGATCAATTCTAAGCCGCTTATTACTGCGATCAAAGACTTCTTTGCTACTTCGCAGCTTTCGCAATTTATGGATCAAACCAACCCGCTTTCTGATATTACGCACAAGCGTCGTCTTTCAGCTTTGGGGCCAGGCGGTCTAACTCGTGAGCGCGCAGGTTTTGAAGTTCGAGACGTGCATCCTACGCATTATGGTAGAATTTGTCCGATTGAAACGCCAGAAGGTCCGAATATCGGTCTTATCAACAGCTTGGCTACTTATGCTCGCGTGAACGATTATGGCTTTATCGAAACTCCTTATTGCAAGGTTGTTCATGGCAAAGTTACTGACGAAGTTGTTTATTTGTCGGCAATGGGTGAGGTTGATCACGTGATTGCGCCTTCAACCGTTGAAGTTGATGCCAAAGGAAATATCAAGGCCGATCTAGTAAATTGTCGTAAAAATGGTGAATTTGTAATGATGACGCCAGACAAAATCGATTTTGCCGATGTTTCTACCAAGCAGATCGTGTCAATTGCTACGACGCTAATTCCATTCCTTGAGAATGACGATGCGAATCGCGCTTTGATGGGTTCGAACATGCAACGCCAAGCCGTGCCTTTAATGCGTCCAGATGCTCCACTAGTAGGGACAGGAATGGAAGCGATTATTGGCCACGATTCTGGTGCGGTTGTAAAAAGTAAATTTGCTGGTGAAGTAAAATTTGTTGACGCTTCAAAAATAGTTATCGAATCTGTTGATTCTGATGGTTTGCCGCATATCGAAATTTATAATTTGGCAAAATATATCAGAACTAACCAAGATACTTGTATTAACCAACGCCCTATGGTTGAGCTTGGTCAAACGGTTAGAGCCGGACAGGTTCTTTCTGATGGTCACTCAATTGCCAATGGTGAAATTGCGCTCGGTAAAAACGTTCGCGTAGCCTTCATGCCTTGGAACGGCTATAACTTTGAAGACTCGATCATCATCTCAGAAAAATTAATTGCTGACGATACCTTCACCTCAATTCACATTGAAGAGCTAGAAGTTGTTGCTCGTGATACACGTTTAGGGCCCGAAGAAATCACTCGCGATATTCCAAATGTAAGCGAAGAATCTTTGGCAAAACTAGACGAAGAAGGCATCATTCATATTGGTGCCGAAGTTAAAGCTGGAGATCTTTTAGTTGGTAAAACTACGCCAAAAAGCGAAGCCCCAATGACTCCAGAAGAAAAACTTCTGCGCGTAATTTTTGGTGAAAAAGCCTCTGATGTAAAAGATTCATCGCTCTATGCCCCTACTGGCATTGATGGCGTTGTGGTCGACGTAAAAGTTTTTTCACGCAAGGGTATCGAAAAAGACGAGCGTTCAATTTACATTGAAATGCAGCAGATTGAAGCTCTTTCTAAAGCAAAAAGCTTGAGAGTGGATTTCCTCGAAACATCGTCTCGTGAAGCTATTACCGATTTATTTGTTGGTAAAAAACTTGTCAGCAATCTTGATAAATTAAAGGCAAAATCTGTTTTAACCAAAGAAGATCTAGCTTCATTGTCTCGTCATCAATTGCTAAAAGTTGTGATTGATGATGCTAAAACAATGGATTTGGCTGAAAAAATTGCTAAATCACATGGCAAAGAAATCGCAGAAATTGAAGCTGATTTAGCAGATAAAATCGCTAAAATTAAAGCTGGCGACGAGCTTGGTCAGGGTGTTTTAAAAATCGTTAAAGTTTATGTTGCTTCTAAATACAGATTGCAGCCTGGCGATAAAATGGCGGGACGTCACGGTAACAAAGGTGTTGTGTCAAAAATCGCTCCGATTGAAGACATGCCTTATTCTGAAGACGGCGAGCCAGTTGATATCGTGTTGAACCCACTTGGTGTTCCTTCGCGTATGAATATTGGTCAAATTCTTGAAACGCATTTAGGTTGGGCTTCTAAAAACTTGGGTAAACAAATCGGGCAAATCGTTGATGATGTAGCTGAGAAAAAGGCTGACATGGTCAAAAAATTGCGCGAAAAAATCCTTCAAGTTTATAGCTCTGCGCACGAATTACCATTGATTTCAGCAATGAAAGATCAAGAAATAATCGAATTTGCGCATAAGCTTAAAAACGGCGTGCCTTTTGCTACCGGTATTTTTGACGGCATCAAAGAGCAATATATTACAGATTTGCTTGATGTTGCAGGCCTTGATAATTCTGGCCAAATCAATCTATCAGATGGTAAAACTGGCGAGAAATTTGATCGTAAAATTACCGTTGGTTATATCTACATGTTGAAACTGCATCACTTGGTTGATGATAAGATTCACGCTCGTTCAATTGGGCCATATAGCTTGATTACGCAACAGCCATTGGGCGGTAAATCGCACTTTGGTGGTCAAAGATTTGGAGAAATGGAATGTTGGGCGTTGCAGGCCTATGGCGCTGCTTACACTCTACAAGAAATGCTCACAGTTAAATCTGATGACGTTGTTGGTCGTATTAAAATTTATGAATCAATCATCCAAGGAAACCAAAATTTCAATTGCGGTATTCCAGAATCGTTTAACGTTATGATCAAAGAGGTTCGCTCTTTGGGCTTAAATATTGAATTGGTTGAAAAATAGTTTTGTATGAAAGTGGGTTCGCTCACTTTTATAAAATCTGTGAGGGCTGCGGCCCTTGCAGTGTAGGTGCGACAATCGCTCTCATCAGTGTATAAGTTACACACAACATAAATAAAAAATATGTCACTAGCAGGAACTTCTTCACATGGTCTTTTAAGTTTAAACTCGAACAGCGCGGTTGACTTACTAGATTTTAACGCAATCAAAATTACGATTGCGAGCCCGGATAAAATTCGCTCATGGTCTTTTGGCGAAGTTTTAAAGCCAGAAACCATCAATTATCGTACCTTCAAGCCAGAGCGTGACGGCTTGTTTTGTGCACGTATTTTTGGCCCAATTAAAGATTATGAATGTCTTTGCGGCAAATATAAACGCATAAAATACAAAGGAATTGTCTGCGAAAAATGCGGCGTTGAAGTTACATCTTCAAAAGTTCGTCGCGAACGCATGGGCCATATTGAACTTGCGGCTCCAATCGTTCATATTTGGTTCTTAAAATCGCTTCCTTCGCGCATTTCAACGCTTCTTGGTGTTACACTTAAATCAATCGAAAAAGTTATTTATTTCGAAAATTATATTGTTACCGATGGCTTAATGTCGCCAATGAAAGAAGGCGAAATTTTAAGCGAAGACGAATATAACAAGGCGCAAGACGAGCACGGCATTGGCAGCTTTATCGCTGAAATGGGTGCTGAAGCGGTTCAACGCTTGTTACAAAAATTAGACTTGGCGGTATTAAAAAAAGAGTTGCGCGAAGATCTTGCCACTCAAAGCTCTGAATTAAAAAAAGAAAAAATCATCAAACGCTTAAAGTTAGTTGAGCAATTTCTTGAGTCGGATAATAAAGCTGAATGGATGGTGATGAATGTTCTTCCAGTTATTCCGCCTGATATTCGTCCTTTGGTAATGTTGGATGGTGGGCGTTTTGCTACTTCAGATTTAAACGAACTTTATCGCCGCGTTATCAATCGTAACAATCGTTTGAAGCGCTTGATCGAGCTTTCGGCGCCTGATATCATCATTAAAAACGAGAAGCGCATGTTGCAAGAGTCGGTTGACGCCTTGCTTGATAACGGCCGCTCGGGCGCTATCGTTAAAAACTCTAACAAAAAACCATTTAAGTCTTTGAGCGATATGCTTAAAGGGAAGCAAGGTCGTTTCCGTCAAAACTTGCTTGGTAAACGTGTCGATTATTCTGGTCGTTCGGTTATTGTGGTTGGTCCAGAGCTTAAACTGCACCAATGTGGTTTGCCGAAAAAAATGGCGCTCGAGTTGTTCAAGCCTTTCATTTACTCGAAGCTAGAGCTTTATGGAAAATCTGCCTCAATCAAAATCTCGAAAAAGATGGTTGAAGCTGAACGTCCTGAAGTTTGGGATATTTTAGATGAAGTTATTAAAGAGCATCCAGTATTGCTTAACCGTGCACCAACGCTACACAGGCTTGGTATTCAAGCGTTTGAGCCGGTTCTTACTGAAGGTAAGGCAATTCAATTGCACCCGCTAGTTTGCGCAGCTTTTAACGCCGACTTTGACGGTGACCAAATGGCTGTTCACGTGCCTCTTTCTATTGAGGCGCAGGTTGAGTGCCGTGTGCTGATGATGTCTACCAATAACATTCTAAGCCCTGCAAACGGTAAGCCGATTATCGTGCCTTCTCAAGATATTATTTTGGGATTATATTATCTCACGATGGCTTCTAAAGATTTTGAGCAACAAAAAGCGCGCCCAGTTGCCGATGACTTTGAAATGGAGCATGCGCTTCATATTAAAGCGCTTACAATTCATGATAAAATTCTTTATCGTTTTTCTATCAAAGGAAAAGACGGCGAAAGATTCTTTAAAAAAGCAGACACAACTCCAGGGCGTGTAGCACTATACAATGCCTTGCCAGAGATGATGAAAGTTGATCTTGACATTGCCAATAAAGTGATGACAAAAAAAGCGGTGACTAACCTCATCGATACCGTTTACCGTAATTGCGGCCAAAAAGAAACCGTAATGTTCTGCGATAGAATTATGGCGTTAGGCTTTAAAAACGCTTGCTACGCTGGTATTTCAATCGGTAAAGACGATATGATTATCCCGCAAACTAAGCAAAAAAACGTTGCCGATTCATTCACTAAAGTAAAAAAACTAGAGCAGCAATATCGCGAAGGCTTGATTACCGCGGGTGAGCGCTACAACAAGGTAATTGACGAATGGACACATTGCACCGATAAAATTTCGAAAGAAATGATGGCGATGATTTCTAGTTATAATTCTCCGCGTGAAGCAAACAGCATCTACATGATGGCTGATTCTGGCGCAAGAGGTTCTGAAACGCAAATTAAACAGGTTGCCGGTATGCGTGGTTTGATGGCAAAGCCATCGGGTGAAATTATCGAAACTCCAATCGTTTCTAACTTTAAAGAAGGTTTGAGTGTAACCGAATATTTCATTTCTGCCCACGGTGCCCGTAAAGGCTTGGCTGATACTGCGTTAAAAACAGCGAACTCTGGTTATTTAACGAGAAGATTGGTCGATGTATCGCAAGATTGTATCGTTACCGAAGTAGATTGCGGCACTACAGAGGGCTTGATTATCGAGCCTGTTCTTGATGATGGTCGTACCGTAGTTTCTTTGGCTGAACAAGTTCTTGGTCGCGTTCCACTTGAAGATGTTAAATCTGGAAAAACAGTTGTAGCAAAAGCTGGCGAAATGATTGATGAAGCTATTGCTGATGCAATTGGTAAATCGGGCATTAAGCTAATGAAAACCCGCTCGGTTCTTACTTGCAAAGCAAAAGATGGCGTTTGCGTTAAGTGTTATGGTCGCGATCTTTCTAACGGGGATATTGTTGGTATTGGCGAGGCTATTGGTGTTATCGCTGCGCAATCAATTGGCGAGCCAGGAACGCAGCTTACAATGCGTACCTTCCACATCGGTGGTGCGGCGCAAAGAGGTGCAGAGCAGTCTTCGATCTCGGCTATTTCTGATGCGATGCTTAAATTTTCTACTAAAGGCACGCTTATTAACCGCGAAGGAAAAATTATTGTTACTAGCCGTAACTTTGAAATCACTTTGCTTGATCCTGCAGATCAAACCGAAATTCATAGCTATAAATTGCCTTATGGTGCGGCTATTTTGCATAAAAGCGGCGCTATTGTGCAAAAGGCGGTTCACTTGGCTGAATGGGATCCTTATAACATTCCAGTTGTTGCCGATGTTGACGGTGAAATCAAATATAACGATTTGGCAGAGAGCGTGTCGCTTCGTGAAAGAATCGACGAGTCTTCTGGTGTTTCAACCAAAATCGTTATGGATTGGAAGCAATATAGCAAGCAAGATTTGAAGCCAAGAATTACGATTGGCGATAAAGAATATCTGCTTTCGGTTAATACAATTATCAGCGTTTCTAATGGCGATGAAGTTAAAGCCGGCGATGTTATTGCAAGAATTCCAAAAGAATCTTCGAAAACACGCGATATTACTGGTGGTCTTCCGCGCGTTGCTGAATTATTCGAGGCTCGTAAACCGAAAAACGCTTCAATCATCAGCGAAATTGATGGAAAAATTGTATTTGGTAAAGATTACAAAACTAAGCGCCGAATCATTGTTCAACCAGAAGATGCTTCTAAAGAGCCAATCGAATATGCGGTGGCAAAAAACAAGCACTTATTCGTAGGTGAAGGTGATTTTGTTCGTCGTGGCGATATCTTGGTTGATGGTAATCCAGTTCCACACGATATTTTACGCATTCTTGGAATGCAGGCTTTTGCTAACTACATGGTAAATGAAGTGCAAAAAGTTTATCGTATGCAAGGTGTAAAAATTGATGATAAGCATATCGAAGTTATTATCGGCATGATGATGAAACGCGTTGAAACCGTTGATTCTGGCGATACTACGTTGCTTATTGGCGAAGTTGTTGACCGCGATGTGTTTGAAGCAATCAACGTTAAAGCGCTTGCTGAAAAATTACGTCCGGCACAATGCAAGCCAGTGTTGCTTGGTATTACTAAGGCTTCGTTGCAGACTAAATCGTTTATTTCGGCTGCTTCGTTCCAAGAAACTACTCGCGTGCTTACTGATTCATCGGTGCAAGGCAAGTTTGATGACTTGAAAGGCTTGAAAGAAAATATTATTGTTGGGCGACTAATTCCTGCTGGTACTGGGTTATTGACTGCGCAATATCGTGTTGCGGCGCATGCTGCGGCACCTCAAAAGCCAATTGTTCAAGAAATGATTGTTGAAGAATAGTGATAAATTTGTAAGGAGGCGGGGGATTGGTCAGGCTTTAGTTTGATCAATCCCCCGCTTTTTTATTGGGCGTATTTTTGTGATGGGTTGTGATCTAATTTTTCAAATACTTCTAAAGCCTTATGCAGCAAACTTGGTTCGCAAAATTTAAGAAAAATAAAAGAGGCTATTATGCTTTTATCGCATTTGCGGTGATTTTTTTGCTGACATTTTTTGCCGAAATTATTGCGAATGATAAGCCAATAATGGTAAGGTTTGGCGGGCATTATTATTTTCCAATTATAAGCAAAATTTCTGAAACAAAATTTGGTGGCGTGTTTGAAACAGAGGCCGATTATCGCGATGTAGCGGTGCAAAAAATGATTTTGCAAAATGAAGATGATTCAAAAAATGTGCAAAAAAATATTAGTAAGCAAGGCAACGCTTATTCTGCGGCCAATCATAGCGATTCGGGTAATTTTATAATTTGGCCGCTGCTGCATTTTTCTTACGACACAATCAATTATAATTTGCAAACGCCAGCGCCTTCAAAGCCTACAGCCGAGAACCTTCTTGGCACAGATGATAACGGGCGCGATGTTTTAGCGCGCATAATTTATGGCGTTAGAATTTCGCTAATTTTTGGAATTTTGCTCACAATTTTTAGTGTAATAATCGCAATTTTTCTTGGTGCGGTTCAGGGATATTTTGCTGGTTTTGTTGATATAATTTTGCAGCGATTTACCGAAATTTGGTCGGCGATGCCGGTTTTATTTTTATTGATTATAATGTCTTCGGTGTTAGAGCCAAGCTTCTTCACGTTAATAGGGCTAATGCTGCTTTTTAGTTGGATGTCGCTTGTAGTTTATGTGCGGGCAGAATTTTTGCGCTTAAAAAATTTTGAATTTGTGATGGCGGCTAAGGCTTTAGGCGCAAGCAATTGGCGCATTATTGTAAAACATATTTTGCCCAATGCTTCGTCGGTAATAATCTCTAACCTGCCGTTTTTATTGAGTGGATCAATTATCACGCTCACGTCGCTAGATTTTCTTGGGCTTGGCATGCCAGTAGGAGAGCCGTCTCTAGGCGAATTATTAGCGCAGGGTAAAAATAATATTACGGCCTGGTGGCTTGGTTTGAGTGGTTTTGTAGTGATTTCGGTAATATTAACATTATTAATTTTTATTGGTGAAGCGGTGCGTGACGCATTTGATGCGCGCAAATAGAAATTCCTTGAACATTTCTTTGAAACGCCCTAATTTCCTCAACTGATTTGAAGGTGTCTAATGCCAAGACTTGCCCAAAGCATTATCTTGGCTAGCTTCATAAGTATATTGATCTCCAAACAAATTTTAAAAACATGCCGATTGAAATTTTAATGCCAGCGCTTTCTCCTACTATGAAAGAGGGTAATTTAGCCAAGTGGTTGAAGAAAGAAGGTGATAAAATCAAGGCTGGCGAGGTTATTGCCGAGATCGAAACCGATAAGGCAACCATGGAAGTTGAGGCGGTTGACGAAGGTATTCTTGGTAAAATTATAATTGCCGCAGGAACAGAAAATGTAGCAGTTAATAGCCTGATTGCACTACTTCTTGAAAATGGCGAAGATAAAAAATCTTTGGAAGGTTATGCGTTAAAGACCGCGGTTACTGGTGCGGCAGCAGTTGATAAATCTGTTTCTGTGTCAGAAAATATTGCTTTGCCAGCTATTGAAAAAAAATCTGCAGCGGTTATTGATATTGCTTCAGCCCATGATAATAAAGGCTTGAAGGCAAGCCCGCTTGCCAAAAGAATTGCCAAAGAAAATAATGTTGCATTGGCGCAAGTTAGTGGTTCTGGGCCTCGCGGACGTGTTATTAAAGACGATATTTTGGCTTTTGTTAATAGTGGTGGGTCTCGCGGTGGCGCTATACGTCGCAATCCACAAGAATTTTCGATTGCAAAAAATAGCAATGTTCGCAAAGTTATTGCGAAGCGGCTCTTAGAGTCTAAGCAAACCGTGCCACATTTTTATCTTTCTTGCGATTTGCAAATTGATAAATTATTAGAATTGCGTGCGGCTATTAACTCTGTAGCAGAGCAGGTTGACGGCGCTCCATCTTATAAGGCCTCGGTCAACGATTTAGTGATAAAGGCAGTAGCGCTTGCTTTGAAAAAAGTTCCGCAAGCAAACAGCTCTTGGTCTGATGATGCAATTATGCTTTTTAATAATGTTGATATTTCTGTTGCGGTGGCAATTGATGGCGGTTTAATTACGCCAATTATTCGCAATGCCGATCAAAAAACTATCCAGGCTATTTCTGTCGAAATGAAGCAGCTAGCAAAAAAAGCAAGAGACGGAAAGTTACAGCCTGAAGAGTTTCAGGGTGGTGGTTTTAGTATTTCAAATTTAGGAATGTTTGGTGTCGATAATTTTAACGCAATCGTAAATCCTCCGCAAAGCTGTATTTTAGCGGTTGGACGCGGTGTTGAAAAACCAGTAATTGAAAATGGCGAAATTATAATTGCCACCATCATGAATGTAACATTGTCTTCAGACCACAGATCTGTAGATGGCTCGGTTGGTGCAGAGTTTTTAAAGGCCTTAAGAAATTATATCGAAAATCCGATTTTAATGTTGATTTAATTTTTTTTGTGCTTAATTTGCTCCAAGAAATTTTGTGTTTTTTTTCTTAACTTATTTAATTAAAATTTATGTCAAAAGCAGTTAAAATCGCTATCGTTACCGTAGCAGCAGTATTATCATTTGTAGCTGGCGTTAAATACGCAGAACAAGTTAAAAGCCACGCTAGCTGGATGTTTGAAAGCAAAGATGACGAAGTCGCTTTGCCAGACCTTTCTAATGAAGAAATTGAAGGCGCTACCAGCGCTGAGCAAGATATTTTAACTAATGGCAAAGCTGCTGCTCCAGAAGCTGCGGTTGAAGCTGCTTCTGCACCAATGGATTCAGTTGCTGCGCCTGAAACTGCTGCTCCTGCAAAAAAATAGCTTTAGTTTTAAAATTTTTATAAGGCGCCGGAAGGATATTTTCTTTCCGGCGTTTTTTTATTGTTACGCCAAAGCGCCTCGTTCAAATTGTTGAAAAATGCAATTTAGCGGCGGTCTTTATTTGGCGGCAAAACCATTTTTAGATGACACACCACAAACTTAAATCATTCTTTGTTGCTTTGTTTTTTATTGCGCATTCTCAAAATTCTTTCGCAATTGACAACGATCAAACGGATCGCTCGCGCGTTGTGGCGCCGCGCAACGAACGCTTCAACCGCAATGACCGCGTGCGTCAATATATAAATTTTAGTGGCGAATATGAATCAGATGAAGATAGCAAGCAATATGTAGCGTTGGCCGGACATTTTTATCGCAGCAAAACCTGGATTAACGAAATTGATTTTCTCTACCAAAAAGACTACTCGCAGAAGGCCTCTAATAACTATGAATTAAAGCCAAGCTCCAATCTTTTTGATTTTCAAATGTCGAGTAAGGCCGTTTTATTTGATACGCAAGATTATTTGGTTTTTTATAATCGCAGTAAATATAACGATCTTTCTACCTATTATTATGATATCACAACCGCTGTGGGAGTAGGGCGCATGTTCTTTGATGATCTGATCGAATTTGACGTGGCAATTGGTCATAATGAAGTGAAAGAATATGATCAAAAAACCACGCTAATTCCATCATTTCGTGCGGAGTTTGATATTTGGGAAAAGCTGCATTTTATTCAGCGCGGATATATGTTTTTTAGCGATCAAGCCACAGATTATCAGATGCGCACGCGGCTACAATATCCAATTGGTAGGCAGCTTTATTTGCAGGTTTCTTATGATACCGATAAACGCACTTATGCCAACGAAGCCAAGAACCAAAAGATAAACGAGATTCATCGGCGCGTGGTTTTTGGCTTTCGTTACGATTTAGGAGGAAATTGATTTTGTGCAGCAAGCGGGTCTTGATTAGCGTGGCTAGATGGCGAGTGATCTTGGTTGGTGGTCGCAGAATTTATTTGGTTATATTTAGCAATTTCAGCCTTTAATTCTTCTTCGCTTAAATCGCCGCGAACAGCTTCTATGTTGACTTCGTGATAGTTGCCATAAATGTCGATAATTTTTGTTAATTCTGTTTTGGCGCCCTCAATTTTTATTTTTTCTTCGGCAATGCCGCGGTTTAATTCGTGCTTTAGTTCTTCTAGTCCTAAATCTTTTTCTACCGATTTTAGTTGAATTTTTATATCGTCAATTAGTCGGCGCGCCTTGTAATAGAGCTTTCCAAAGAAGTGAGCGATTTCAGGTAAATCTTGTGGTTTGATAAAAATTATTGCCACTAAAAAAACCAAAATTAATTCTGCGAGCGAAAAACCAAACATAAATATATCAGAAAAAATTATTAAAGCGCTGCACTTCTAACAAAAAAATACGCGCCTCCAGATAAATAACAGCTAAATCGGAATATGAATTAACACGCGCAAGCCTTGAAGCGGGCTTTCTCCAAGCCTCATTCTGCCGCCATGCGAAGTGATTGCATCCATTGCAATTGCCAAACCAAGGCCCGAGCCGCCCCCCGCTTTTTGCGATTTATCTAAGTTGCGCGAATTGTCGATGCGATAAAATGGCTTAAACACCTTGTTGCGCTCGCTCTCCGGGATTCCTGGCCCGTTATCATCAATTAAAATCATCAAATTATTTTGGCTTAGCGAGGCAGAAAAAACCACCTGATCGCCATAATTAAAAGCGTTATCAATTAAGTTAATTAGTGCGCGCTTTAGAGCCAGCTTCTTTAGCGGCATTTCAAAATTTGTAGGAATATTAACTTGCGCTTCAATTGATTTATTCAGGCGAGTGTAATAATTGATGATTTTTTCTTGCAGAAATTGATGCAACAAAACCGGCTTGGCCTTTTCGCGCTCTTCGTGCCTAGCAAAATCAAGATATTCGCCGATAAGTTTTTCCATGTCGTTAATATCTTGCTGCAATTCGGCGACGTCTTCATCAGAGTTTTTGGTCATCTCGAGTTGCAGTTTCATGCGCGTTAAAGGCGTGCGTAAATCGTGCGAGACGGCAGAGAGCATATCGGTTCGTTGCGAAATTTGTCGAATAATGCGCTCCTTCATTTTGATGAACGAAATTGCTACCGAGCGAATCTCGCGCGAGCCAGAAGGACGAAAGTTTGGCACGTCTTGCCCGCGGCCAAATTTTTCGGCAGCCTTACTTAGCAAGCTAATTGGCCGCAATTGATTCTTCAGAAAAATAATTGAAATTAGCGAGGTAACTATTGCCGTTGCCATCATCCATAAAATAAAAACATATTTGCTCGAACTAGTAATTCGCTTAACCGGAACATCGAAAGAAAGTATGCCGCTATTGGTTTGCACCTTGGTTGTAAGAAAATCACCATCTTCAGAATTTTCGTAAATTTCATAAGGGGTAAGGCCGCGATTTTCAAGTTCAGATTTGAAGCGATTTAGGGGATCGATTAGCGGAAAAAGATTAAAATATTGGTAAATTTTGCTGCGCTTCCAATCTGAATCGGCAATTTTTGATTTTTTCTTGAATTTGCGACGTTCTTCAAAAGAAAATCCTAATTCGATATTGCGCGAAAAATCATGTAATAGAGTTTGGTGAATTGGATTATCAATCGAGCTTTTAACGAAAGACATTTCTGAAACAACGCTGCGAGCCATGTGCTTACTGATTGAATCAACATAAACGTAGAAAAAAACATAAATTGTTACTACCTGCACAACTAAAGTTGGAATGGCGATTATTAGTAAAAATCGGCCAAAAAGTGAGCGCGGTAGCAGTTTTTTTAGTTTCATTTAGGAAAAAAAGTATTATATTTGCGTGATAAGTATGTTTTTTAAAATTGAAAGAAAGAACGAAATTAAAGACTGAAATTATTTTGCGTTTATTTAGGTCTTCTTGTATCAAAATAGGTCAGCGTATCCCCGTCAGGGGATATAACGTGACCTAGTTTTGACACAAGAAGACCTAAATAAACGCAAAATAATTTCAGTCTTTAATTTCGTTCTTTCTTCCAATTTTAAAAAACATACTTATCACGCAAATATAATAAACATGAATTACAAAATCGCAGCACAAAACATCAATTTATTTTATGGGCAAAAGCAGGCCCTTTTTGATGTTAATCTTAACTTTAAAGAGAATAGCGTTACGGCTTTAATTGGGCCTTCTGGCTGCGGCAAATCGTCGTTTTTGCGTTGCATTAATCGCATGAATGATACAATTCTTAGTTGCAAAATTGAAGGTAAAATTATTATTGATGGGCAAAATATTTATGATGATAACCTAGATTTGGTGCTGTTGCGCGGCCGCGTTGGTATGGTGTTTCAAAAGCCAAATCCATTTCCAAAATCAATTTATGATAATGTGGCTTATGGGCCAAGAATTCATGGGCTTTTTAGCAATAAAAATCAGCTTGATGAAATGGTGGCTAAAAGTTTAACTAAGGCGGGTTTGTGGAATGAGGTAAAAGATCGTCTGCATGACGAGGCGATGAGCCTTTCGGGTGGGCAGCAGCAGCGCCTTTGCATTGCTCGCACAATTGCGGTAGAGCCTGATGTTATTTTGATGGATGAGCCATGTTCGGCCCTAGACCCAATTGCCACGGCAAAAATTGAAGAATTGATCGATGAGCTTAAAGATAATTTTACAATCGTGATTGTTACGCACTCGATGCAGCAGGCGGCGCGGGTTTCTGACATGACGGCCTTTTTTAATATGGGTAAAATTGTTGAATATGACACTACCGATAAAATCTTCACTAATCCTACAAACCAAAAGACGCAAGACTATATAACTGGTCGTTTCGGTTAAATTCAATATTAGAAAAAATGAAAATAGCAGTTATTGGCACTGGTTATGTTGGCTTGGTTTCTGCGGTGTGTTTTGCGAAACTTGGTCACGAAGTAATTGGCGTAGACAAAGACAGCTCTAAGATTAACGCCTTGCAGCAAAATATTATTCCTATTTTTGAGCCTGGCTTAAAAGAGCTGTTAATTGAAGTTAAAACTGCAGGGAAAATCTCTTTTACAACCGATCTGAAAACCGCTTTAAATGGCGCCAATGCTGTGTTTATCGCAGTTGGCACTCCGCAAGATGAAGATGGTAGCGCCGATTTAACCTACGTAATGGCTGCTGCGCGCGAGATTTCTCAAGTTTCTTCTGATTATAAAGTAATCGTAACAAAATCTACTGTGCCAGTAGGAACGGGCTCTAAGCTTGAAGAGGTGATAAAAAAAGCCAATCCGCAATTTGAATTTTCGGTAGCGTCTAATCCAGAATTTTTGCGTGAAGGAAGTGCGGTAGAAGATTTTATGTCGCCAGACCGCATAGTTATTGGTACCAAAGATGATAGGGCGAAAAAAGTTTTAAGTGAAATTTACCAAAAATTTGAGGCTAAAAAAATTGTTCATGCCGACATCACTACGGCCGAGCTGATCAAATACGCATCCAATTCTTTTTTGGCAACAAAAATTTCGTTTATTAACGAAATGGCCGACTTGTGCGAAAAAACTGGCGGCGACATAAAACAGCTCGCAAGTGCCATTGGGCTTGATTCGCGCATTGGTAGCAAATTTTTAAATCCGGGCCCAGGATTTGGCGGTTCGTGTTTTCCTAAAGATATTATGGCCATTATAAATGTGGCAAAAGAGCATGATGTTGAGTTGTTTTTAATTCGCTCTGTTATTGCCTCTAACCTGCTGCGCAAAGAAAAAATGGTGCAAAAAATTACTAACGCGCTTGGCGGAAATATTGCTGGAAAAACCATCGCTTTGCTTGGCTTGGCTTTTAAGGCCAATACCGATGATATTCGTTACAGCCCTGCCATTACTATTGCCAGAGCCTTAGCAAAAACTGCTAAAGTTCGCGCTACAGACCCAGAGGCGATTGCAAATTCTCGCAAAGAATTATCAGATTGTTCTAATGTAGAATTTTTTGATGATGCCTATGAGGCCATGAATGGAGCTGATCTAATAGTTATTGCTACCGAGTGGAAAGATTATTTTCAACTTGATTTCGATAAAATAAAGCAAATTACAAGCGCTAGAATTATTGTTGATTTGCGCAATATTTTTGACGCTGCTGCGGTTGCACAGGCAGGGTTTCGCTATGTTTATATTGGTGGCAAGAGTTAGATTTTATCAATTCGCCAACTCTATAAATTCGACAAATTAAAACTTCAACTCTACTAAAAAAGAAAATTTTTAGAGTTAGCATAAATTATGTTTAAAAAATTTTGTGATTAAAATTGGACAAATTCAACTAGAAAGTAATGTTCTTCTCGCGCCAATGTCGGGGGTAACCGATCTGCCTTTTCGTCGCTTGGTGAAAGGGTTTGGAGCATCTTTGGTTATTTCAGAAATGATTGCTTCGCGGGCAATGATTTTGCAAACGCGCGAATCTTTGCAAAAATGCAAAAAAGACGCAGCGCATTATCCAATGTCGGTACAGCTTGCGGGATGCGACCCCGAAGTTATGGCCGAGGCAGCAAAATTAAATGTAGATTTGGGTGCTGATATTATCGATATTAACTTTGGTTGTCCGGTAAAAAAAGTTGTCAACGGGTTTGCCGGAAGCGCTCTAATGAAGGATGAAGAGCTTGCCACGCGCATTATGGATGCGGTAGTAAAAGCGGTAAAAATTCCTGTTACCATGAAAATGCGTTTAGGGTGGAATTACGAAAATCTCAACGCGCCAAGTTTGGCTAAAAAAGCAGAAGATGTTGGTATTCAAATGCTTACAATTCATGGTCGTACGCGCTGCCAAATGTATAATGGCAATGCTAATTGGGAGTTAATTCGCAACACTAAAGAAGCGGTAAAAATTCCGGTAATTGCTAATGGCGATATTAAAAATAGCGAAGATGCAAAAAGGGCGTTAGAGCTCTCGCACGCTGATGGCGTTATGGTTGGACGTGCATGTTATGGCAAACCGTGGCTGATTGCGCAAATCGATGCTGAATTGCGCAAAGACACAGCGATTAAGGTTCCGTCGCTTGTTGCACAAAAACAAATCATCTTGAATCATTTTGCTGAAATGATCGAGCATTATGGCGAGCAAGGCGGAATACCATTGGCGCGCAAGCATATTGGCTGGTATAGTTCGGGGTTAAAATCTTCGGCAGAATTTCGTGCTAAAATTAATATTACGCAAGGCTATGAAAATGTACGAGAATTAATCTCGTATTTTTACGATGAAAAAATCGCAGAAGAATCGCAAGTTGCGGCGTAATTACCGAAAAAATCCCCAAATTTTTTTCGCAATTGCCAAGCTTATCCCATCTACTCTCGCAAGGTCTTCTATTGTTGCCGATTTTATTTTATCTAAAGAGCCAAAATGATTTAACAATGCCTTTTTTCGTTTTGCGCCAATGTTTGGCGCTTCGTCTAAGGCAGATTTAGTAATGGTTTTTGCCCGCTTCGCTCTATGTGTAGTAATCGCAAAGCGATGCGCCTCGTCTCTAAGGCGCTGTAGGTAATACATTAGTTTGTGATTTTTTGGCAAAGTAAAGCTTTCATGCCCGATTTGATGAAAATATTCTTCGCCAGCATTGCGGTTTGGCCCTTTAGACATGCAGATGAAAGGCACTTTGACCTCAAGTTCATCAAACACAGTTTTTGCGGCATTTAACTGCCCAATTCCGCCATCAATAATAATTAAGTCTGGCGTTGCGGGTGCATTAGAATCAAGCTCTTTCGCCTCTGCAGAATTTTTTATCAAGCGAAATCGGCGCTGCAAAACTTCGCGCAGCATTGCAGTATCGTCTTTATTTTCGAGAGTTTCTAAATCGATATTATATTTGCGATAGCCATTTTTAATAAAACCGGTTGGGCCGCTGCAAATTAAGACTCCAACCGCATGCTTACCACTAATGTGGCTATTATCATAAACCTCAATTCGTTGCGGAATTTCTTTTAAACTAAAAAGCATTTTTACTTCGAGCAGCAATTCTTTTTCATTAAAATTTTCTTCAATTTTGCGTTGCAAAACTTGTTTTGCGATATTCTCTAAATCTTTTACCAGCTTGAATTTATCGCCTTGTTGAGGAATTTTTATTGATACTTTTCTTTGCGCCAATTTGCTTAAAAAATCTTCTACTAATTCATGCTCGTCAATTTCTGAATTTAGCAATAATTCTTCTGGAGGTTCTTGGTTTAAATAAAATTGTCCCAAAAATTTTGCCAATAAATCTTTTGCTTCAAAACCGTCGCCAACCTTGTAAAAATAAGGTTTAGAGCCATAATTATTTCCGCCACGATAAAATGAAACATAGACACAATATTGATCATCTTCTTGCACTAAATTGATAATATCTTTGTTGGTGATATCATCTAAATTCACATTTTGTTTTGCCTGAATTGAAGTCAAAGATTTGATCTGGTCTCGCACTATTGCTGCTTTCTCAAAGTTATGCGTTTCGCTAAATTGATGCATTTTTTTTGCAAGAATATTTTGAATTTGCGAAGATTTTCCGTTTAAAAAATCGACCGCCATTTGTATCGAGTTTTTGTATTCATCTTTATCGATCAGCTCTACGCAAGGTGCCGAGCATTTTTTAATCTGATATTCTAAGCAAGGTCTGCTGCGTGATTTAAATTCTGCATCAGAGCAACTGCGCAGCAAAAAACTTTTTTTTAAAACATCGATTACGCGGTTTACATCTTCGCCCGAGGCAAAGGGGCCAAAATAAAAACTATCTTCATTTTTTAAGCCGCGATGCTTGCGAATGCCGCCAAAGGGGTGCTTTTTATCAATGGCAATTAGTGCGAAAGTTTTATCATCGCGCAGCAAAATATTATATTTTGGTGCTAGTTTTTTGATGAGATTATGCTCAAGCAAAAGTGCTTCAAGCTCGTTTTCTGTTTGGGTGAATTCAAGATTATGCGCCAAGAACATCATATGCGCGATTCTTGCTGAAAGACGATTTAAGGCGGTGTAATTCATTAATCTTTTGCGCAAGTTTTTTGCCTTGCCAACATAAAGTACTGTAGCATCTTCGCCCAAGAAGCGATAGACACCGCTGCTTTGCGGCGCTTTGTTAATTAAGTCTTTAATTTTATCCTTGATCATGTAAAATTCCTTCAACTTTCTTCTATTGAAATTTTCGCAACCCTAAAGAAATCTAGTTTTGTGATAGTCTCATATTCTAATCCTAAATATAAAAATGGTCATTAAAAAAGAACAGCTCGAAGAAATAAACTTATTGCGCACGCAAAAATTTACTACAATGCGCCCAGTATCGCCAGAGCTTGAAGAGGCGCTCTATACGCCATTCGAAGTGCTAGATCACGGTTTTGTGCGTGTAATAGACTACATGGGAAACGACGCGGCTGTAGTGCAGGCGGCTCGTGTATCTTATGGCGCTGGTACTAAAAAAATTAACGCAGATAAGGGCCTAATCAACTACCTCATGGCTCATCGCCATACTACGCCCTTCGAAATGTGTGAAATTAAATTTCATATCAAGTTGCCAATCTTTGTAGCGCGCCAATGGATTCGCCATCGCACGGCTTCTGTCAACGAATATTCTGCGCGCTATTCTATCATGGAAGACGAGTTCTACATTCCGCGCTCCGAGCATCTAGCAGCGCAATCAAAAATAAATCATCAAGGTCGCGACGAAGCCCGCCAATTAAGCGCGGATGAGCAAAAGCGTGTTCTAGAAATTTTGCAGCAAGATGCCGCAAAGTCTTACAGCCACTACCTAGAGATGATCAACCAAGACGCTAACGGCAATGTAGTAAATGAAGAAAAAGACGGTCTTGCGCGAGAATTAGCGCGCATGAATCTACCCATAAATTGCTACACGCAATGGTATTGGAAAATAGATTTACACAATCTGCTAAACTTTCTTTATTTGCGCTCTGATAGCCACGCGCAATACGAAATTCGCGCCTATGCAGATATCATGCTTAATCTTGTGCAAAAGTGGGTTCCTCATTGCTTCGAGGCTTTCATGAAGCATCGTAAAGATGGCAAAGAAGTTTCTGGCGCTGCGTTAGAAGTGATCAAAAAAATGGTAAAAGGTGAAAAAATCGAACAAGAAAATTCTGGCCTTAGCGCTAGAGAATGGGGCGAGTTAATGAATTTATTAGATAATAAATCGTAACATTTTGCGTGGTAAAATAATAATTAAATTAAAAGAAAAATGGGCAGAATTTGGGAATTAGTCTTAATTTTGGTAATAGTTTTTATCTTTTTTGGCGCAGGAAAACTACCAAATGTGATGGGTGATATCGGCAAATCGATTCGCAATTTTAAAGATGGGTTAAGGGGCGAAAAAAAGTCTGAAATTGAAGAAAAAGAAGAAAAAAAATAATCATAATGGATCAAAAAAAAGTTATCGCAACCGATGCCATTGAAGGCGTGGTCAATAGCTCTTCAGCCGATCGTCTGCCTATCGCAGATTTAATGATGGCGATGGAGGGGGTTGGCTTTGGCTTGGCGGTGATGATTTTTGCTTTCGGTATACTTATTCCTTTGCCGCCGCCATTTCCAAGTCTTATTTCGGTGCCGCTGGTAATTTTTGCTTTGCAAATGATGGCCGGCTTTAAGTCGCCAAAACTGCCTCCAAGATTTTCTAAACTTACAATTAAAAGATCGACGCTGGCAACCTTGGTGCGCAAGGCTTCGCCTTATATCCGGCGCGTTGAAGGAATTTTGCGTCCACGATTTTATTTTATGACAAAGCCTTTTGCTGAAAGAATTGTGGGGTTTTTTGTTTTTGCCTTTTCTACTTTTATTTTATTGCCGATGCCGCTTTCTAATTTTATTCCTGGCTTAGGTATATTAATTATTGCTTTTGGCTTGTTGGGAAAAGATGGTTTGGCGGTAATTTTAGGCATTATAGTTGGTCTATCTGGTTTGGCAATTTCAATCACTGCTGTTGTTATGGGAGTAGAGGCGCTGCATTATATTAAAGATTGGATTTTTTAGAAAAAAGTTATGTCTATTGGTATTTTATGAATAGCTAGTTGTGACAAAATTTTCATTTTTTAAAGTTGTGGAGTGGTGTGTTTAGCTATAGTGCTTAAATTCTTGATCTCTCCCTGCGGTGTTGGTCAGCACTCTAGATCTCTTCCGCGGTGTGGGCCAATGCTATAGATCTCTCTCGCGGCGTTGGGCTGCAACTCTAGATCCCTCCCGCGGCGCGAGCCTTGGCGATCATACTCGATTCTTATGCTTCATAATTTAGGTCTAAAATTTTAAATAAACGCCACCCATATCGCTTGATAAAACTGGTTTTTCTTTAAAATTTATCCCCAAATTATTTTGCATAAACCTATAGTTATTAGCAAAAAATGCATGAGTTTTTCTAGTATTTTTCTAGCATTAATATCTACAAAATCCACAAAACATGCTTTTTCTCTTACTCAAAGAAAGGCGTGAGCCTTGGCGATCATACTCTGAGGCGAGTTTGATGACCCTTATAAAAATATTGCAAATAAAAGAGGAATGGCCCCAGGGTCA
>Ga0209550_10001168_pt1 | contig 25360 bp, 20 predicted proteins | sample LauGreSuBDMM15SN_2_FD_187567 | JGI IMG/M metagenome (GOLD analysis project Ga0209550, IMG submission 187567) | Freshwater lake microbial communities from Lake Michigan, USA - Su13.BD.MM15.SN (SPAdes) (version 5) | ecosystem: Environmental > Aquatic > Freshwater > Lake | place: Lake Michigan... | reverse complement strand
TGTAGATTATTATTTATTTTTATACAAAACATATTCATTTAGGAAATCCTAAAATAGCTAGTTATCTTGAATTAAGAATTAATAATTTTAGAGATATTGTAAATAATGGATATATTGATAATGAATTAAGAATGAGAAATAGTGATAAAATTAGAAGATTATTTTGTGAAATAATGTGTATTTTATGTGACGCCAAACGTAAACATAGTTTTGATACTATTAAAATATTAAAAGATGATTTTGATATGACTCAAATGCGTGAAAAATTCAAAGCACCTAATAATAAATTTGCACAAGAAATAATGTTGGAGGAAGATCCTAAGGAATTATTTCCAGCTATAAATGAAATATCGTATAATATTTCTGAAGTGAAAAATGTAATGAACGCTTGTTATTGGGTTGAATGGATTATGGAGTTTGAAACTATTTGTAAAAATAAAAAAGAAAAAATCATTTGTGAGAGAAGAAATTTTTCACAAGTTAATACTAAATTTCAAAAAGAAATCATATTTATTGTATGGGATTTATTTTTGAAAGAGGCAAATAAACGTTCCAAAATAATAAAAAAAACAATTGATGCATTATTTACTTTATTTACATTAAAATATACAACAGGGTGTCAAAAAAAAAGAAGAAATATACTTTATTTTGCAATTTCTTTATTATGCGAAAATATTACAAATATAGAAGAGATAATTAGACCTACACAATTGGAAATATTATCTAATATTCTCAAAAAAATAGATTTAGTTTATAAACAAATTAAAAAAAATGAAATTTCTCCAGGAACTGAATATTTATTTAAAGATGTAAAATCTTCTAATTTAGAAAAAACGATTGAAAAAATTGAAAAAATGAATACATTTGGCGAAACATTTGTACCAAGATTATAAATATATATTATATTATAATATTATATAATGGTAAAAACATATAAAAAACGAAGTAATACTAATACTTCAGTTCGTAAAAATAAATCAAGTAAAACATACTCTTTTTCTGAAACAATTAAAAGTTTCCATAAAGAAATTACAATTAAATTTTTAGAGATGCTCTTACTTATAAAATTATTTCATTGGAAAACTCATAGTTACGCTACACACAAAGCAACTGATGATTTATATAGTAAATTAAATGAAAATATGGATAGTTTTATTGAAATACTTTTAGGAAAGACTGAAACTAGAATAGATTTACTTAAACAAAAATCTATTAAACTTATGGATATGCATTCACAAGATGAATTCAAAAAATGTATTACATCATTCAAGGGATATTTAATTGGTTTAAATAATAATAAAGCTATGAAATTAATGAATAATAGTGATTTGTTTAATATAAGGGATACTATTTTAGGGGATATGAATCAATTATTATATTTATTAACATTCAAATAATGTACTTCTGTGTGCGAATTTATAATAAAAAATAATATATATATTTTTATTATAATGGATAATTCAAATAATTTATCAAATTCAATATTAGAAACAATAAAACCATCAACACCTGTTTCTATTGTATCAACTAATCCTACTTCTAGTAGTGATACAAGTTTTTTTGATTATTTAAAAAATATTTCATTTACAACTTGGTTATTAATAATTTTAATTTTAGCATTTTTAGGTTTTAATATTTTTGTTTATTTAGCCAAAGGAACACAAGATTTTACTAGTTTCTTAGGACCATTTTTACAAAAAATATTTGGAATAACTCTATCCGTAACAGGGGAAACTGTAGATGTCGCTGCTGAAGGAGCAAAATCTGCTGTTACTACTACTGCAGATGTAGTCAATACAGGATTAACAACAGTTCAAAATATATCACCTAATCCTTCACAAAGTAGTATTAAATCTGAACCTATTACAGAAACTAAACAACAACCAGATAATGCATCTAATAATAGTTTAAATAAAGCTTTAAATACATCCCAACAAAGACAAATAAAAGAACAAGACTATGAAGCGCACGAAGCATCTAGTTCAGTTCATTTGGCAGGTAAATCAGGATGGTGCTATATTGGTGAAGATAGAGGATTTAGAAGTTGTGCTCAAGTTGGTGTTAATGATGATTGTATGTCTGGTGATATATTTCCTACTCAAGAATTGTGTATAAATCCCAACCTAAGAGTATAATAATCATGATGGTGAAGTAAATTTTATTACACAAAGACCATTTCCTCCTTTACCACCTTTTCCTCTATAATTTGATGATATACCACCACCACCACCACCACCACCACCGTATTTTCCATCTAGACCATCATATCCACCATTACCACCATTACCACCATAATTTGCACCACCAAGACCACCATAATTTGGACCACCAGTGCCATTACCACCAGCAATACCACCAATACCACCAATCAAAAACACATTACTTGATAAATCATAAGCGATACCACCACCACCACCACCTGAAATATTACTTCCACCACCATCATTTTCACCTTGACCACCACCACCACCGCCATAATACGTATCAGTACCATGTGTATAATTAGTACCATTATCGCCATTTTTTGTAGTTCCACCAACTCCGCCAATACCACCATTTACACCAGATTCACCACCATTTCCACCAGGATTACCACCAGTGTCGATACCTCTGAATGCGGTATAAGAACTACTACTAAATTGTATTATTGAATCTGCGCTTAAAACATTTGTTGCAGCATTTGCATTATTAATACCACCATTACCTATAATTATATTATTTGTATGATAAAGTGAAATATCATTAGTTGAAAATGTTATTGATTCTGCACCACCACCACCACCACCACCTCTATTATTACCAGGACCAGAATCGGGTGATCCCCATGCTCCAAAACCACCGCCACCGACTAAAACCCCATTTAATGATGTTACTGCTGTATCATAAAATGTTATTGTACCAGAAGCGTCATATGTAATTTTATAATTATTACCAGAAATATTGATAGTTGGGTTTCCCGTAACAGAATATATTGGATATGTAGTAAAATTTATAATGTTAGAAGATACATTAAATATTGAGTCTATAGAACTTAAAGCCACAACATTATATGAATAATCTGTTACCTTTGTTAGTCCCGTTATTGGTAGATTTGTAGTAGAACTTGATACATTTGTATAAAAAACACCGTTTTGATATATGTCAAAACCTGATATCGATTCACATGGATTTATTATAACTGGTGTATAATTCCATGATAAGTTAACAGTTGTTGTTGTAATATTATTATATGATAAATCAGGAGCATTCAGATAAGGATTGCACGTAGTTATATTAATAATGTTAGATGATACGTTAAATATAGGATCTACAGAACTTATAGCCACAATATTATATGAATAATCTGTATTACCTGTTAAACCCGTTATTGGTAGATTTGTAGTAGAACTAGATACATTTTGAATAAGTATTGTATCTTGATATATGTCAAAACCTGATATCGAGTCGCATGGATTTATTATAACTGGTGTATAATTCCATGATAAATCAATAGTATTATAAGCAACTGGTGTACCTGATAAAACTGGTGTATTAAGATAAGGATCACAAGTTTTTCCAAATACAGTGTTAGATGGTGATGATTCTATATTACTACTTAATGCAGTAACAAAAAATGAATATAATGTATTACTATTTAAACCAGTTATTACTATAGTTGTATCTGTATATGGTACATTTTGATATAATATACCATCTTTAAAAATATTAAAACTGGAAATTGGTAGACAAACATTCTTAACAATACTCCAAGACAATGTTATCGTATTATATGTAGATGATACTACCATTAAATATGGTGCACCAGGTTTATATGCACTAACAAACCCTTTATAACCTTGCGGCCATTTATTACCACTATTACTCATAATATATCGTTGTCTAGGGAACCAAGTTTGCACTTTAGGATTCCAACACAATAATTGTGGTTCTCCCGGAACATCAGAGCAATATGTGGGAAAACATTTTGGTTCAGTAGATGATGTTTTAATAATTTCACCCGTACAAGGATTTTCATAAGTCCCACAAACTAAATTCCCACCATCTTTTATTACATTGCTAGAACAATCATAAGGATTAGGAACATTATATTGAAATGGTCCTGAAATATTATTAGGTTCTCCAACTAATTGATTCGGAAATATAAATTCATCATAATTAACACGAACTAAACCATATGTATTAGGATTAGTATAAGTTTGTGACTGTGTTGCAAATACTTTTGTTCTATTAGGTCCAAATCCTTTAGACAATTGTGAATATTTTTGTTTTTTTGTTAATCGAGAAGTATTACCTTTATATTGCAAAATATTACCTTTATAAATTAATTTATCTTCATAGTTGGCTTGTGCAGGTGATACAATTTGGTTTGTTAATGGTATATAAACTTGATTATATGAAAAATCTGTACTTGTATATGTACATTTATTTTGAACTCTACTCCATGCTCGCGGAGGATTTGGCAGATATGACATCTATATATAGATTATTTATTTATTTAATGATAAATAATCTATTTTTAAGTTTTAAGGTTTACATTTTACATTTTATATTTATAAAAAACTATATTATTATAGCGCTGGATTATATGCATCACCTGCACCATAGAAAAACCATCTAAGTGATAAATAATCATAATTTTTATCTGCCATTCCATTACCACCAATCATCTTAGTATTTGGTCCATTTTGTGCAATTTTTTGTATAGCCGCAGTTCCTAAAGCGTAATTATAATACCATAAATTAGATATATAACCGTCAAAACCGCCATTCATAGCTACATAAACATCTCCATAATTTTGCTTAGGTACACCTACTAAATTTATACTTCTGGATATTGTTCCATTAACATATACATCTAATGTAGTATTTTGACATCTAACAATAATATTTACCCATTTATTAAGAGGGATATCAGGTATTAATATTTCTTCATTAATAACATGATAAGTATTCATCATAACAACAAGAGTATTACTATTGGGTGCTAGATATAATCCTGGTGCATTATTTGGATAAACTAAACCATTTTCATCTAAATTACTATTTCCTTTACTAAAAATATGTTTATACGTTCCAGAGTTATTTTGTATAGTATCAATAAAAATCCATACCGACCATGAAAATTCAATACCATCTGTAGCGTTAACAGACCTATAAATTGTAACTGCTCCATTGTTACTAGGGTCTTGTTGAAAAATAATCATTTGTCTAGCATCCACCATACCATTAATTAGTTTTGGAGATTGGTCTGGTTTAAAAAAATAAGAAATAACAGAAATACCTATTCTTAATAATACCAAAAATCCAAAAACAACTAATAATAAGAAAGCAAATTTTGATACTAAACTATTAGATTCTAAAAAACCTTTATCACCGAAATTTCCTTTTTCTGTTGAAAATGATTTATATGCATTATTATCACTCATTATATATATTAAATAAATAAAATTTAATTTATATAGAAATTTATATTGTAACACTACTTTGTGTCGTACCATTTTCTACTAAAGATATTTGTAGTTGATATGAATTAAACATACTAGACCAATTAGAGTAACCTTGACTATATATATTCCAAGCTTCTTGAGGATTTATTGAATTAGGATAATATTGTAATTTAGCTGTCCAACCATCAAAACCACCTAGAGGCGTAACAAAAATTTTGGAATTATTATTAACACTTGCAACACCTGGTAATAAACATGTTCTAACCAATTTACCATCTATATAAATATCCATTGAACGACCATAAACACTCAAAACCAGGTTAACCCATTTTTGAATTGGAACATTAGATACTGAACAGGTATGAACAATAGTATTTCCCTCGGGTGGATCAGGTTGCACATCCGCACCAGGATAACAACCTAAAGAAATGGAAATGTTGTTTTCAACTGCTCCTAAAACAACTGCTGGACATGGATCTAATCCATTTATTCCAGGAATAGGTCCTACTCCTTCTCCACTTACTGCACCCATTCGACCAAAAATCACCTTAGGATCACCATAACGATAATTCCAATCATTAATATAAAACCATACAGAATAAGCAAAATTACTTGATGGAATATCAGAACCATTTGTTGCTAAAGAAGAGGCTTCAATTGTTGATGCTGTTTTACCATCTTGTATATTTTGAAGTGTATAAGGATCAGCAAAGATATATCTTAACAACATTAAAATAAGAACAATTACGAGTATAGTAATTACAATACTTAAAGGACTCATTGTATAATATAGATTTAGAAATTTTCTATCAAATTAAGAAAATAATATTTCATAATGATGATGCAATTTTATTGAAATTTTTCTTTGTAATTGTTTCGTTATTATCATTAAGAACTGGTAATTGTTTATTTTTTTCCATATTGTATATATAATATATATTTGAACTGGTTAATGCTCGTTTAAAATAAATAACATTACAAATACCACCATTGATACCATCATCTTCACCAATAGTTAAATTATCTAATGTATAATAAGGTATTACTTCTATATTAGATTTAACCAATTCTCCATTTAAAAATATATCTAAAATACCACCACTGTAATTGATTATTATATTATTCCATTTTTGTAAAAGCATATTTTCATGTTTATAAAGTATTCTATTTTCATCTTCATCAAAGTCTATAAGTTTATTTTTAGTTACTTCTTTCAAATTTTTTTGTTGCATTGTAACAATTAATGTATTCAATTCACCATTATAAAGTACATTTGGTTTACCACCGAAATTTAGTAATGATGTATATTTTGTATATGATGGATTTGTATTAGGCGGTACAGCATCTAAAAAAACCCAAAATGAAATTGCATATTGATAATCAAATTTATCACTTCCATTTAAATCTTCATATGTACCTAACGAATATTGCGTATTTGTATAAACAGGTTTATTTACCAATTGTTCACCCCCCTGAAGATTTATTATATTAAATACTGATGGCATTTTAAAGTAAACTATTAAAAGTATAATTGCCAAAAATAAAATAATTAATGAAGTTAAGAATGTTTTGTCAGGTTTACCAGTTGCTATTTGAGTGATGTTTTCAATTAACCCACTAAATAAACATGGTATATAAAATAATATATTAATTATTAATTCGAAAAATGCATTTTTATTTGCATTTCCACCTGGAAGTTTTACATTGATTGTTTTATATATTAAACTTAATACAATAACAACAATTAATAAATTTAAAATAAAATTTATTATACCTGTTTGTCCTGACAAATTTTGGAGATTATAAACAATCCAAAAAATTATCAAACTTGAAATAATAATACCAAACAAAACTAACAAAGAACGTTTAAATAAATTTAATTTATCTGTAACTAAGGCGTTATCTGAAAATTCTGGAAATAAATTACTACATAGTAATACTGACCATATAATACATATTAATAATATAATTATCATTGCAGAAGCAGACATTTCTTTACTTGTAAAAAAACCACCTGGATAGGCTGTAATTATTATAGTAATAATTATAATAAATAATAAAAACCCTATACTACCAAAGGATGATAAACTTGTAAAATTTTGTAAAAAATTTTTGTTATTTAAATTTTCACTATTTTTATCAGGTAACGTCAAGATAATAATTAAATATAAAAATGCAAATACTGTTATTATAATAGTTATTAAAAAAGAATAACCGAAATATTTTTGAATATATCCACCAGGATCAGTATTATAGTAAATAATAAATATTGTAATTAAACAAAATATTAGTATCATCATTTTTATTCTCTCGTAATTTATATTAAATTCACTTGCAATATCTGTTTTTATACTTTTTTTAAAAACGAAAAAACCAAGTCCTACTGTTAATAATATTATAATTATTGCATATTTATTAATTATATCTCTTGATGTCATTGTGAAAAATAATATTAAAAATATTGTATATAAAATTACATAAGTAACTGAATGTATTTGTTGAAATAAGAGTTTTATATCTTTAAAATTTGGTAATAAAGAAATACAAACACCTAATATAATTAATACAAAAAATAGAATAATAAAAATGTTTGCTATACCCTCTTGTTCTGACTTAGTTGGTTTACCTTTAATATTTATGTTTATTTTTGATATTATAAAAAACAATATAATAATTAAAATAACAATAATACCAATAATCGGATAAAATATTTGTGGTGTTTTTAATTTAGGTAAAACATTTTCATTCATATATTATTATATTATTATAATACAATAATATTTTTTAAATTTCGCTATGTATATCAAAATAATCTAAATCATTTATTTTTATTACATATTTTCGCTGGCAGTTTTTCTTCCATGACAATTTCTACATAAAGCAATTAAATTATTTACATCATTACCTCCTCCATATTCTAATCGTAATTTATGATCTATTTCATATGTATGATCTAATTGTTCTTTACAGTTACCACATTTCCAATCTTGATTTGCAGCCACATATTTTTTTTTAGTTTCACTTACAGAACGTTTTGTTCCATTTTTACCAGAACTTGTTATTTTTGTTTCATTATAAAATCCTGGACCCATATCCATTCCATTTAAATTTTTCATAAAACTATCATCATCCTCATTTTTTGATGTAAAATCTATTATTGGACTTAGCATATCCATAGATGTTTTATCAATTGGCATAAATTTTACTATATTATTAGCGTACAATAACATATTTCTACCTTGTTGTGGATTTCTTTTTAATAATATATATATACCTAATCCTAGAAGCACATAAAATATCATTTTATAGTATTTTTTAAATGACATTAACATTTTAGTATATTTACCATCGGTATATGCATTATATACAAAAAATGCTGTTAAACCTAATACAAATATTTCTAATTTCATTATATATATTATTAAATAATCTTAATTTATAATATATATTTATTTCTTAGATTCATCTTTTTTATTAGTTAATCCTTCTTGACCATATGCACCTTGTAATTGCATATTTTTTAGAAATTGTTTTTGCGCATCTGTCATATTATAAATTTTGAACATTGCTAAAAATATAATAATATATGGCAATAAAACTAAAAACCAAGAGATAGAAGTAAAACCCTTATTGCATAACCATCCTAAAATAAATGTCCATAAAAATGCAAATACTAACTTTGATAATATAAACATTATATTAATTCTGCTAAATAACGCAACAATTGAACTAATAACAGCAATAACAAAATATATTTTTGCAGGTGTACAAAGTTTACTAAATTCCTTATTCATTTATATATTATCATTAGATTTTTTTTTAGAAAATAGGATTTTTGAATCTTCTTTGATTAGGTCTACGTTTAAATGAAATTTTATGTAATTTTTTTTCTTTTATATTATTTCTTTTCGTTTTTTTATAGATACCATTAGCGTTATCATAAGAATTATATGATTTTTTTATTGAAACATTCCTATTATTAACTTTATTAATTGTAAAATATAACAAATTACCTAATTTTTTTAAATCTGAATATAGTTGATTCATATTTATAGGTTCATGTCTAGGATTATATAAATATTCGACAAATATAAATTGTAATTGATTAAATACTTTTAGTTCATTTTTTGTTAACGATGAATAATTATTAGATAATATTTCTAATATAGGAAAATATACTGTTATAAACCCCCATATATCAACTATCTGAATAAACACATTATCCAAATATTCTCTCAAATTTAGTGTACCATCTTCTCTAAATTTTGTAAAATGAACTAATACATCAATAATATAATTAACGATATAACTCATTGTTATTTGTGTCTCAACTACTTTTGGTTTTAAATCTTCTGATATAGTTGTCAAACTATTACTAAATAATGTAAACATAATTTCATTTATAAATTTATAGTGTCCTGATCCTCTTTCTTTCATCCATGAATTTATATAATTAATAACAAAGGGTTTTAATTGTATTTCATCTGGTACACCTTCTTCTTGAATAAATTGACTATATTTTTCAATGAAAGATTCTGAAAATATAATTACTGAAAATGGGACATTGAATTGTAATGGTCTATTTCTCCAAGATTTAGGAAATGGATCTTGTTTAAAGGGTGTATATTCTGTAGATAATCCCCAATCTATTAATCGTGTTTTTAATTTTTCTCTAGAAACATCTACTAAAACATTAGAATCTTTAATATCACAATGATATACATTTTTTTTATTCATTGGAACAATTCCTTCTTTTAATAATTTTAATAAACTCAAATGTACGTTATATATCTTTTTTAATGAACCATCGCTATACAAATAATTGTCTATTGGTAAACCACCATTTGGCATATTTAATAGCATTAATTTATCTAATTTTTTATTTATATTTTTTTTTGTTATATCATCTTTTGGTAACGCTTTACATTTTTTGGTATATTCTATTAAATCACTGCTAGATAATTTCGCTGGTTTACATATTGTTGCATCATATAATAAAAATAAATCTTGATAATTTCTTATAGAACTCAATCGTTCCTTTATTATATTAATTTCTTCATATTCTTCTATCGCATGTTTTTCTGTCATTAATTTAGATATTTTGCCAATAGTTCTTCTCGATTCTCCTTGACATTTTAACGCAGGAGTAAACACACAACCAAAACCACCTGAAGCAAGTACTTTCCCACCTAATACATTTTTATTCGTATTATTTTTTTTATTTATTTTTTTATTATTATTTATCATTATATATAAGTATACATAATAATTGTATCATTTATCATATAAATAGTATATTATTCCAGATATTCCTAGTATAATTACCAAATAGATTACTTTTTTTCTAATATTATAATATTGTCTTAATTTATCATCTTGTGATTTATATTCATCATAATATTTAACAAAAAAATCACTCAAAGATATTTGAGGTTTTTCTAATTTCTCGTTAATTTTATTATGAATAAAATGCATCCAACGAACAAATGAATCTCTATTATCTAAATATGGTGTTATAGGATATTTTTCAATTAGTTTACTAAATTCACCTGAAATTTCTTCTACTGGAAGAAATACTGGTAAATTTTGAATAAATTCGTAATATTTCTTCTTAGTTACAGCATTTGGATGATGAGGATATGTCATTGCCAATGTATGTAAAAAAAACCAATAATGAGGACCCCATACCTTTGGATCTAAGTAAACTGTTGGCATTAATAATTTGTATTAAAAAAATATTAATTATTAAACTATTATCTTACTGTTATAAATCTATTTATACAAGTAGAATAATTTTCCTTTTTATTACATGAATTAAACATGCGTGTTGATGATCCTCTACCTTTTGTATTACCTAAATTTATAGAAACACCTGCTATTTTATTATTACCACCAAAATGTTTTTGGAATAAACCTAAATTGTATAAATGTGAACCTGGCATTATTATATATAATAATAGTGTAAAATAAATAATAAATAATATTTAAACATTATTTAATATAATAAGTATTATGAATAAAAATAGTAATTGTAATAATTGTGGTAAATTAGGTCATTCGTTTCATCAATGTAAATTACCAATAACTAGTTATGGAATAATTGTTTTTAGATCAAGTGAAAAAGGGTTACAATTTCTTATGTTAAGACGTAAGGATAGTTTTGGTTATATTGATTTTATTCGTGGTAAATATTCGCCGTATAATATTTATCAAATACAAAATATAGTAAATGAGATGTCATTATCAGAAAAAGAACAAATATTAACGGAACCCTTTGATAAATTATGGAAACAAATGTGGGGGCAAACAACAAATACTCAATATAAAAATGAGGAATTTGGGTCATCAAAAAAAATAGAAATTATTAGAAATGGTGTAATTATTGATAATGAAATAATAACATTAAAGGATATAATTGATAAAAGTACAACACAATGGATTGAAACTGAATGGGAATTTCCTAAGGGTCGTCGTAATTATAAAGAAAAAGATATAGAATGCGCATTAAGAGAATTTGAGGAAGAAACTGGGATTTCACAAACAAAAATTACAATTATAGAAAATATATTACCATTTGAAGAAATATTCATAGGAACTAATCATAAATCATATAAACATAAATATTTTTTGGCTCATACAAATGAAATAGATGATTATTTACAAGATTTTCAAGTAACTGAAGTTAGCAAATTACAATGGAAGACAATTGATGAATGTTTAGAAGATATAAGACCATATAATTTAGAAAAAAAAAAATTAATTTTAAATATTAATAAAGTATTACAAGAATATAGATTATATTCATAATATATAATATTAATGACAGATACTCTAAAAAAACAGAAATCTTTAATACAGATATCTAATACTACTGATCCTAGTATAAATTCTGAAATGTCAACAAAAAAAACTACTACGACAACAAGCAATAATGATAATGATAATAATGATACTAATGATACTAATGATACTAATGATGATACTAATGATGATACTAATGATACTAATGATACTAATGATACTAATACTAATTTTAGTGAACAGGAACTTAAAAAAGAATATGATAAAATTAATTGTGATGATATAAACTTTTATTCAAATGAATGCAATAAATTTTTATTAAAAAAAGAAGTTATTGAAAGTAACTATTTATCTGAACATCCAGAAGAAAATTCTTATTTATATCCTAATCTTAATGATAAGGAATTTAATATAAAAATATCAACTAAAAAGGAATTTAATGATACTAAATATGATGGAAAAATACATAAAGATATTAAAGAATACGCTGATATTTTATCAAAAGCCGATTTTGAATTACAACCACATCAAACATTTGTAAAAAATTTTTTATCATTTCAAACACCTTATAGCAGTTTATTATTATATCACGGTTTAGGAAGTGGAAAAACTTGCAGTGCAATTGGTGTTTGCGAAGAAATGCGTGATTATATGAAACAAATTGGAACTACTAAAAGAATTATTATTGTTGCATCAGAAAACGTTCAAGATAATTTTAAATTACAATTATTTGATGAGAGAAAGTTGAAACTTGTAGATGGTTTATGGAATATAAGAGCATGTACTGGAAATAAATTATTAAAAGAAATAAATCCTATGAACATGAAGGGTATGAGTAAGGAAAAGGTTGTTAGTCAAATTAAAAATTTAATAAATACTTATTATATTTTCCTTGGGTATGTTCAATTTGCAAATTATATTATAAAAACTATGCATTATGATGAAGAAATACAAAAACAAGATTTAAAAAGATTTAAAGGAGAGAAGGGAGAAACAAGTAAAAAAAACAAAGAAAAATCTAAGATACAAATGTTAAAAGATATAAAAATTGAATTAAATAGTAGGATAATTAGAAGATTACGTAATGAGTTTGATAATAGATTAATTGTAATTGATGAAGTTCATAATATTCGCAAAACAGATGACAATGAAAATAAAAAGGTTGCTGTTAATCTAGAATTACTTGTTAAGTCCGCACAAAATATGAGATTTCTATTATTATCAGCTACGCCAATGTATAATAGTTATAAAGAGATAGTATGGCTTTTAAATTTAATGAATACAAATGATAGAAGAGGTAGAATTGAAGTAAGAGATATATTTGATAAAACAGGTAATTTTAAAAAAAATGGAGAAGAATTACTTATTAGAAAAGCAACTGGTTATATTTCATTTGTTCGTGGTGAAAATCCATATACATTTCCATATAGAGTTTATCCAAATGAGTTTGCCAGTCAAAACACATTCCCAACAATTAAATATCCTTTGTATCAAATGAATCTTAAAAAAATTAAACATGAAGATAAAAAACGTATCTTAAGTTTATATTTAAATGAATTAAAGGATTGCAAAAATTGTGGTAAATGTCAGTATTGCGCTTATAAATATATTATTTATAATTTAAGAAATAGAAGTTTTTCAATTACAACAAAAACTGGTATTGTAAGAGATATGCCTGATTTTGAAAATATGGAATCATTTGGTTATACATTACTTCAAACACCGCTAGAAGCTCTTATTATATCTTATCCAGTAAATGGATTAAAAAATATATTAGATGAGATTCCTGATGAAGTATTTTCTGAAGAATTATCACGTAGTTTTTCAGAATCAATTTCTAATGATGAAATAAATGACATTTTATATCAACCTAGTGATGAAGAGGAAGAACCTACACTAATAGAAGAGGAAGAACCTACACTAATAGAAGAGGAAGAACCTACGCTAATTGAAGAAGAAGAACCTACACTAATTGAAGAAGAAGAACCTACACTAATTGAAGAAGAAAGTATTACTAAAATGGAATCCATAAAATCAAAACGTTGTCCTAATGGAAGACATCGTAATCCTAAAACAAAAGAATGTGATCCTATAAAAAAGAAAAATCTTATATTAGAAAGTACCAGTAGTAAAGAAATATCTGCATCCAAAGAATTATCACCAGATAAAATTAGTACTGAAACTTTACAAGAATTATCTGCATCTAAGGAAATATCACCTGATAAAATTACTACTGAAACTTTACAAGAATTATCTACATCTAAGGAAATATCACCTGATAAAATTACTACTGAAACTATGGAATCAAATAAATTATCTACATCTAAAGAAGTATCACCTGATAAAATTACTACTGAAACTTTACAAGAATTATCTGCATCTAAGGAAATATCACCTGATAAAATTACCACTGAAACTATGGAATCAAATAAATTATCTACATCTAAAGAAATATCACCTGATAAAATTACTACTGAAACTTTACAAGAATTATCTGCATCTAAGGAAATATCACCTGATAAAATTACTACTGAAACCGAGGAATTAAATAAATTATCTAAAGAAGTATCACCCGATAAAATTACTACTGAAACTATGGATCAAGATAAAGTTAGTACCAAAATTATGGATGAAGAAAAACAAAAAGAAATGGATAATATAGTAAAAAATATAACACGTTGTCCTAATGGAAGACATAAAAATCCAAAAACAAAAATATGTGAACCTATAAAAAAAATAGGTGGCAGTCATAATGCAATTGATCCTCATCAATTAACAGGAAAAGTCGGTTTAGAGAGAATGATGAATTTTGTTGATGAAAAATCACCGCCAATAAAGGGGGAATTTGAATATAAGAAAACAACAATAGAAAAATATGGTAGAATATTTTCCAAAGAACTTATTGGTAATTACAGTATAAAAATAAAAACCATTCTTGACAATATTTTTAATTCAGAAACAAATAATGTATCAGATGGAGTCATATTAATTTATTCTCAATATATTGACAGTGGGTTAATACCTATGGCGCTAGCTTTAGAGGAGTTGGGGTTTACTAGATATGGACAACAAGGAATAAAACCATTATTTAAAAATAAACCAACAGAAATTGTTGATGTCAGAACAATGCAACCACCAATAGATAAAAAGGATTTTATGCCTGCGCGTTATTCAATGATTACAGGTGAAACAAGATTATCTCCAAATAATGATTATGAAGTAAAAGGTTTGATAAATGAAGATAATAAAGATGGTAACAAAATAAAAGTAGTTCTTATATCTAAAGCAGGCTCAGAAGGAATAGATTTTCAATTTATTAGACAAGTTCATATTTTGGAACCTTGGTATAATATGAATCGTGTTGAACAGATTATTGGACGCGCGGTTCGTAATTTTTCTCATAAGGATTTACCATTTGAAAAAAGAAATGTTGAAATTTTTATGTATGGAACTATTTTAGGTGATAATAAAGAAGAAGCTGCAGATTTATATGTTTATCGTGTGGCTGAATATAAAGCAATTCAAATTGGTAAAGTTACAAGAGTGTTAAAGGAAACTGCTGTTGATTGTATTATTAATCATGACCAAACTAATTTTACACAAGATAAATTAAGTTATAATCTTAAAGAACCGATACAACAAATTTTATCAAATGGATTAGTTCTTAATAATTTTAAAATAGGTGATGCACCTTTCTCTCCTGCATGTGATTATATGGCAGAATGTGATTATAAGTGTAGACCAGATATGGATATTGACGAAGATAATTTAAATGAAGATACTTACAATGAAAAATTTATTATTATGAATTCAGAAAAAATTACACAGCGTATTAGAATGCTTATGAAGGAGAGTTTTTTTTATAAAAAAGATGTATTAATTAAATCTATTAGAACACCGAAAGAATATCCTTATGTTCAAATTTATTCAGCATTAACGCAATTAATTGAAGATGAAAATGAATTTATTACAGATAAATACGGTAGAAATGGTCGTTTAGTAAATATTGGAGATTATTATATATTTCAACCTATTGAATTAAGAGATAAAAATGCATCATTATTTGATAGATCAGTACCAATTGATTATAAACATAGTATGATTAATTTTGAAATTAAAAAACAAATTGCAAAACCTCTTCATGATAATCGTTCGGTTAATCTAATTAACGAATCAAATGTGTCATTTACAAAAGGTAAAAATATTGTAGATGAAATGAAAATAAATTTTGATATTACTCGTGAATTTACTAAACAAAAAAAAGTTCCAAGAGGTGATGATAATTGGTATAAACATTGCGGTATCGTTATACAAAAAATGACTAAAGAATTCCCTGAATCAAAAGAATACCTCATTAGTTTTCTAGTAGCTCATATTTTGGATATCCTTTTATTTGATGATAAATTAGAAACAATGAATTATTTATATTCATTAGATAATATTAGACAAGGATCATTTGAATGGTTTGCTAAAGAATATTTTGAAACTAACAGTGTTACAAGTAAAAAATTTACAGTTTATATAATGTATAAATTAAATAAAAGAAAAATAATGATATTAGGAGAGAATAACAAATGGATTGAAGCTGAACCAGAAGATCAAAGAGAAATAGCGTCATCAAAGGAAACAAAGGAATATTTATCATTTAATTTAGAAAATTATAATAAGATAGTAGGTTTTATTGGTTATGAAAAAGGTAATCGTTATTTAGTATTTAAAACAAAAGATATGCTTTCTAAACGTGATATAGGTGCTAGGTGTGATGAATCGGGTAAAATAAAAACTCTGCAAAAAATTAATGAAATTCTTGGTGAAAATAAATATACAAAGGAAAATACAAAAATGATAAAGGATGCAGATGGAAACGTTATAAGTGAAGCAGTAGGTCAAATAGAATTATGTGTTCTTCAGGAGTTTATTTTAAGATATTTTAATACAATTAAGAGAGAAGATAAAAATTGGTTTTTAACACCTGAAATGGCAATATGGCATAAATTATATACAATTTTTGTATAAAATGTGTATTACTTTTTTGATCTGTATAATATTTATAATTCACTTTAACAATATAAAAAAAATTGAAACAAAAGTATTTAAATTTTATAAATACATAATCATTATCAAACCTAATATCAACATTAAAATGAATCTATTTATTCTCTCATTAAACTTTAAAGAATGTGCTCAATTTATGTTTGACAAACATATTAGTAAAATTATTTTAGAAGCAGTCCAGATGTTGTGCACTGCAATTCAAATTGTTGATCCAGATAATGAAATTAGTAGTAAGATACAATTATATAAAATTGCACACAAAAATCATCCTGTTACAATTTGGATGCGAACATCATTAGAAAATTATATGTGGACACTAGATCTAATTGAGGAAATGCACAATGAATGGAAATATAGATATAATCATCCACCAGAAAAAATGCACAAATCATATATAGTCTCTCAATATTTGAGAGAATATGCACCATTAGAAGAAAAATTTCCTACTATAGGATTAACACCATTTGCATTGGCAATGCCTGTAGAGTGTAAGTGCGAAGATCCAATTGAATCTTATAGAATATATTATCAAACACCAGAAAAACAAAAAATTGCATCATGGAAAAGGAGAGAAAAACCATCATGGTATCAAATAAATAAATAAATATAAAAAAATATAAATATTAAAAATATATATTAAATAAATTATAAATTTTAGACCTTTTATCATTTAGAGCAAGACTTTTTTTACTAATATACAACATGTAAAATAGATATGTGTTGTTCTAAATGAGAAAAGATATAAAATAAAATTGAAAAAAATATTAATAAAAAGATAATATGTATAATATATAATGGAACCTGTATCTAAAACTACCCAACAAAAAAAGAGAAGAGAAATTAAAATTCAAACAGTTTATTCTAGGTGTTTATTAACTAGAAAAATTATTCTACCTATTACTGCAATTGGTAAGAATTTAAAAGAAACAATTGAAGAAAATCTTAAGATTACTTTTGAAGGGAATTGTGTAGTAGAAGGTTATATAAAACCTAATTCATCAAAAATTGTTACATATTCTAGTGGTATTATTGAACGTGGTAATACTATATTATTTGAAGTTGTATTTGAATGTGATGTTTGTTTTCCTGTTGAAGGTATGATTATTTCATGTGTAGCTAAAAATATAACAAAAGCAGGTATTCGTGCAGAAAGCGCTACAGAAGTTCCTTCACCAGTTGTAGTATTTATAGCCAAAGATCATCATTATAATATGACACAATTTACAGAAATTCAAGAGGGTGATAAAATAAACGTTAGGGTTATAGGTCAAAGATTTGAACTTAATGACAAATATATTTCAATTATAGGTGAACTTATTAAAGAAAAAGAATATGTACCACAATCAAAACCTAAACAATCTGCAAAACCAAGACTTATTATTAAAGATAATTAAAATTTATAAATTATTAGTAGGGTTACCCCATAAAGTTTGTAATATAATAAAAATTAAAATAATAATATCATGTAATAAATTTTTTATTTTTTTTTGTAAAACAATTTAACATTATACTATTTGATATTGTATGTATAGTTATCACTATATATGTTGTAAAGTTGACAGACATTTATCATATGTTTTTGAAAATATAGAATGTATCACAGGAGATATTATTGAATTATTGAAACAGGTTAAAAATAACCCACAATTTTGTAGAGATCAGAAAGCAATCAATTATGAATATTTTTTAGATTCTATAAATAATCATACTGTTATTTATATAACAGATGAGACTGATAGTATAGTAGGGTGTTGTTCTATAGGTATAAATGAGACATGTATAATTATATATGGCATGAGTGTTCCTATTAGTTGTATAAAAAAACGAGGAACATTGTTGATTCAAAAAGTAAAGGAACTAGGATACGCATTAAAATGTACTAGTATAACTCTTGCAGCGTGTAAATCAGTTCAAACATTTTATGAAAAGAACGAATTTATTGTTATTACAGATGTAAATAAAAATATTGATGACTTTATATCTATGGTTTTTTATTTGTAATTATAGAAAATGAGAGAATATTCAATATAAAAAATGTGATGTAATATATATTTTTATACAAATTTAAAAACAAATTATATTTATATATTAAATGGAAGTAACTATTTCTACTAACGATGTAAATAATTATTCAGTTAGTGAACTTGATTATATACGCGAAACAATTGAGAATATGAATAAATTTAATCAAATAGAAGTTCTTAGAATATTAAAAAAAAATAATGATGTTATTTTAAATGAAAACAAATATGGTATTCATATAAATCTATCTGAAGTTAAAAAAGAGGTTATAACTGAATTAACTTTTTTTATTAAATATGTTAATGCACAGGAGATAGCTTTAAATTCAATTGAACAACAAAAAGAGGATTATAGAAATACATATTTTTCAAAAGATATTAAAGATAATAACAAATTATTTAATAAATAGAATGATGACAGAATATAATGATGTATTAAATGAATTACAAGATTATATGTTAGATGAAGTAAATATGCAAAATTCATTAAGAATAAAACTAGTTAATGATAAATCAAATATAAAAAAACAAAATGAAATTAAAAACCACGATAATATTAAAAAAAAAACTCTTTTTATACCTAAAGAACAAGATTCACTTTTTTGGTGTTATTTTATTATTAAAAATGGAGAGATTAATTATGAAACTACAAATAATAAAAACTTACTATTAACTAAACAATTAAAAATAGATTTAGTTTCAGTTATAAGAAAAAATAAAGATATTGTTAAAATGTATAAATTTGATACAATAACTAATATTGAAAGCAACTTGGCAAACGATAATAATATAAATATTAATACATTTTTAACATTATGTGCAATTAATAATATAAATATTATTTATGTTTGTAAAAAAACATATTACGAATTATTAATGAATGATTCCAATCAAATTTATATTGTTCATGAAGTAGACTCTCTTAATAAATATTATAATAAATATGGATTTGAATTAGCATCTGAAGTTTCTTTAAATACTATAAAGGAAAAATTATATAAAATTGATAAAATCGGTAAACCTATAAAAGGATTATCCTGTTATAAGGTTGAAGAACTAATTGATATTTGTAACAAATTAGCAATTGAAACTATAAATAAAGATACAGGAAAACGTAAACAGAAAAAAGATTTATATGAATTAATTATTCAATATTTTTAATAATAAAAAAAAAATGAACAACAATATAAAAATATGTCTTATTATATATAATAATGTCCAATATTGAAAAATCAATTAATTCTAATTTAGAAGGTGAATATGATAATAATGAATTAAATCAGTTATTTCAAAGTTTGGATACTAAAACCAAGAAACAAATTCTTAAATATGGTAAAAAAGAAATTCAAGTTGAAATTTTGCAAAATTTAAAAGATTCTGAACTTAATGCATTTTGGAATAGTTTATCTGAAAATAAAAAACAACAACTTGAATCATTGGGTATTAGAGATAAATTTAAATTATTAAAAGAATTATATAAACAGAAAATACTAAAGGACGCTACTAATGTTGATAGTTTACAACTAAAACAAAATCCACAAAAAAAAACTACAGAAAAAATAAATATTGAAAAAGAAGTACCGAGTGAATTATTTGAAGAACCAGAAGTTGAAGAAGTGGAAGAAGTTGAAGAACCTGAAAAACCTGTATATTATAAAAAATATAATAAAGATAATAAAGATAATAATCAAAATCGCTTTGAAAATATTATTAAACTGTTTTATAATAATAATCCATTCTTTAATAGTGGAATAAATCACGAATTAGAAGTTAAATTTGGTACAAAAGGCATTAAAAAACTATCTCGTAATGATTATGACAATGTAATTCGTAAATTAAAATCATCCGGATTTAATATTGTTGGCGATAATGCAGGGCAATATTATTTACGTGTAAATTGTGAATTTCTTGATAGCACAACAGGTCGTTTTAAATTATCAAACGACATAAGAACCGAAATAAGGGGATTGCATAATATTCAAGACTATTGTAAAAATAATGATATAAAGTCATTATATACAACAAACCCTACTTCAGTTGATTTTATCAATAAAAAATTTGTGATAATTGATAAAGAAAGAGTTTATCCTGTCGACTTTGATGATTTTAATTTTAGAGTATCATATCAAACTGAAGAAACTACAAAAATGGGTATTAAAAATTTTATATTAGATAATTGGAAAAAATCAAAAAAAGAATTCCGTTTTATTAATCGTGTATCTTTTGCACATCCAGATTATCCATTTATTGTTGATATTAGTATAGTAAAATACGCTAACAGAGGTCCGGATAAATTTGGACGTGAAAATCAAGGACCTATGATTAGAGTTTATAATGTGGACGAATCAAATGTCTTTAATAATCAAGAGGTTTATGAGATGGAAATTGAAATTAATAATACAAAAATTGGTCCAGCTACTAAATTTAATTCACCTGGATTAATTTTAGAATCACTAAGAAAAGTCATTAAATACGTACTTAGTGGTCTTCAAGGTACAAATTATCCTATATCATACCCAGAGCAGAAATACGTCATGGAATCCTACATGAAATTAATTTGGGGTAATGAATATGATTTTAAAAAAAGAATTAAAAGTAGTAATTTTATTGGTCCTAACTCAATCACTTTACAACTTATTAATATTGCGAGTATTGATGAAAATTCAAATCAACCAAATATTAGAAAAGATTTTGTTGTTACAGATAAAGCAGATGGGGAACGCAACTTAATGTATATATCAAATGAAGGTAAAATATATCTTATCAATACAAATATGGATGTAATATTTACAGGAGCCAAGACACATAATAGTGAATGCTTAAATACATTATTAGATGGTGAATTGATTTCGCATGATAAAAATGGTAAATTTATAAATTTATACGCAGCATTTGATGTTTATTATATCAAGAAAGAAGATGTAAGAACATATACATTTATGTTATTAGATGAAGAAGAAAATATTTATAAATCTAGATATCAATTATTAAATTACATTCATCATAATTTAAAACCTGTTTCTATTATTGATACTGGTAAACCAGTTGAAAAAACAATTAAATCATTAATGCAACAATACAAATTATCAAATGATCTAATATCACCTATTCGTTTTATAACAAAAGAGTTTTTCCCAAATAACGCAAAACAAAGTATATTTGAGGGGTGTAATTTAATTTTAAAAAAGGAACGTGAAGGTAGATTTGAATATAATACAGATGGATTAATATTTTCACATGCATTTTATGGTGTTGGTGGAACGGAAATAGGCAAATCTGGTCCAAAAACTAAAATAACATGGGAATATTCATTTAAATGGAAACCACCACAATATAATACTGTCGATTTCTTAATTACAACTATGAAAGGTGCAAATGGCGAAGAAGTTATTAAATCATTATATGAAGATGGTGTTAATAACGAAAATGCTATACAATATAATGAATATAAGGTTATTGAATTACGTTGTGGTTTTAGTGAGAAAAATGATGGATTTATTAATCCATGCCAAGACATAATTGACGATAATTTACCTAAATTTACACAACGTTTTGAAGATAAACAGGAAAATGATTATGTACCTAAAAGATTTTATCCCACTGAACCATATGACCCTAATGCAGGAATATGTAATATAATGTTGCGTATGGATGGTTCTGGTGCGAAAAAAATGTTTTCTGAAGATAATGAAGTATTTGATGATAATATGATTGTAGAATTTCGCTATGATTTATCAAGAGAAGATGGATGGAAATGGATACCATTAAGAGTTAGATATGATAAAACAAGTAAATTACTACGCGGCGAAAAGGAATATGGTAATTCATATAAAGTTTGTAATGAAAATTGGAAATCAATACATCCTAGTGGAAGAATTACAGAAGATATGTTATGTACTGGTTTAAATATACCTGATGTAAGTATTAGTGAAGATAAATATTACAATACACCTGCTGGTAAATTTAAAACACAATCCATGAAAAATTTTCATAATTTATATGTAAAAAAATTACTTATTTGCGGTGTATCTAAACAAGGCGATACTTTGATTGATTTCGCATGTGGTAAAGGTGGAGACCTACCTAAATGGATTAACGCAAAGTTATCATTTGTATTTGGTATAGACTTGTCTAAAGATAATCTTGAAAACCGTTTGGATGGCGCGTGTGCTAGATTTTTAAAATTGAGAAAATCTAATAAAAATATTCCATATGCTTTATTTGTGAATGGTAACAGCGCTTTTAATATTAAAGACGGAAGTGCTATGTTAAATGAAAAAGCGAAACAAATAACATCTGCTGTATTTGGTAATGGACCAAAAGAATCTGACAAAATAGGTAAGGGTGTAGCTAGACAATATGGTAAAGGTGTTGATGGTTTTAATATTACATCTTGTCAATTTGCTGTTCATTATTTCTTTGAAAATCCAGATACATTAAAGGGGTTTTTGAAGAATATTGCAGAATGTACCAAACATAATGGTTATTTTATAGGTACTTGTTATGATGGTAAATTAGTTTTTAATGAACTTAAAAAAACAAAGACAGGCGATAGTATTAAAATTATTGAAAATGAAAAAAAAATATGGGAAATAATAAAAAATTATGGCGCTGAAACATTTGATGACGACTCTAGTAGTATTGGATATAAAATTGATGTCTACCAAGAATCAATTAATCAGTTAATTTCTGAGTACTTAGTTAACTTTGATTATTTTAATCGCGTTATGAGTCTTTATGGGTTTGAAATAATAAATCGCGAAGAAGCGCAAGATTTTGGTTTACCAGATGGCACAGGATTATTTAGCGAGTTGTTTTTAAATATGTTAGATGAAATTTCAAAAAATAAATTTAAAGCAAAAGATTATGGGGATGCTCAATTTATGACTGCATATGAAAAGAAGATTTCATTCTTAAATAGATACTTTATTTATAAGAAAGTGAGAACTATAAATACAGAAAATGTTGAACTTGAACTTAGCGAATATCAAGAAACAGAAGTTATACGAAATCGTTCGGAAACAGAACATGCTCAAAATATTGCTATAGAAGAAATTAAAAAAATAAAACCTAAGATTCGTAAATTAAATAACAAATTATTATTAATTGCTGCAACAGAAGCAATAGATGAACCTAAATTAGATAATGAACCTAAATTAGAGAAAAAGGAAAAGAGAGAAAGAAAAAAAAAGGTTGAAAAACCTATTAAAAAAAAAATAATTATTGAAAGTGATGAAGATTAACAATAATATTTCAATGTACTTAAATAAATTATATAATATATAATAGTAAACCAATGAGTTATTATATATTACCAAAAATAAATAATAAAATTCTTATTAATCCTATATATAGTAATACAGAACACTTAGAACCATATATATCAAATAGTTTGTTATATTATTATAATGAGATAATTGAACAAATTAAACAATCATCTGTAAATATACCAGAAACATTTAATAATTACATCAAAATAATAAATCCATATGAATTTATATATTCTAAAGTACCTGGATCTAAATTTTCTGTTAGCAAACTTAAACCTAATAGTAATTTATTTTATGATTTTCTAGAACTTTCTATATTATTAAATATTTTTGAACAATATAAACATGATGCAATTAAAACATTACATTTATCTTATAATAAAAGTGACACTATTGAATGTATTCAAATGTTGAGAGAAAATTACGACGATGAAGTAACATGTGATGATAATGTAAATGACGAAATAATAAAATTAATTGGTGAAAAAAAGTTTAATTTTTTGTTTTTTGAAGTAGATCAAAACAAAATGAATGGTTATATTATATCATTAATTGAATACCTAATGATTATTATTAAAAATCAAGTATTTGGTGGAACATGTGTAATAAAAATTAGCGAAATATTTTATAAACCTGTTATTGATATTATATATATATTATCATCATTGTATGATAAAGTATATATATTCAAACCTAATACAAGTAATGTTACTACTTTTGAAAAATATATTATTTGCAAAAATTATCTAATAAATGATTATAAAAC
>Ga0209550_10001166_pt1 | contig 25376 bp, 21 predicted proteins | sample LauGreSuBDMM15SN_2_FD_187567 | JGI IMG/M metagenome (GOLD analysis project Ga0209550, IMG submission 187567) | Freshwater lake microbial communities from Lake Michigan, USA - Su13.BD.MM15.SN (SPAdes) (version 5) | ecosystem: Environmental > Aquatic > Freshwater > Lake | place: Lake Michigan... | reverse complement strand
ACCCAGTCAAGGTGCAAATTTGCACGATGGTCGCACCCTCGGGACGTCTGAGCAGCGCAATCACCTGCGCCTGTTTGCTGTTGTCGCGGGTGCGAGGAATCTTGACAGGCTCATCTGCTGAGACACTGGCGGCCTTGATCACGGCGTCAAGCGCCTGCAGGGTCACCGGACCTTTGCGTGGCACACCAAGCGCCTCATAGCCTGCGGCGCTAACGAACCAGCTGTTTTGTTTGCTTGTAATCAGTCCGCGATTGCCAAGGCCGTCGAGGACCTTCTGACGGGCACCTCCTTTGACGGTGTCGGGGAACCAGTCGATCTTACCTTCGGTGTGTTCGTGGGCGTGGGTCAGTACGGCAAGCTGTGTGATGGTGAGTTGGGTGGTCATGGTGTTGTCCTGATTGAAATTGATAACAGTTGTGCGGCCCGTCTGCCTTAGTTCTCGTCGCTGATCTCAAAACTACCGGGACCGTTGCCCTCGTCATCGGACAACAGTACCAACGACTTTGATTTGCCGTTGGGCAGTTTGATGATGAGCCCGATGAACTCCATGTCGTAGGGGTCGTCTGTTGGCCCCGATCGAGTAAGGGCTGTGATCTTTCCGCCGATCAATGGTCTGAGTTGTTCAAGATAGAAGTCTGCTTGTGATTTCATTTCATACGCTCCGTTGGTTGATGGTGTTCATGTGAACGCTTGTATGAACGCTTCATTTCGCCACGAAGCCAAGTTTTTTCTGATCTTTGTTGCTCATTCTGTTAAATCGTTGATTCATGCCAACAAGTGCACCAACACCGTGTCGTCACCCCTCTTGTTACGCCCTGCTCCGCTCCCCTGGTTATTGCAGCGAGCACCGTGTTGCAGCGCACCGTGACTATGGACGCGCACGCCGTGGCTTTGACAGCGAACTAGGCTTCTATCAGTCGCCTCGGTGGCGGGCGGTGCGTGCCAGCTTTCTGCGTGAACACCCCGTTTGCAGGGCATGTGAGTCGTTAGGTTGCGTGGTACCGGCAGTCGTGGCGGATCACGTCCAACCTCTCAAGCAGCAAGGCTCACGATTTGATTGGTCAAATCTCCAGCCGTTGTGCGTGTCGTGCCACAACCGCAAGACCGCGCGCGAGACTGCAGCCAAGCGCTACACCCCCTAGGGGGTCTAAATCTCTACAGTCTGAAAGTAGTGAGGCGTGGCCTTAATCAAATTTTTACGCGTGCAAAATGAAACTAGGGGGGGGTGCACTATGCAAGTTGGGCCCCCTGCCAAAAAGTGAGTCTCTAATGCAGACATCAACTTTGATTACCCAATACCTACTCAGCTCAGCCGCGGGCACGAGCCAGGCCACGGGCAAACTAATATTGGAGTCAAACTGAATGGCCGGTCGTAAGCCCTTGCCCACTGCGGTCAAGAAGATTAAGGGAACGCTGCAGAAATGTCGCACCAACTTGCGCGAGCCGCAACCTCAGGGGGATTTGGTCGAGCCTCCCGAGTACATGGCCGAGGGCGCAAAGCAGGCCTGGCGCTACGCCATTGAGAGTGCGCCCGCGCACCTGCTGCGACGTCTGGACATGTCGGTGCTGGAGGTCTGGTCGTGCGCCGCTGACCTGTATCGCAAGGCGCAGGCGGGGATTACCAAGACCGGATTGCTAGTCAAGGCACCGAACACCGGCGTCCCAATGCAGTCGCCCTACTTAGCGATTGCCAACAAGCAGGCCCAGATCATGACCAAGGCGGCAACTGAGATGGGCTTCACGCCCGCCTCGCGTTCGCGCATCACACTGCCCCTAGAGGCAGCCGATGATCTGGATCCTTGGGCTGACATTGCGGGTTGATTGTGACTCGCAACTACGCCAGCGTCGCCCGTCAGTACGCCCGTGCTGTTGTGGCCGGCAAGATGCCGACCTGCAAATGGGTGCTCGCTGCGTGCCAACGCCAACTCGATGACCTGACCCGGTTTAAAGGCAAGGACAGTCCGTACCGCTTCAATCCAAAGTTGACCGATAAGTTGGGGCGCAGTTTTTACCCGGCCGACAATCTGTGCGCTTTCATCGAGCGCCTGCCCCACGTTAAAGGGCCTCTCGCAGGAGAGATGATCAAGCTTGAACCCTGGCAGGTATTCATCCTGACCACCGTGTTCGGCTGGGTTAAAGCTGATGGCAAACGTAGGTTTCGCAGATCTTATATTGAGGTGCCACGCGGTAACGCCAAGTCAACCTTGTCCTCAGCACTCGCGCTATACATGCTTGCTGCAGATCGCGAGGGAGGCGCAGAAGTCTATTCACTGGCCACCACGCGTGACCAGGCGCGCATCGTCTTTGGTGATGCGCAGACCATGGCGCGCAGAAGCCCAGGCTTTCGCAATCGCTTTAACGTAAATGTCGGTGCGCACAACATGAACGTGCTGGCCTCGGGTTCAAAGTTTGAAGCACTCTCGGCTGAGGGCTCAACCCTTGATGGCTTGAACATCCACTTCGGTTGCGTCGACGAGTTGCATGCGCACAAAACGCGTACGGTCTACAACGTTGTTGAGGCCGGTACCGGTAAGCGTGATAATTCGCTCTTGTGGGTGATCACAACAGCTGGCTCGACTCGGTCTGGCATTTGTTATGAGGTGCGCAGCTTCGTGACCAAGCTGCTCAATGGCGTGTTTGAGGACGACAGTCACTTCGCCCGTCATCACTGCCGTGACTGCGGCACCACTGCCCTTGTAAGGGACATGCACCACCTCTATACCCACCATCGACTTGAATAACTCACCGGCCAGATGGTTAAAGTTGGATGAGGGGAGGAAATAATGTGAAAAAGCTCAATACAACCGAAAATCCGAACTCAAATGCCTATTTTTTAAGCAACCTTAAGATCGGTCAGATTTTTGAATTCTTAAGTCCGACAGGCCTTAGTTGTATGAGCGATGCCAACACATTTCAAGCGTCTTCTGCGTTCCCAAAAGTGGCGGTGGATTCAAATTCCGGATGGGGTCGCACGGCTAGGCGATCAGGAGCGCCCGCCGTCCGCGGACAGAATCTGCCCGGTGATCCAGCCGCTGTCGTCGCTCGCGAAGAACAACGTGGGGTGGGCGATGTCCTCCGCCTCGCCGAGCCGGCGCGCGTGCAGCGACTCGATGAAGCGTTGCTGGCCCTCCGGCCCGTAGCTTTCCCACTGCTGGCGCCCCCAGGGGCCGGACAGGACGAGTCCGGGCGCGACAGCATTCACCGTGACTCCGAACGGACCGAGTTCCACCGACATCTGCTTGGTCATTCCAACGAGCGCATGCTTGGCTGCGCAGTACGCTTGGTTGCCGCTCGCCGCAGGTCGCAGCCCCGCGCCGGACGCGATATTGACGATGCGCCCATAGCGAGCCTTCTTCATGTGCGGGGCCACGGCCTGGCAGAGCCAGAAGGCGCCGTTGGCGTTGGCGTCGAAGATCGCGTGCCAATCGGACTCGGTGATGCCCTCGATCGGGCCCCGTGCCTTGCCAAGGGATCCGCCAGCCGCATTCACGAGGATGTCGAGCCGGTCTTCGGCGTCTATGATCCGCTGCACCGTCGAATGACATGCGCCGCGGTTCGCAATGTCAAGGTGGTGCGGCACGGCGCCGGCTTCCGCAACGCGATCCAGACCTGCGAAATTGATATCCGCGACGTGGACCCGGGCGCCGGCGGATAGCAGCCCGTTGGTGATGGCCCGCCCAATGCCTTGCGCCGCGCCGGTGACCAGCGCTACGCGACCGTTGAAATTGTAAGTGGTGGACATGTCTGGACCAGTGCGTGGTTTGATGAAGTCATCCAGAGCCAAGGCTCTTGATCCCAAGTGCAACGGCAGCTGTCGCTTCGATTTTCGGCTGCCGATCTAGACGCGCAGTCATGGGGCAGCGGAAGGGTTAGCCCTTTGCGAGGTCGTCGACCCGTCAGATCCGAACGAGGCCGCTGCGAAGCCGCGAACCAGACTTGTGTGCTATCTGTCACGCTGGCCAAGGCCTCTCAGAAAAGAAATGCTTGACACGCTGCATAAAAAGAAATAGCGTCAGTTTGTGGTCTCTCCGCTGGGAGTTTAATATGCCCGCTTTAAAAGTCAAGCCATTTCCTCTCTTTGAGATTTCGGGCAACGCCCGCGAGCGGGGCCGCTCCTACGGCAGCCAAGCCAAGGAGCGGGTGCACAAGACGCTAGCCCACTACAAGGCGCAGGTCGGCCGGATGGATCTGGCCGTGGCCAACATTGCCGACATCGTCCGCCTGATCACGCCCGCCGTGGAGCGGTTTGACCCCAGCTACCTGGAGGAAATGCGCGGCATCGCCGAGGGCGCCGGGGTCGCCTTCGAAGACATCTTCCTGGTGAACGCTCGCACGGAAATCCTGAAGATCGCGGCCCGCCCGGACCTGCGGGCGAAATTACTGGGTGATGCTCCCGATGGGTGTACCTCGGTCACCGTGATGCCCTCCGCGACCAAGGACGGCCAGTTGATCCACGCGCAGAACTGGGACTGGAAGGTCGAGTGTTCCGAAACGGGCGTCGTGCTGCGCATACTGAACGACAACGGCCCCGACATCCTGACCTATACCGAAGCGGGCATGATGGCTCGCTCGGGCTTTAACACGTCGGGCGTCTCCATCACGGGCAACAACCTCGAATCGAGCCTCGACTACACGCAAATCGGTGTGCCGCTGCCGATGATCCGCCGCAAGGCGCTGGAATCCACGCACGTCGGGCCGGCCATGAGCATGGTCTACAACACGCCAAAGACCGCTTCCAACAACATGGCGGTGAGCCACAGCGACGGCATCGCGATCAACTTCGAATGCGCACCGAGCGAAACCTTCCAGCTCCATCCCGACAATGGCCTGCTGGTCCACTCGAACCACTGGCTGAGTCCGGTCGCCCTCGGCAAACTGAAGGACACCGGCGTGGAAGCATCGCCGTGTTCGCTTTACCGGCACACGCGCGTGCGCGAGGTGCTCACGCCCCTGGTCGGCTCCATTACGCCCGACTCGGTCAAGAAGGCTCTGCTCGACGACATGCAAAGCCCCTGGTCGGTCTGTAGGCCGCCGCGCCTGGACCCTTCGCGCAACATCCACACCGCGACCGTCTCGACGATCGTCATGCAGCCGAAGGCAGGAATCATGGAAGTCGCCAATCTCGCGGCCGTCAATCCTGAATTCACCACCTATCGCCTGGCCGCCAAGTAGGCGCGCGAAGATCATGACAACACGATCCATTTTTCCCGAGGAGATGCGTTGCGTCGTCCTCATGGGCATCGACTACGACGGTACCAGCCATGAAGTGGGACGCGGCATCGCGCCGCTCGGCAAGAATTCCTGCGGCCGCTACTCCGCGCGCGACGGTGTTCCCCGGCTGCTCGACATGCTGGACAGGCACGAGGTCCCGGCGACCTTCTTCATTCCCGGTTACGACGCGGAGCACCACCCGGAAAGCGTCGCCGAAATCGATCGTCGAGGCCATGAAGTCGCTGCCCACGGCTACCTGCACGAGGCATGGCCGCTCGAAAGCGCGGAAGAAGAAGTCCTACTGAAGAGAACCGATCGCATCCTGCGCGAGGTGACAGGCAAGCCCGTATTGGGCTGGCGCTCGCCGTCCGGTCGTAAGAGCGACACGACGCTGGGCGTGCTCAAGTCGATGGGCTACATCTACGACTCCAGCGAGAAGGACTTCGACCTTCCTTACCGCGCACGTTTCGGCAAGGGAGCGGACGACACGATCATCGAGCTGCCGAACAACGCCTACAGCCTCGACGACTTTCCCTTCTACAAGTTTAGCTATACGCCGCCTTCCGAGGTGCTGGCCCAGTGGAAAGGCGAGTTCGATTCGATCTACTGCTCGGAGGGCTTTGTCGTTCTGTCCGTGCACCCGCGCTCCGCGTGGGGATCGGGGACGCCTTCGCACACCAAGGTGATGTCGGACTTCATCGCGTATGCCAAGAGCCATGACGGCGTGAAGTTCTTCGACTCCAGGACCTTCGCGAAATGGTGCCTGGACCACAGCGACAAACTCGAAGAGTTGAGTTACGTATGAAGTCCTATCCCTGGCCCGACGGCGCCCGAGCCGTCATCTTCCTGAGTGTCAATTTCGATGCCGAAACACTTGACTTGAAGGAAACCACGCCTGATCGCATGTATGGCCGTTTCGGATATGGCCGCTACGGTGTTCGCGCAGGGTTTCCACGGCTAGTCGCGTTGCTGGAGAAGCACTCCATCCCCGCAACTTTCTTTGTCGCGGCATCGGATGCGCGCCGGCATCCTGACCTGATACGCACGCTAGTCGACAAGGGCCATGAGATCGGCGCGCGCGGCATCGATCTGGAGGATTTTTCCAAGTTGGGCGACGCGGAACCTAAGATTCTGAAAGAGTCGCGCGACATTCTTGCTGATGTGTGCGGCAAGGCTCCAGTAGGTTTTCGCGCACCGGACGGCAACATGTCGGTGAACACGCTGCGTTATCTGGCTGAGCTGGGCTATGAGTACGATGCATCGTTCTTGGATTCGGATTTTCCATATTGCATGGAGCCAGTGCCGGGCAAGACCATCATCGAAGTTCCAGCCACTTACGCGCTGGACGACGGCCCTATCTATTCAGCACGCCACACGCATGCACGGGTCATGACGGTTTTTCGTGACGAGATCTATGCCATGCGTGAGGCGGGCACGTTGATTCCTCTCACACTGCATCTGCGTGGAGACTTCGGCTCCACGCGTGGCGCGCGAATCGCAGCACTGGACGAGTTGTTCACGCAAGTCAAGTCGCATGGCGACACACACTTCATGAATGGCGCAGCCATAGCGGCGCATGCGAGGTCGCTGGGCCTGACGCCTGAACCTGATCCGGCGGCCGCGCACCTGGCGACGCTCGCCAAAACCGTTTACCGGGGCGATCTGGCGGTCAAGCCCAAGTAAGGGCGCGACGGCTGATCGAATGGCTCAGATGAATGACGAATTGGCGCTACCTGCAGGACATCGGATGTCTCGGTTTGACGGCGAAATTAAACCCGACGCCATCACCATCGAACTCGTGAGCGGCGCTTTGCGCACGGTGCAGGGTGAAATGGAAAGCTTGATCGAGCACACCGCCATGTCGGCTTTCATCAACGAGAAGAAGGACTTTCACGCCGCGCTGTTCGATGTTGCCGGCCGCCTGATGGCGACCAAGTCGCTGCCGCTGTCATCAGATCTCATCGCGCCCATCTTTGAACAGTATCCCGTGGCGACGATGCGCCAGGGCGATCTATACTGGTACAACGATTGTTACGCCTCGCACGGCGCCGTGTCGCACACGCCTGACCAGGTGATCGTGGCGCCGGTGTTTCATGACGGCAGCCTCGTTGCTTTTGTTCAGTCATGGGCGCATTTCGGCGATGTGGGCGGCATGCACCCAGGGTCGATCTCTCCTTTGTGCACCGAGATCTTCCAAGAGGGCGTCATCGTGCCGCCGACTCGCTTGGCCAGCGAAGGCCGAGTCAACGAGGAACTGCTGCGCTTGTTCTTTCGCAATTCGCGCTTTCCGGTGGCAGCGCGTGGCGACATGAGCGCGCTGATTGCATCGGTACGGCTTGGCGAGCGTCGAGTAGAAGAACTTGTCCAGCGATTTGGCGCGCAAACCTTGCAAACGGTGTTCCACGAACTGATCGCACGCACGCGCGATGCAATTCGCGAGCGTTTTCGCGCCTTGGTGCCGATTGGCAGTTACCGCTTTGTCGACACCATCGACTCTGATGGACATGGCCATGGGCCCATCCACATTCGCTGGCGGCTGGATGTCACCCCGGATCGAATCTCGCTGGACGGGAGCGAAAGCGACGATCAGGTGCCTGGGCCCATCAACTATTTGATGAGCCGCACTGCACCCTCTCTGACATTCGGCTCCTATTTGCTGGGCGACGGTCAGTATCCGCTCAACGCCGGCGCGGAGGATCTGTTTGATGAGGTTGTGCTGCGAGAAGGCTCCATACTTCGGCCCCGTTTCCCGGCGGCACTGGGCCAGCGTGGCCTCACCAAGGAGCGCAATATAGGCGCCTACATGGGTCTGCTGGCCGTGGCCACTCGCGGGGCTTCGCCCGCGTCTCAAAGCGCCTATGTCATCCTGAGCATCCGGGGCCGTGACCTGGATGACCATCCCTACCTGATGTCCGATGGCAACGGGGTAGGCGGGGGAGGTCGCCCGTCGGGCGATGGTTACGACGCGATCTATCACGTGGAACAGAAGAACTATCCGGTAGAGTTTGTCGAGGCCACCTACCCGCTGCGCGTGCGCCGCTATGCCATCAACCGGGACAGCGGTGGACCGGGCCGTTGGCGCGGCGGCTGCGGCGTTGTGCGTGAGTTTGAAATTCTCGCCGAGCAAGCGACGGTGGGGGTGCGCATCGATAGCGTTCTCAATCCGCCGTGGGGTGTCGCTGGCGGCCTGAATGCGGGCTCGGGCCGTTGCATGGTGAACCCGGGCCAGTCTGATGAGCGCGAACTGCCACCTCTGTCTGATGGCAATCTCGTGCGCCGCGGCGATATCGTTCGCCTAGAGACTGGTGGGGGAGGAGGCTGGGGCCATCCATTCCTGCGCGAGCCCCATCTCGTGCTCGCCGATGTGGTGTGCGGCTTTGTGAGTGCGCAGGTCGCGTTAAATGCTTACGGTGTCGAGCTCACCAGCGACGCGCGCGCGGTGAATGTGGAAGCCACCCGCAAGCGCAGGCAGACTCTGCCGCCCGCCAAGCTTTTCCATCGCCACCAATACCGGGAGTCGCTGGAATGAAGCCGCAGCCCAAGGATGCGCCCATTGGCGGGCTGCTGATCGGCATTGACACCGGTGGAACCTTCACGGATGTCGTAATGCTGGACACATCGAGCGGCCGCATGTGGGTGGCCAAGACCGCCTCGACGCCGGAAGATCCGTCGCGCAGTTTCGGGCAGGCCCTGGCCGACGGCCTGTCGGTGGCGGGAGCGCCTGCCGATCAGGTTGAACGTGTGCTGCACGGCACGACGGTCGCGACAAATCTCATTCTCGAGCGCAAGGGGCCACGCGTCGCCATGATTGTCACCAGCGGGTTTCGGTACGTCGTGGAGATCGGCCGCCACAACATGGCCAAGCGCGCCAACCCCTTTGTGTGGGTCAAGCCCAAAAGACCTGCCCAGCCCGATGACATCTGGGAGGTGCCCGGTCGCATGGACCCTAGTGGACGGATCGCGCAAGACCTTGACGAAGACGCAGTGCGAGCCGCGGCGCGCGAAATCGTTCAGCAGGGAGTCAGAACCGTGGCTGTGGTCCTGCTCAACAGCTACGCCAATGCGGATCACGAACGGCGTGTTGGCGAAATTCTTCGTGCCGAGCACCCGGGCCTGCAGGTCTCACTGTCCTGCGAAGTGTTGCCTGTGATTCGCGAATATGAGCGCAGCATCACCACGCTGCTCAATGCTTATGTGATGCCGGCCATGTCTTCCTATGTGGACCGGCTGGAGCAGCGAACGCTCGATCAGGGAATTCATGCCCCGCTGCTAGTGATGAAATCGAGCGGCGGTGTTTCCAGTACGCGCAATGCCCGTGCGCGCGCCGTCGAGACCGTGCTGTCCGGACCGGCCGCTGGGGCCGTAGGGGCAAGCTTTGTGGGCGCGGCGTCGGGCTTTTCCGATCTCATCTGCATCGACATCGGCGGCACCTCGGCCGACATCGGGCTGATACAGGGTGGCTCGCCCCACCTCACGACAAGCGGTACCGTCGGTGATTGGAGCGTAGGCCTGCCGATGATCGACATCCTGACCATAGGCGCCGGAGGCGGATCGATTGCCCGTGTCACGTCAGCCGGTGGCTTGCAGGTTGGTCCCGAGAGCGCGGGTGCACGACCCGGACCGGTGTGTTACCGGCGTGGCGGCACGGAGCCCACAGTGACGGATGCGCATCTGGTGCTGGGCCATCTTACGCCTTACCTGCTAGCAGGCCGTTTCGGGCTCGATGTCGATGGCGCACGGGACGCAATCGCGCGGCACATCGCGGCGCCGCTCGGACTCAACCTGGTTGCGGCTGCGCGCGGCATTCTGGAAGTGGTCGACAACAACATGATCGGCGCCATTCGCGTTGTGTCGGTTGATCGCGGGCTTGACCCGCGCGATTTCGTTCTCGTGCCTTTCGGTGGCGCCGGGCCGCTGCATGGCGGAACGCTGGCGCGCATGATCGGCTGCAAGACCATTCTCATACCACCCGCGCCGGGCGTGTTGGCCGCACTTGGACTGCTTGTCTCGAATCTGCGCGCGGAATTCGCCCGCACGTGTCTGCAGCTCGCTGGGCGCTACGACGTGCATCGGATTGCCGAGGTCTTCGATGAGCTGACGGCCGATGCCCTCCGATGGCTGGACGCGGAACAGGTTGCACCTGCTTCGCGCCAGCTGCTGATGCGGCTTGACCTGCGCTACAAGGACCAGAGCTCGGAGCTTGAACTTGCGTGGGCGGGCGCGGGGCGCTTCGATGAGGCGGCCTTGGTACAGACGATTGCCGCATTCCATGCCAGGCACGAGCGCCTGTACGGTTTCAGGTCAAATGACATTCCGGTCGAATTAGTGACACTGCGCGTGGACGCGATCGGCATGCTGCCGGCAGTGGCAATGCCTGAGCTAGCCGCGGGCAGCAGCGCATCGGCCGCCATCACCGGCGAGCAGCGCGTTGCGTTCCGCGATGGCCCTGCGCAGGTCCCGGTGTACGACCGAACCCGTCTGGGCGCCGGTGTGCGCATCGAGGGACCGGCGATCGTCACGCAGCTTGACTCCACCAGCCTGATCCTGCCGGGCCAATGGGTAGAGGTTGATCGATGCGGCTCGTTGATCGTGCGCGAGGAGAGCGGATCGTGAACCGTATAAGCCCCAATGCAGCCAGCCAGCAGGTTTCGTACGTTGGCAATCTGGATTACAACCCTAGTATTGTGTCTTTTTCAAGGAGAAATCAATGATGTTAGCCACTATATTTCAATCACGCTCGCGTGGCCACCGTATTGCGATGGCATGTGTCGCTGCGGCGCTGAGTCTGCTGGCTCTGCCGGCGATGGCTCAGACTGCGGAGGCGCCAGAAGCCTGGCCTAGCAAGCCGATCCGAATCGTCTTGCCCTTCGCGGCAGGGGGTGGCACCGACGTCGTCGGGCGCCTGCTCGCCCAAGGGCTGGAGCCTCTGCTCGGCCAGCCGTTGATCATTGACAATCGCAACGGCGCTGCGGGGGGCATAGGCGCACAGTTGGTGGCAAAGTCACCGCCCGATGGCTACACCGTGCTGCACGGCACCATCGGCACCCATGCGGTGAACCAATTTCTATATCCGAGCCTGCCCTTTGACCCGGTCAAGGAATTCGTGCCCGTCACTTTGCTGACCAAGACCCATTGCGCGCTCGCCGTCGGAGCCGATGCGCCCTACAAGACCCTGCAAGAGTTGATTCAGTACGCCGAACAGAATCCTGGCAAGCTCAACTACGGCATTCCGGTCAACGGCGACGCCTGCCACATGGGCATCGAGATGCTGAAGTTCCAGAGCAAGATCAACATCATTGGCATTCCCTACAACAGCGTGCCCACCGCCATGACCGATCTTCTCGGAGGCCGTCTGCAGCTCTCATCTGCGGCTGTTCAGAATGTGATGCCACTCACCGGGCCGGGCAAGCTGCGGGCACTGGCAGTGCTGGGCGACACCCGTTCCGAAGCCATGCCCAACGTGCCAAACATTGCCGAATCCGGATTCCCCGGATTTGCCGCCAACGGATGGCAGGGATACTTCTTTCCGGCGGGCACGTCCCCGATCATTGTCAACAAGCTCGCCGCGGCCATCGCCAAACTCTATGCCCAACCCGCCTTCATCGCCAAGGCCAAGGCCATGGGTCTGGATATGGCATCGCTGCCGCCGGACCAATTCAATGCATTCGTCGTCAACGAGCGGGCCAAGTGGTCCGCAGTCATCAAAACGGCCAACATCAAACCCCAGTAAAGGCGGTAGTCTGTGATGAAACTGAAACCTTCTCCAAGTGACCCCATTCTCATCTGGGGCGGTGGTGCGATCGGCGGCACCATCGCCGCGTACTGGGCTCGTGCCGGGGTGCCCGTGCTGTTGGTCGATGTGGTCAGGGAGCACGTGGAGGCATGCCGTACCACCGGCTTGCGCATCGAAGGTCCCATCGACAGCTTCACGCAGCGCATTCCAGCAGCGTTACCCGCGGAACTGGATGGCACCTTTTCGCGCATCGTACTGGCTGTGAAGGCGCAGAACACCGCGTCGGCATTAAATGACTTGCTTCCTCACCTGGCCGCTGACGGATTCATCCTGTCGGCCCAGAACGGGCTCAATGAGATCATCATCGCCGACATGGCGGGCTCCGAGCGCACCATGGGCTGCTATCTCGGTTTCGCCTCCGACTGGCTCGGCCCGGGGCAGATCCTCTATGGAGGGCGCGGTGAAGTGGTGGTCGGCGAAATAGACGGGCAGAACCGGCCGCGCGCTGTCGAGATGCACCGTCTGCTGACCCTCTTCGAACCGAACGCGATCCTCACCGACAATATCTGGGGCTATCTCTGGAGCAAGCTCTGCCTGGCTTCCATGCTCTTTGCCACCGCATTGAACCATGACGACATGCCCACCAACTTTGCCGATCCCAGGCGCTTCCCCGTGTTCGACCGCCTGGCCCGTGAGGTGATGGCGGTGGTACGCGCACGGAACGTGACGCCACAGCCCTTCAGAAACTTCGATCCGATGGCGTTCATGCCCGAGAGTGAAGAATCGGTGGCGCGTGCCAGCGTTGCGCTTCTTGCCCTGCGCTGGAGCAACAGTGGCAAGAAACACTCGGGCTTCTGGCGCGACATGGCTGTACGCAAACGCCGCACCGAGGTCGATCACCTGATGGGTCCCGTGGCCGAATTCGGCACGCACGCCGGTGTGGACACGCCAGCCATCCGTGCCCTAATCGGTCTGGTGCACGATATCGAGGACGGTCGGCGCGAGCAATCCTGGGACACGTTCCAGGTGCTGTTCGACCAGTGCGCAGGGGAGTCGCACCTTCCGCAGGGCGGCCGCTGATTCGAGAAGCGGCGGTCGCCGCAGGCTCTCAGGGTGCCCAGGATGTCTACGGCAGCGTGCTGGCGCCACGCGCAGGAGTGACTGAGACAGTACAACGAAAAACGAATCAAGATATCCCTTGGATCATTTCGTCCCTTAGAATACCGACAAAGTCTCGGACTTATGACGCAAACCAGTCCAAGTTTTTAACCGCACCTCCCCCGCCGCACCCCCCCGTTTAACTTTCATGACTTAGGTTGGAATCAATGAAAGAATAACGTCAGTTGAAACCGAAGAGCTTGGAAGGTGTATCGACTAAAACGAGCTGTCGTTCACATGAATCGGGCACCCAAACTGCAAGCCAGTCGAGACAGCGCTGATAAGTCAAACCGTCGGCGTGCTGCACCCAAGGCCAATCACTTGCCCACAACAGGCTTTCGATGCCACCCGCCGTGCGCAGTGCCTGCACGAAGGGCTGCGGGTCTGCGCCTAATAGCCGGTAGGGTCCCGAGAGTTTGACCCAAGTGTTACCTTGCCCGAGCGCCTCGAGAACCCGCTTAAAGCCAGGCCCCTCTGTTCCTAACTTCGCGTCAGGACAAGCAAAGTGATCCAGCACCACCTTAACGCCAGATAGTTGCACCGCAGGCAGTATGTTTTGTAGTCGTTCACTTTCTAGAAAAATTTCTACATGCCAGTCGAGCGCACGCACAAGTGAAAATAAACGTTGGTACTCTTTCGTGGTGACGTCAGGCAATTGCGCTCGTTTAAACCAATTCAACCTGATGCCTACTACCCCGGCGCTCTGCATGCTCTCGAGTTGAGACAGTGTGATGTCTACATCGACAATCACCGTGCCACGCAAACGCGTCGGATAGGCCCGCAAAGCTTCTAGAAGCAGTGAATTATCCGATCCATAAAAACTTGGCGCTGTTAAGACGCCATTAGAAACGCCATGTGCCTCTAACACCGCTAAAAAGTCTTCGGGTGTGATGTCGTGCTCGGGCGGTGCGTGGCGCGTTGAAATAATTGGCCGATCTTTACGCATCACGTGAGCGTGACAATCGACTGCACCAGACGGTAGTTTGCTTACGATGCGCTCGGTCGGAATCATTGAATCACGAGGCCTCATCAGCCATTTTCTTTCGATAGCCCAACAACCACGCGACGCCTTGAAGCAACAACAGCAAAAGCAGAGCACAAACAAAAATTTTACTTGCACCGCCTTTTAACAAACCCCAATAATCACCATCGCTAATCACCAGCGCACGGCGAAACGAAACCTCCATTCGATCACCGAGCACAACAGCCAATAGAAGAGGCGCCGCATCAAACTTCAATTTCCTGAGGAGATATCCGATCAGACCAAACGCGATCATGACAAACAACTCGATAACGCTTGCGCTCACACTATAAATGCCGATCACACACACTAGCAAAACGGTAGGAGCAAGATAGGCGTAGGGTGTACGCAACAAATTCACAAAAATGCCAACGAGCGGTAGGTTTAGAACCAATAACACGGCATTGCCAATATACATACTGGCAATTAGCCCCCAAAAAATTTCAGGGTGCTTGCTAATTAGTTCAGGGCCCGGTTGCACGCCATGAATCATCAGCGCCGACAGCAAAATCGCGGTCGCAGGAATCGCGGGAATTCCGAGCACTAACAGAGGAATCAACGCGCTACCGGTCGTTGCGTTATTTGCGGTCTCAGGGCCTGCCACCCCCGCAATCGCGCCATGACCAAATTGCTCGGGATGTTTGGATAAACGTTTTTCTACCGCATACGAAACAAAAGTCGAAATCACATGCGAAATTCCGGGAACAAAGCCAAAGACAAACCCAATTAAACTGCCACGACCCACCGCGGGCGCAGAGTCTCGAATGTCAACCCACTTGGGAATCAAGCTTCGAAAATTCGGGGTAATTGGTTTGACGCTCGAGATATTCTCAAGATTCAACAGTATTTCACTGACCCCGAAGAGACCCAGCGCCATACTAATAAAATTGATGCCATCAGATAGTTCAATCGTACCAAAGGTAAACCTCGGAAATGCGGTAATCGGATCAAGCCCGATCGTTCCAATCAACAGGCCTACCAACATCATCGCCATTGTTTTTAACATTGGGCCACTACTAATCAAACTCATCACGAGCAAGGCAAACAACATCAGCACAAATTCTGCGGCTGGCCCCACTTGAAGCATCACCGTCGCAAGTAAAGGAGCGAACAACATTAAACCAATCACGCTGACTGTGCCACCAACGAAACTTCCAACCCCCGCCACAACAAGCGCCGGCCCCGCCCGACCACGCTTAGCCATTTCGTAACCGTCGATACAGGTAATCACGGAGGCCGCCTCACCCGGAATCCTTAACAGGATCGAGGTCGTCGAACCTCCGTACATCGCGCCATAGAAAATACCCGCGAGCATAATGACCGCCGAGGTCGGTTCAAGCCCATAGGTCAAGGGCAGCAACAGGGTCAACCCAGCTAAGGGCCCTAGGCCCGGTAACATACCAACGACCGTACCCCAGAGACATCCGATGAAGCAATACAGCAGATTGTCAGGCCTAAACGCCAAGCCAAAGCCCGCCGAAAGATAATCAATCACTGAGCCATCCCTCCGGCGTATTAAAAGTTTTCAAAAAACCCACGCGGTAAGTTCACGCCCAACAGTTTGGCAAAAAATAGCCACGAGAGAATGGCGCCAAGCGCTGCAGCAAAAAAAACCTTGGTTCGACTCAGCGTAGAAAAGCTCGCTAATAAGAGCGACAAAAACAAGGTGGCACTCAGCAAATAACCCGCCCACTCAAAAATCAGCGCAAAACCGATCAATGCAGCTATGGTGATCCATATCTGTTGGTGACCGATCGTGACAAGCGTTTCGTCCGAGTCCCGCACTTGGCTCAACCCTATTGCTCTGATCATCAACCCAAGGCTAACAATCCCGAGTGCCCCGCTTAACCCAAGCGGAAACACGCCAGGACCAGGCGCCGAGAGCGAACCATCTGGCATACCCCAGGCAACCACGAAGGCTCCGAGCGAGAGCAACAACAATAGTGTTGCCCCGATCAATTCAGCCGTGCGCACCTGAAGCCTAACTTGCCCCCAAAGCTTCATTTATTAGTTAACCCAATGCTTTGCATCACCTCGCCCATCGCCGCGTATTCCTTATCTATCAAGGTACGGAACTCTTTTGCCGTGGTACCGGTGACGATCACGCCTTTAGGTTCCATGAACTGCTTAAATTTATCAGACTGAGCCGCCTGTTGAAACGCCTTTTCTAAGATGGCCACGCGATCGGGCGCCAAGCCTTTAGGGGCCACGACACCATGCCACAATTGAGTCGAAGCCTCGGGCATCCCCAAGTCCGTTAAATTCGCGACGTCTGGCAGCGAATTTACCCGATCAGGTCCGGTCGAAAACATACAACGCGTCGAGCCCTCTTTCACATAGGGCAAAATCGTTGTGATCGAACCACCAAAAAAATCCACATGTCCGCCAAGATAGTTCTTGACGGTCTCGCCGGCGCCGCCGAACGGTACCGCCCGCACCTTCAGGCCTAACTTTATAAAGACCCGTTCTGAGGCCAATTGAATTGTGCCACCCACGCCGTCCGTGCCGTAGGTGTATTTTCCTGGATGACTCTTGAGATGCGCAAAGAACTCTTTGCTATCTTGAGCAGGAAAATCTTTCTTGACGCACAACACCACCGGCGAGGTATCCGCCATGCTGATGGTCAGATAGTCGTTGAGGCCATACGGCGCCTTTTGCATGTGCGGCGTCATGGTAAGCGGCGCGTTCCACAAACCACCAAGTACATAACCATCTGGCTTAGCCTTGACGACTGCCGCCATCCCTAGCATGCCCCCACCCCCTGGTCGATTGACCACGACCACCTTTTGACCGAGCATCGGCTCTACGATCTCAGCCAGTTGTCTGATCACCAAGTCGGTACCTCCGCCAGGGGGTGTAGGCACGATAATTTCAATTGGTCGTGCAGGGTACTTCTCTTGCGCCAAGGTTTGATGCGTAAAGAATACCAACACAACAAGCATGAATCCGCGCAGTGCTAAGCCCAGTTGACGATTGCCCATCATATATCCCCTAAAAATATTGAATATCAAACGTAGCGCAAACCACCCTTCACGCGCCGTACTTTTTCTGCAACGTATCTTTAGTGAGAAACCTTTGTTCGAGTTCTTGTGATTCCGCATAGCCACACAAGTCGTTGATCTCTTCAAACGAAATCGCCAAATCCGGTCGATCAACAATTTCATCTTTACCAAGCGACTTCTGCAACGCCTGCATGCCATTGATCATGCCGCGTACCGCCGAGGCAGTCAGGAGCCTTGGATAGATCACGGCAGCCACGCCTAAGTCCTGTAACCGCTTGGCTGAAATCAAGGGGGTTGTCGAACGCGTTCGAATGCCAAACCCCATGTTGACTGACACTGGCTTGCCGACTTCTTTCACTAGCGTTGCGATATCGTCTTCTTTTAACACCGCATCAGCAAAAAGCAAGTCAGCCCCAGCTTCGGCATATAAGTTCAGACGACGAATCGCTTCGCTCAACCCGTGCGTGCCATACGCATCGGTTCGCGACTTGATGATGAAATCCGGATCGCGTCGCGCTTGTGCGGCGGAACGAATTTTTTCAACATTCTCTTCTGCCGCGATGACTTCTTTGCCTTTCATATGACCGCAGCGTTTGGGCCAGACCTGATCCTCAATCATCACACCACCCACACCCGCCTGCTCGAAGGCGCGTACCATATGGTGAACATTCACTGCGTTACCATAACCCGTGTCCCCATCCGCAATCATCGGTAAGTCACAACAGGCCACCATTGCTCGACAGGTTTGCAGATTTTCTTCCATCCCCATTAAACCGATATCGAGCTGACCCAACCGCGACTCACTAATCCCGCCTCCGGTTAGAAACCCCGCACTGAAGCCACTGCTCTTCACCAAACGGGCGCTATAGCCATCGAAGATTCCGGGCATCACCAAAATCTCTGGCGCAGCAAGAAGCTCTCTTAGACGTTTACCGGGACTTGTCATTACATCTCCTCGTTGATATTTTTATAGGTGAGACCGCATCATTGCACGACGCACAGCACTCACGACACCCACCACGCTTTGGGCGCTAGGCAGCGCGTTCACCTCGACTATGAGAGCCTCGATCAACGCGTCCGTCACACCGACCTCTCTCATCAAGCGACCTGCCATGTCACAAGCAGCATCCCAAGTTAAGGCGTAGCGTTGCGTGTCAGGGGTTTCTTTCCATACAACTGTATCACCCTCAGAGGTTTTCAGGCAGATGTGCGGCTGATAACGCGAAATCGCTGGATTGGATCGCAATTCAATCAGCCGTACAGCGTTCAATACCTCTAGATCAGTAAAGCCGTGCATACCTTGATACGTCACAGACCCGTGGCACCAAGCCAACGCAGCGCAAAAGGGTGCACTCATGAAAGTCTGAGCGAACTGCCGAAAAGGTCCGACATAGCGCATACCGATAAAGTCAGCCTCGAAAGGATGCATCTCAAGCACAATTGACTCGAGTGTTTTACCCAACAACTGCTCACGTAGCTCTAACACACCTCTGATCACGCTGCGGTTGAACTGGCAGGTTGGATAAGGCTTGTAAGTGATTTGATCGAGCTCAAAGGCGTGGTTCAAGTGCTCAGTAATGCGGGCACCATATGACTGTGTGACGCCACCATAGCTTCTATAAAACCCAGCAATGCCCTCAAGAGTCGTCGCCGCTGCGAGCGCCCCGACCTGCCCGCATTGCGCAGCAAGAAGTCCATTACGCGCCGCAAAACCGGCATGAAACGGAAACTCTTCTGTACCCGCATGAACAAACTCTCTTAACCCTGCAGCCATATTTGCCGCAAAGGCCAAAGCACTTACCATACGCGGCTGCTCTAGTTTTAATAGATAAGCCCCTGCCGCTGCTGCACCAAACACCCCGTACAGAGGGGTGGTTCGAAAGCCACGCTCACTCGCATCAGCGGCATGGTCACGACCAATCCGCAGAGCAACCTCATACCCCGCGACAATGGACGTCAACAATTCGGCACCGGTTGCCTGACAATGCTGCGCCATCGCCAAGGCAGCCGGCACGACGACTACGCCGACATGACCCGCGGGATGCGCATCTTCTTGAACCCGCGCATGCATCAACGTAGCATTGGCGAAGGCTGCCGCACCTGGCGAGAAGTTACGCCCATCGAGCAAGCAGGTGGCCAGACCAGAGGCAAGCGAACCGTACTCTTGGGTCAAGATAGCCGTAGCCATCGTCGAGGTGCTGGCCTGCCCCGAGGCTACGCCGACCGCCAAGCCATACAGCAGGCAAGCCTGAGCGCGTTGAACCACCTCAGACGGCAGTCGGTCAACATGCAAGGTCGTTGCAAACGCCCCAAGCGCCTCGAGTCCGTTCACGGATTGGTCAGTCATTGTCGCCAACAACGTCAATCAGAATATTGCCAAACCGATCCAAGGTCGCCCGACTAACCGGCGGCACAATGACACTTGTGTCATATTCTTGTACGACAAAAGGACCTAGGCGCGACACCGCACTGAGTTCCGCTCGCTCGATCACCGGTACTTCGATGAGCCCCACTTCCGCACCAAAATACACGGGCCGCCGCACTTCACTTTCAGGGGCTTGTGTCGACATAACCCAACCCTTCGTGTGATCAACACGACGCGCGACTGAGGCGATTAAACGCGCAGTCACCAATTCAAACTCTTTTGCCTGTCCCCGATGACCATAGGTGCGCTCGAACTCTTTTTCAAACAAATCCTCGGCCAGCCTGATCTGCTCGGTTGTTATGTCGCAGCTCACAAGCGGTACGGTAATTTCAGACGACTGACCGCGATAGCGAAGGTCTGCAAACGCCGTCACGTCAACAACACTTTCGTCATACCCCTCGTATAACAGCCCGCGAATCAGTTCAACGCGCATCTCGCGAAGAACCTCATTCAGACGGGTCAAATCAATATGGGTTGTAGAAGTCAGCACGGTGCGCGCGGAATGCTGTTCAATGTTGGCCCGCAACAAACCAAACGCGCTGAAGACTCCGGGCGCCGGGGGCACTAATACACGCTTGATTCCAAGCTCGCGCGCCACACCGACGGCGTGGATCGGACCTGCCCCACCAAACACCATCAACACAAAGTCAGCGGGGTCTCTGCCCCGCTCAACGGACACCGACTTCAAGGCCCGAACCATGTTCGAATTCGCAATGAGATGGATGCCGTAGGCCGCATCTAACAGGGAGAGTCCTCCTTTTTCAGCAACCTGCGTGCGAACAGCCGCTTCAGCCAACGAGCGTTGTATCAATAAAGAGCCGCCTGCGAGCGAGTCCGCATTGAGATAACCCAGCACCAGATTGGCGTCCGTGACGGTGGGATACTCGTTACCTTGCGCGTAACAAGCGGGACCAGGGACGGCACCCGCGCTGGTTGGCCCAACACGCAATGAGCCTCCGCCGTCAATGATCGCCAAGCTTCCCCCCCCCGCGCCGACCTCTGAGATGTCGATTACGGGTATTCTCAACGCGTAGCCATTGCCGCGCATGAGTCGACTACTCGCCGACACAGCGGAACCAACCTCATACTCAGTCGCACGTAGAATCTCACCCTGCTCAATGATCGAGGCTTTGGTGGTCGTACCCCCCATGTCCAAGGTCAAGACGTCTGGATAGTCGCAATCCTTCGCCAGTCGCGCCGCCGCGATCACGCCCGCAGCAGGACCAGATTCAATAATCGTCACCGGGCGCGTCGCCGCGGCAGAGGCACTAATCAGTCCTCCGTTAGACTGCATCACCAAGAGTGGCGCAGCCGTGCCTAAATCAGCAAGGCGTGTTCGTAAGACCTCAAGATAACGCGCAATCAAGGGTGCCACATACGCGTTGACAACAGTAGTGCTCGTTCGCTCGAACTCAAGCATCTCTGGCAAGACCTGATGGGACAGAGAAACATACACGGAAGGAATTTTCTCGCGCAGTAAGTCACCCACCAGTTTTTCATGCAGTGGATTGCGATAAGAGTGCAAAAAACATACAGCGATAGCTTCGATGTCCTCGGCGCGCATTTGCTCAATCATTGCGTCAAGTTTCGTCAAATCAGGCGCGATCAATACCTGACCCGAAGCATCTAAGCGTTCTGCGACCCCATAGCGCCACTCGCGCTCGACCAATGGCGTTGGCTTTTGCCAACCCAGGTCATAAGACATCGGTATACGGATTCGCCTTAACTCGAGTACATCGCGAAAGCCCTCGGTCGTCAACAGCGCGGTACGTGCGCCCTTGCGTTCTAGAATCGCATTGGTCGCGACGGTGGTGGCATGCACAACTTCGGCGATTTGCGCTGCGTCATAAGAAACTTCTTTGCAAAAGCCGGTTACTCCCTCAATGATCGCTTTCGAGTAATCACCAGGCGTTGACGGAACTTTACGTTTATGTAGGGTTCCATCCGCGAACAGAAATACGAGATCGGTAAACGTCCCACCAATATCAACACCAACTCTCAGGCCCTTGTTAGCTTGGCTCATTGCGCCGCCCGTGCCGTAGAGATGGCTAAAAGACTCTGTCTTAAAATTGCCGTCGCCTCAACATCAATCCGCAGGGGTTCGGTCAACACGACGACCCGATAGGCTTCACGCGCGGCCTGAAGCGAAACTTTCTGCGCGCGTACATCTTTAAGTACGGCACTTGGCTCGCGTAAGGCAGGATCACCATAACCGCCCGCACCTGCCGTCGTGTGCCGAAAGACTTGGCCCTTTGCCAACGGCCTCGTAAATTTCGTCGGCAACTGCTGCCAGGCGCCGTCCACTAACAATTGATTATCAGAAGCCGAGCCAGCGCCACCCGAAAAAATGCCAAAGGGTGGATGCTGCCGGCGATCGGAGCGTAATTGAAAGGTTGCTCGCTCACCCAAAAATCGCAACTGTCGCTCAACCGCAAGGCCGCCACGCCAAGTTCCGACCCCGCCACTATCTGTCACCAACTCATAACGTTCAATTCTGATGGGGGCCGTGTTCTCGATCATTTCGATCGGAGCATTACTAATATTCGCAGCAGGGTTTGCGACCCCATCGACGCCTTCGCGTTCAAAGCCACCACCCCACGCACCCATCAAGGCCTCTCTGAACAAAATGAAACGCTCCGAGTCATCGTACGCACCAATGCTGTAACTCGTGGTGCCGCCTTCTCCGGCAGCACGCGGACGAAGCGGCACCGCTTGCGATAGCGCACCAAAGGTCGCATCAATCAGACGAAAACCGCTTACCCCACGCGCGGCTACTGCGCCTGGTCGTCTCGGATTAAACAAACACCCAAGCGGCGCGATCACTTTGATCGGACGGATGAAGCCAGCATTATTCGGCGCATCAGAATCCATAATGGCGCGCACGGCAAAATATATAGCCGATTTAGCAAACGAGAGCGTTGAATTAATCGCACCTCGCACTTGGTCAGCGGTGCCGGTTAAGTCAGCGCAAAGTTCGTCTCCTGTCACATGCAAAGTCACGACAACTTTGATAGGTTGATCAGGAGTGATGCCATCATCATCAAGATGGTCTGTATAGGTATAGATGCCATCTGGAATCGCAGAAATCGTGCGCCTCGCTTCACGCTCCGAATAATCTAACAAGGCATCAAAGCACCGCTCGAGTTCGTTAACCCCATAGCGCCGGGCTAGCTCTTGCATACCTCGCTCGGCAATTCTGCACGCAGCCTCTTGCGCATGTAAGTCTCCCAGTATCGTATCCGGAACACGCACATTTCTGGCAATCACTTTGAGCAAGGTTTTGTTCACGACCCCACGCTCGTAGAGTTTCAACACAGGGATTTGCAAGCCCTCTTGAAACACTTCGGTCGAATCCGCGGCGCTCGAACCGGGCACCCTTCCCCCCATATCGTTGTGATGCGCCACCAACACCCCGTAGCCGAGCAAGTGATCTTCGACAAAAATCGGTTGAAACATAAAGATATCGGGCAAATGCATACCACCCTGATAGGGGTCATTGAACACCACGATATCGCCGGATTCAAGCGTGTCGCCAAACTCAGCAATGACGGCATCCATCGCATCCGGAATCGAGCCAAGATGCAAGGGCAGACTCAACCCCTGTGCAATCAATCGTCCCTGTCGATCACAAAAAGCGCTCGACATGTCCATCGTATCTTTCATGATTGAAGAGTAGGCGATCCGAACAACTGTCAACACCATTTCATCAACCACCGAGCCAATGGCATTTTTTACGAGTTCAAGTCGTACAGCATCGATCGGAATATATGTTTTGTCTGATTTCAAGTTGCTAGCGCGCAGAGCATTCTCATCGGTCTATCACTATAACGTAGGGATAGAAGACTCCGCGCGACCTCCGTTTTCTTATATTTTGAAAACCACTGTAGACGAACTACTATGCGATGTCAATTATTGCAAATAGCGTTTTCAAGGCCAGCAGAGCTCACCAATACTCCCGAGAGCGTTTCTGTTGAGCAGATATCTTGCCCAGCAAAAAGCGTTCATCGGATGCTGTCCTCATCAGGCAATCCGACCATGACAAACTTGGCTGCAATTTTTTCTGCTCTTAAGTCAACGATGAAAGTAGATATCCAAGCTCACTGCGTCAGTGTTGCTTGAGTGGTTAGAATCCCTCGCGCAGACCAAAAGCAAAAAACCTGAGATTGCAGCACCTCAGGCGGTTTGTGATGTTGTTATTGCTGGTCCGCCAAAACTTAAAGCTCGAACCTACTACGCAGAGATTCGATATGCCACGAGCCCCGCACTGTGCGAGGCTTTGCGGCTCTACCTCTTGACTGCGATCTGCAGTCGCTGCCCGTAAAAGGCGTCTCAAACCCCGTTTGTCTCAAAACCTCATGACTTTTTGGATGCGGGTTCAGAGGTTCGTCATTGGACATTTTGGCGAGAAAGCTGTGAACTTAGGCGAACGGCGGTTAGTTGTTCAGAGCGCTTTGAGCTTAGTAGCGTAATGCCGCGAACTGTCCTTATTAATTCTGACCGGCTGCGCGAGCTCAACGCCGCCATCTCGACCGCCAATACCAGCAAATCTGGCCAGCCCTTGCCCGGCGGTCGATAGTTTTACGTCACCGTCCTGGGATGAGTTGATGAAGAACTATCTGAAGCTGGTGATTCAGTATTCTGTGTGTGCTCAAAAGCTTGATGCGGTTGTTGATGCCTGGTACTGATCAATCAGTAAAAAATTTCCGTTCGAATCACTCCATCCTGCAAAAACAATAGAGAAATTGTTGGGTTGTACCCATAGGGGTTTGATGTGTTTCAGTTGAGCTATTGATCAATTTGAACGCCTTTCCAAATTGACCATGTAGATGCTCTGCGTCATAGCGGACCACATCCAAACCGCTACATTGCTCAGGACCTTCAGGACCAAAGGTGGCCATGATTACATGACCTCCGTGCTTAACGGAGCGCATAACTTGCTCTACATACCTGACTCGCTGAGTATCCTCCGTGAGGAAGTGGAATACGGCTCTGTCATGCCAAATGTCAAAATAGTTTTGAGGCAGAGTCGCTTGCGTAATATCCGCGCAGTACCAGTGAACCTTGTTGGCTTTTTCACCAATGCGATCTCGAGCCACATCAATCGCATGCTGAGATATATCGAGAATACTGATGTCTCGATAGCCTTCGGAAAGCAGATCATCAACTAATGTGGCTTCACCTCCGCCGATGTCAATAATCGCGGCGTCTTTATCTGCGGCTGCCTGATAAATAAGATTTAATGACGTTTCAAGGTGAGGGGCATACCAACTAACCGCATCTTGTGCGTTAGTGCCGTACACTTTTTCCCAATGCTCTTTGTTGTTCATGAGATCCTCCTTATGACAAGAACCATTCTATCCTTATTCAGTTTCAGAAAATAAAAATCACATTTCAAAATATTAAAAGTATTGTTGTGTTGATTGGCCTGTGCTGGTTCTCCGTGACAGCATTTGCGTAGACACCCCATACACATCAACACGGTTTCACAGGAGCAGAGCAATGGGCACAAGTATTCGATGATCCAGACCGTGATAAATGGCAGAGACCACATGAGATTATTCAGGCGTTAGGTCGAGCCTAACAGTGACAGTCAAGTTAATTAAGCCTTCGCTGGATAAGGGAGTCACTAACTCAAGTTAGACCCTTAAAAAAACTGAAGGCTAAGAGTCGGTGACTGACTCATTTAAAATGACAATCAGTACGCTGCAGTGTGCGATTTCGATCAGTGCTTTAGATTTGAAGCTGCCCCACCAGCGCGCGGCCCAATTGTCCTTGTGTTTATGAGCAACGATAATCAGGTCACAATGTTGTTGCAAGGCGTAGTTT
>Ga0209550_10001165_pt1 | contig 25377 bp, 28 predicted proteins | sample LauGreSuBDMM15SN_2_FD_187567 | JGI IMG/M metagenome (GOLD analysis project Ga0209550, IMG submission 187567) | Freshwater lake microbial communities from Lake Michigan, USA - Su13.BD.MM15.SN (SPAdes) (version 5) | ecosystem: Environmental > Aquatic > Freshwater > Lake | place: Lake Michigan... | reverse complement strand
TATTTCATCACTTTAAGAGTGGCTGCCTTGCATGGATTTGAACCATGACAAAATGATCCAGAATCATTTGTGCTACCGTTACACCACAAGGCAATATGGGGAGCGAGAATCTACGCTTTGCTCAAGCGTTGGGTAAAGATGTTTCTCGGATTTTTCACGCCTTGAGGACGACCCTGTAACGAGGGCTTCCATGCTCGAGGCGGTCGATGGCTTTATTGACCTCGGAAAGCGGAAATTCCTCGACCATTGGAGCTATGCCGTGTCGTGCACAAAACTCCAGCATGAGTGCCGTGGCGGATGGACTTCCGAGTGGGGAACCGGAGAAAGAACGTTGCCCCATAATGAGCGGGAACGCATCCAGTGCGACCGGTTCGGGAATAGCTCCGACTGTGTGCAAGCGCCCCTTGGGAGCAAGTGCCGCAACATAAGACATCCACTCAAGCGGGACGGCGACAGTGCTGATGATGAAATCAAATCGACCCGCTTCCGCTTTCAGGGCTTCGCTATCGCGGGAGTTAACGACGCGATGGGCGCCGAGCTTTGTGAGTTCGTCCACTTTATCGGGCGTGGAGGAAAAGGCTGTGACCTCGCATCCCCACTTATTGAGAAACTGAATTGCAAGGTGGCCAAGTCCGCCAGCACCGATGACTCCGACTCGATCGGTCGGTCGAACATGAAATTCAAGGATGGGACTGAAAACTGTAATGCCACCGCAAAAGAGCGGGCCTGCGCTGGCGGCGGGGAGAGCATCGGGAAGGCGAATCGCCCAAGCCCAGTGTGCTCGCACGAGATCCGCGAATCCGCCATGGCGACCTACGATAGTACCCTCACCGCTACCGCATAGGTTGTGATCACCGCCCATGCATTGCGGGCAAGTCATACAACTCTCCGAAAACCATCCAAGACCAACACGATCACCGACCTTGAGATTCTTGACCGACGATCCAACAACCTCAACACGTCCGACAACCTCATGACCGGGAACCAGTGGGTATGTCGAGAAGCCCCATTCATTGCGAAGCATGCTCAAATCCGAATGGCAAATACCGCAATACTCAACGCGGATATCGACATGCTCGGCCTCGATGGGCGGCAACTCATATTTGTAAGGTGTGAGTGGCGAACTCGGTGATGTGGCAGCGTAGGCGTGGACGGTGGTCATGAGAAAAAAACCTGCTCGAGATTACTAGCGAATGATTCCGCGCTGACTCGCCGCAATGAAGTCTAGGAGGACCTGAATAGCTTCAGGCCCACTGTGGTCGAGAGCAATTTTCTCGCAGGCTTGTTTGACGTTAAGATTCGAGCGGTAAAGGAGGCGGTAGGCCTCGCGGAGGGCTCGGGTCGAGTCTGCAGAGAATCCATGGCGCTCCAAGCCGATTTGATTGATGCCTCGCACTTCGGCCGGATTTCCATCCGCTATCATGAAGGGCGGGACGTCCTGAACAATCTTGGTGCAACCTCCGATAATCGAATTGCGACCGATTCGGCAGAATTGATGAACTCCTGAGAGTCCGCCAATGATGGCATGATCTTCCACGGTCACGTGACCGGCAATCGTTCCGTTGTTTGAGAAAATAACATGATCACCGACGGTGCAATCGTGGGCGATATGCGAGTAGGCGAGAAAGTTGCCATGAGAGCCGACGATAGTCTTTGTGCCTGGAAGAGTACCCCTGTTGACGGTACAAAACTCACGAAAAGAATTGTGATCACCAATCTCGAGATAGGTCGGCTCGGCAGTGTATTTCAAATCTTGAGAGCGCTGACCAATGGAGGAGTGAGGATAAAAAACATTCCCTTGTCCGATGCGCGTTGGGCCGGCGATGGATATGTGACTGATCAGATGTGTGCCACTCCCAATCTCGACCAAGGGGCCTACATGACAGAAAGGCCCGATCTCCGCATCGGGATGGATGACCGCGCTGGGATCAACGACAGAACTGGAATGAATACGTGTCATCTATCAACAAGTCCGAAAAGAAGAATGGCTTCGGAAACAACCTCGCCGTTGACGAGGCATCGGCAAGAGGCCTTGCCAAGGCGTTTTTTTGCACTGGTGAGCTCGCACTCGATGAAGAGGGTGTCGCCTGGCATGACGGGTTTGCGGAACTTCACCTCATCGGCGCTCATGAAATAACCAATTTTGCCGGCATTCTCGGTTTTCCTCATCATGACGATACTGGACACTTGGGCCATGGCTTCGAGTTGAAGGACCCCCGGCATGACGGGATGGCCAGGGAAGTGACCTTGAAAATAAGGTTCATTGATCGAGACCGCTTTCACACCGATAGCCTTGAACTCACCTTCGAACTCAATGATGCGATCGACCATAAGGAATGGATAGCGATGCGGGAGTGTCTGCATGACGCCCATGATGTCTAATCCGCCAGCATTAACTGGTGCCGGCATTGGCTTGACTGAGACGGCTTGAAGGGCCTTGCAGCGCTCGGCAAGGATCTTTGCGGCTTCGGTGTTGATGCCGTGACCTGGCTTGATGGCGATCACATGACCTAGCAAAAAGCGCCCGCAGAGCGAAAGATCGCCAACAATGTCGAGGATCTTGTGGCGTACAAATTCATCTGGGAAGCGGAGCGGTTCCTTACTAAGAACACCATCACCTCGCGCCACTATGGCATTTTCCAAGCTGCCCCCCTTGATGAGACCTTTGTCCATGAGGTGCTTCACATCCTCGTAAAAAACAAACGTTCGGGCCGGAGCGATTTCTTTTTCGTAAAAATCGGAGGTTATTTCGGCGGAGAGAAATTGGGTGAATCGGCCATCGGGTCCGACCTGTGTGCAGGAAACGCGGAACTTGGTATCGGGAAGAATAACTAGCACCGATCCGTTGAATTCCACCGTGATCGGTTCGGTGATCTGTATATAGCGACGGTCCGCATCTTGTTTGACGATGCCTGCCTGCTTGATGAGCGATATATAGGCCGAGGCGCTTCCATCGCCGATCGGAGGCTCATTCGAATTCATTTGAATGAGGGCGTTGTCCACCCCCATACCCGTGAGGGCGGAAAGAACATGCTCCACGGTGTGAATCTTCACCGTCCCCTGAATCAGAGTGGTGGCGCGCTCGACCGTCTTCACATTGCAAGCAGCGGCATCTACGATAGGTTCATCAGGAAGATCGACACGCTGGAATTTGTAACCATGGCCAGCAGGTGCAGGAAGAATGGTGAGGGTCACATTTTCGCCGGTGTGTAGGGCGCTACCCGTAAAGCTGACGGAGGATGCTAGTGTGCGTTGTTTTTCCACGATACGAATGGGATATTAGGCTGAGACCACATCTGCAGTGAAGTAGAGGAGGTCAATGTATTTGAGATTGGATTGATGAAAGCCTTGTAGATGTCGGCTACCGACACTCGATAACCGTGAGTCATCGGCTTGGTGAAGACCTATCGAATTGTGAAAGGATTTTTCCATCGAGGATATGTATGCGACTCGAAGCTAATGAAGCAACGGACTCGCTGTGGGTAACAATAATCAGCGTGGCAATTTTTTGGGAAGCAATCTTTGAGAGGGTTTCGCAAACAATGTCGGCATTCGCGGAGTCGAGATTCCCTGTGGGTTCGTCTGCAAGGAGAAGTTTCGGGCTTCCGGCAATGGCTCTGGCTATGGCGACGCGTTGCATTTCGCCGCCACTGAGTTGATGCGGAAAATGGGTCGCGCGGTGGGAAAGACCTACGAGATCGAGCATTTCCGCCACACGAGGCGCGGCCGAGTTTGCAGAATCTCCCCTTAAAAGAAGCGGCAACTCGACATTTTCCCGAACATTCATTGCCGGGAGAAGGTTGAAAAACTGGAAAACAATTCCCAACGTGTGGCGGCGGTAGTGAGTGAGTTGTTTTTCACCTGCGCTATGAAGGGGAATCCCATTAACAAAAGCCTCACCCGATGTCGGATGATCAAGCCCGCCAAGAATATTGAGCAACGTGCTCTTACCGCACCCACTGGGTCCCGTTACCGAAACAAAGTCCCCGTCGGGAATGTGCAAAGAGACATCATCCAAGGCCCGCACCTCGCCGGTGCCGGAGGAATAAATGCGTGAGACATTTTTAAGATCGATCATGCTTACTAGCGATACTCTCCGCGACATGAGCCACGATCAAGCAGACTTCGAGATCATCGGTGAAACTCCCGATCTGATTGCCGTCAACAAACCGGCAGGTTTGCTCGTGCACCCAACGAAACCTGGGGGCCCGCGCACGCTTTGGGATGCGCTCAAGGATCTACTCGGCTACGAGATTGCCAATGGAGGTCAAGTTTCGTTGATCAACAGACTCGACCGAGAGACGAGCGGACTGGTGCTCGTTGCAAAAAATGCGGTCGCTGCGCGGCGTGCCGCGATGGCCATGCAAGATGGTCAGATCCGAAAAACCTATCTGGCCATCGTGAGTGGGATTCCTCTTATGAATGAGTTTAGCGTCGATGCCCCCATCATCCGAAAAGGCGAGGTCACGGAAACGAAAATCCACCTCCAACGCATCATCCATCCAGAAGGAGCAGCGGCCCTCACTCACTTTAGAAAAATAGTCCACTTTAAAAATGCGCTTGGGGAATTTTCGCTCCTTGAAGCTCGACCGATTACGGGAAGAACGCACCAGATTCGCGTCCACATCGCCTCGCTCGGGCACTTTGTCATCGGAGATAAGATCTATGGACCTTCAGAGGATCATTATTTGGAGTTTGTCAAAACGGGATGGACGCCTGCCCTTTCTTCGCGACTTCATTTCCCTCGTCATGCCTTACACTCAGCCAGTCTCTCGATCGAATGGGATGGCAATCACCTAGAGTGGCAGTGTCCGCTTCCTCGCGATATGCGGGAATGGATGGCGAGATCCTAATTTCCCCGCGCGGCGAGGAGCAAACCAGCTGCTTTATGGAGGGTTTCCTCCCATTCCATCATCGGATCGGAATCCGCCACAATGCCGGCTCCAACGTGAAAGTGAGCCCGATCGCCCTCGAATACCGCCGTCCTTATGGTCATCGAGAACTGGCTTTCCCCATTGTAACCAAAATAGCCGATTGCACCTGTATATAAGCCTCTGGGCGTTGGCTCCAGCTCATGAATGATCTCCAGAGCACGCTTTTTTGGGGCTCCGGAAATGGACCCACCAGGAAAGCAAGCACGCAAGGCATCGACATGACTAATCTCTGGTCGCAATTCCCCGACTATTGTTGAGACAAGGTGGAATACCTGTTCGTAGGCTTCCAACTTAAGCAACTCGGGCACGCAGACCGATCCGTATTCGCAAACTTGGCCAAGATCATTGCGCTCCAGATCGGTGATCATGATCAACTCCGCGATCTCCTTTGCGGAGGTCTCGAGCTCTCTCGAACTGATTCGGTCACTTTGTTGATCGGCCATGCGGGGACGGGTCCCCTTGATTGGGCGGGTAGAAATCCTCCTGCCAGTCATCCGCAAAAAGCACTCTGGCGAAGCCGACGCGATTTTTAATCTACCCCCGTCGATGTAGGCACCATATGGCGCCGGTGAGTATTTCCTTAGTCTTTCGTAATAGTCCCACGGGTCACCGTCGAAAGAGGAATGAAACGGGTGGCTGAGACAGACTTGATATATATCCCCAGCGGCGATGTAGGCTTTTGCCCTTTCCACCATGTCGATGAAGACTTCCCGCTTAATGGAAGGCAGGAAGTTTAATATCGGGACATTTACCGAGCGGTTAGACGAGTTCGGGGGTGAATGATTCCAACTCTGGGCATCGTGAGAATAGATTTGAATCTGATCATAAAAAGAAAAGTGATATTCCCCATCGAAGCCAACCCAACCGATAGCCGCCCCGCAATCTGGACCGACCTGACATCTTTTTTGGAGTTCCTCCTCGATGCGCGACCAATCTCTTCCACTAAGAACAAGATCAGGTTCACAGGCTAGGATCGAGATTGAGCCGCTCGCAGGGAGGGACGAGTCGAGAAAAACAAACCCCTCGCGATGACGCATCCCTCTAGCTGATTCGATCGGCTCCGGCTTGAAAGTCTCCCTGTAATTACTCATCCTCTTGCCAACTGATCTCAAAATTGATGTATTTTCAAGTGCGCCGCTTTGCGCTTTTTCCAGATGCGATATATTCTACCACTTCTTTTTTGTGCGTTCTTGCCGTTACATTTGGTAGCCCAAGAATCTCCAGCTGCGCCTAGTCCCTCCCCTACTCCTGCGGCCAAGCCCACAGAAGCTCCATTGACACTCACTCCCCCATCCACCGCACAGAGTCCATCTAGCGACAACGATTTCATTAATCTTCCTGAGGCTGATATTCCATCCGATGCCATACCAGTGAGAGATTCCGAAGCCACCCTCCCGAGCACTCCCGCGGACGCCGATACTAGCATCACGGATCCTAATGATATCATACCTCTCGATATCTCGACAGAAGCTCCCGTGGATACCGCCGCGCGATTAATGGCAACCGCTGAACAGGAGATTAAAGTCAAAATCCGCTATAAGGAAACACGACTCAAGGTAGAAAAAACTCCGGCCTTGGAAGCTCTCTTAGCCAAGGCCAAAGCGGCACGCACCTTTGAATCCGAGCGCGCCGCCTATCGCGAATATTACCGTGAACTTTTTCGCCGAATAAAAAAACTCGACTCCACGCTTGCAAAGAAATGCGACGCCATGGAAACCGCTTATCTAAGCCGACTCGCGCAGACCCGCATCGAGCCGACCATTCCTTTGGAACCCCCACCCAAACCAGTTCCCCTCGCGAACTGAATTTCAAATTGCCCAATCTATTGCAGCCCTAATCCATCATGAGTTTATCCACCATCCCTGAGATGAAAATCTTTTCGGGAAACGCCCACCCCGCTCTCGCTCACGACATTTGCCATTACCTCGGTAGCGAGCTGGGAGATGCCAAAGTTAGTTCCTTCCCCGACGGCGAGACCTTTGTTAAAATCAACGACAACATTCGCGGTCGTGACGTTTTTATCATTCAACCGACCTGCCCGCCAACGAACCAGAACCTGATGGAGCTTCTGATTATGGTCGATGCCGCACGCCGCGCCAGCGCTGCTCGGATTACCGCCGTGATCCCCTTCTTCGGCTATGCCAGACAGGACCGCAAAGACCAACCGCGTGTCCCGATCACGGCCAAGCTCGTCGCCAATCTCATTGCCGCAGCAGGAGTGAATCGTGTGTTGACGATGGATCTTCACGCGCAACAGTTGCAGGGATTTTTTGATATTCCCGTCGATCACCTTCATGCCCTGCCTGTGATGGTCGACTACATTCGCACCCTGAATATCGAGAACCTCATCGTGGTTTCTCCCGACGTCGGTGGAGTGAAAATGGGGTCCGCCTTTGCGTCCGCTCTTGGCACCCGTCTCGCGATTGTCGTCAAACAAAGAAAAAGCGCCACCGAGACTGAGGCCTCACACATCATCGGCGATGTCGCAGGAAAAAACATCCTCATCATTGATGACCTTACCGAAACAGCTGGCACAATCACCAGCGCGGCAAAGATTTTAAGAAAACACGGGGCATTGGATATTTATGCTGGCGTTTCTCACGCAGTTCTGACAGATTTGGCGGTTGAGCGTTTGAAGGATTCCGATATCAAGGAGTTGATTTTCACGAATAGCGTTCCGGTTCGTCTCACACCTGGCAGCAGAGTGACAGGGCTCTCTGTCGCAGAACTACTCGGTGAAGGCATCCGGCGCATCCACGACGATGAATCCGTAAGTTCGCTCTTTGAATTAAAACAAAATAAGTAAGTCACATTTATGGCCAAGCAAGTTAAACTAATAGCACGTCCCCGTACCGAAAGCGGTCGCAATGCGGTAAAAACCGTTCGCGCCCGTGGAGCAGTACCAGCCGTGATCTACGGTGCACGCACCACTCCGTCGAACCTCGAAGTCACACGACGCGATATCGAAGTCATCCTCTCACACTCCGTGGGCGAGAACATCCTTGTCGATCTCGAGATTCAAGACGGATCGAAAGTCACAAACCAGCTCACACTCATCCAAGAGGTGCAGCATCATCCGATCCGTCGCCAAATCCTCCACGTTGACTTTCATGCCGTCTCCATGACGGATAAAATCAACGCTGAGATTTCGGTCGAACCTTTTGGCGAATCCGATGGCGTTAAAAATTTCGGCGGCTTGCTGGAACAAAACATGCGCTCGGTCAGCATCAGCTGCCTACCACAGAATTTGCCCGAAATCATCAAGGTCGATATCAGTGCGATGAAAGTCGGCGACTCCTTACACGTCCGCGACCTTATCTTGCCTGAAGGCGTCGAAGTCAATGATGAAGCAGATCTCACCGTCTTCACTGTTGCTGAGCCGAAAGTGGCGGAGGCGACTCCAGCAACCACCTCGGCCGCAAAAGGCCCCGAGGTCATCAAAGAGAAAAAAGTCGAGGCCGCACCCAAGAAGTAAGGCCTACTACGCGTGGAAAAAACGGCAGCATTTCGTCTCGTGGCCTGCCTGGGAAACCCAGGAAAGGAATACGCAGGCACCCGGCACAATGTCGGGTTTCTTGTTGCGGACGAAATTGCGCGCCGTACAGCCACCTCTTTTTCGTTCGAACCGAAATGGAACTCGGTTACCGCCAAAGTCGGCGGCCGCACGATCATGAAGCCACAAACTTTCATGAACCTAAGCGGCGAAGCCGTGGGAGATTTTTCGAAGTATTACAAGATCCCGACTAATGAAGTGATGGTCGTCCTAGACGACATTTCTTTGCCGCTCGGTTCCCTTCGACTCCGAAAATCCGGTAGCGCGGGTGGACACAATGGCCTAGAGTCAGTCCTTGTGCATCTCAGCACAGAAGCCGTTCCCCGCCTCCGCGTGGGCATCGGCCAACCTGATGGCAGTGCTTTGAACGATCATGTACTCGGACGTTTCACCAACGAAGAACTCCCCGCCGTCGAAGAAAGCGTGACGCGGGCCGCAGATGCGTTTGAATATGCAAATGCACACGGCATCGATGCCGCAATGAATCAATTTAACCAGAAAAACCAAGAATAATGAACAGATACGAAGCACTACTCGCCCTCAACACCAAGGGCAAAGAAGAAACCATCAAAGACACGATTGAGCGATTGGAGAAAGTTCTCACGAACGAAGGCGCACGCATTGAACAAGTGCAACGCCTCGAAAAACGTGAACTCGCTTATGAGTCCCAACACACAAAAAGCGCCTATTTTGTGAATTACATTTTTGAAGCCGCACCGACTGTCATCCAAAAAGTCCGCGCCAAGTTCAAATTGGACGGGGATATTTTGTTGCAAAATTACATGCACCTTCCCGCTAAAAAAGCAGCAACCGCTACTGTAGCCTAACCTCAACAGACCCCAAATCCCATGGCGAACGTCAACAAAGTTATCCTCATCGGCAACGTGACACGCGACCCAGAAGTCAAGTTCACATCCAAAGGCAGCGCTGTTGCCGACCTAGGCCTCGCCATCAATCGCAACTACACCCTCGATAACGGCGAGAAACGTGAAGAGACGACCTTTGTGGACGTCGAGCTATGGGGTCGCCTTGCGGAAATTGCAGGAGAATACGCAAAAAAAGGCCGCCCAGTTTACATCGAAGGTCGCCTTCGTATGGACACGTGGGATGATAAGGCCAGTGGACAAAAACGCAGTCGCATGAAGGTGGTCGCTGAAAACCTCCAACTTCTCGGCTCCCGCACGGGTGGCGACGCGCCGTCCGGTCCCCGAGGTGATCACGAGGGAGGTAGTGAAGACGCCCCTGCTCCACGGCGTTCCGCTTTCCCCGCTGTACCATCTCGCCCCCACACGCCAGCAGCGACTCCCCACGATAACGACGACGATATTCCTTTTTGATCCCAAGACGGAACCGATTGTCTGGGGGATAAAACCTCCGCTGATGTCACTCGCATCCTTTAAGCGGAACCTGAAATATCGTGTCCGCTGAAATGATTTCCGAGGGGCCCAATTTTTCTAGCAGTCTGACATCTTTTTGCTTTTTTTCTATAAACTGGTTCGCGATTTAAAATGGTTGATATTTGAGATTCCGATGAAAGTCTCGAAGGAACAATGAGCAAGCCGGATTCCAATTCTCAGGACCTTGAACCGCTGGATTCAGCATTTGAGATTTCCCTTCGCCCACCCCTTTTTGAGGAATTCGCAGGGCAGGACAAAACCGTTGAACGCTTGAAGGTGATGGTGGAAGCCGCCAAGCAACGCGGCGACACACTACAACACATTCTTTTAAGCGGCCCACCTGGCCTCGGCAAGACCACCCTCGCTTACATTATTGGCAATGCCATGGGAGCTGAAGTCCGAACGACCAGCGGACCGATGATTGATAAAGCCGGCGACCTCGCGGGCCTCCTGACAAATATTGAACGTGGCGGCATCCTCTTCATCGACGAGATACACCGTCTGCAACCTGCCATTGAAGAATACCTTTATCCCGCAATGGAGGACTTCAAGTTGGATATTGTCATCGATCAAGGCCCGAGCGCCAGAACGGTACGATTAAATCTCGCTCCATTCACTTTGGTCGGAGCGACAACGCGATCAGGAATGATCAGCGATCCGCTTCGCTCGCGATTTGGCATGAATTGCCGATTGGATTATTATAACGCGGAGACTCTGGCCAAGATTGTTTCTCGGAGCGCGGGGTTACTTAACAGCGAGTTGGAACCGGGCGCCGACATGGAGATCGCCCGTCGCGCCAGGGGTACACCCCGTATCGCCAACAACCTGCTTCGCTGGGTCAGGGATTACGCACTCGTCCGCGCAGGAGGACGCATCACCGCCCAAACTGCTGCAGATGCCCTCACCATGTTAGATATCGACTCCGAGGGATTTGACGAAATGGACAAACGCATCCTCGAAGCCATCATTGGACTTTTTGATGGCGGTCCAGTGGGAGTCAACAGCCTCGCCGTAGCGATCGGGGAGGAATCTGGCACCATCGAGGAGGTTCATGAACCGTATCTGATCATGCAAGGGTATGTGAAACGAACGTCTCAGGGACGCGTAGCCATGCCAAAAGCTTATCGAAAGCTCGGACTCCAAGCGCCCAAGACCAAATCCGAACAAAGCGAGTTTTTTTCAGACCAAGAGTAATCCCGACCCACTGGATATCATGCTCGGAACAGGTGGCTTTACTTTGCGATATCGCCTTTTTGTGTCGTGACTCGATTCTGAAAGTGGAGATTCAGAAATCCCATCTGGCGCGGGAGTGAAAGTCGCCAGTAATCCCAACTATGGCCACCAGGAAACTCAACGTATTCGTGAGCGATGCCCTTTTCAGTCAGCTTCGCGTGGAATTGACGATTCACATCGATAAAGAAATCCCCCGTCCCGCAATCAATCGAAATAGCCAACTCGCCGGGCTTGAGACTGTCAACTTGATTGATGACGCTGAGTTCGCGCCAACGTTCGGGATACATCTCAATGGGGCCTAGGAATTGCTTAATCCCCCACCTCTCTGAAAAAGGTCCAACGAGGGGGTGGGAAGCGCATAAATCTACTCCCCCACTCATAGGAACCGCGGCGCTGAATACGTCCTTGTGACGGACACCGATGAACAGGGCTCCATGTCAGCCCATACTCAACCCCGCAAGGGCGCGAGCCTCTCGTTTTGGCAAACTCCGATATTGGGAGTCCACATACTTCACGAGTTCCTTTGATACGAAAGTTTCGAACTGGCTATTGGTATCCACAGGACTGTCAAAATACCAACTGAGTCCCACACTGGGCGTGACAAAAATGACGCCATATTTATCAGCCAATTCCTGCACGGGTGTATTGATGACCCATCCACGCTCATTGTCGCCGGCGCCGTGCAGCAAGTAGACAACGGGAAGCCGAGTCTTCGTGCTCGCGTAATCCGCTGGCATCGTGATTGAGCAAGAGATTTCCTTTTTCATGACCTCGCTTGGGACTTGAACAAAATCCACCACCCCCAACGCAAAGTTGGCAGTGAAAAGAAGCCCGGCGAGAAGGGCTAAAAATGAACCGAATTTTGTAAACCGTAAAGTGATGACCATTGGGATTGAGTGAAAACAGACTATCTACCCTGCCCCATTAGATTTTTGAAAGCTCAGTTTCCCGTCCATTTGTCGCACTTGGATATGGTCGCCCTCGCCGAAGCGCCCGTCGAGGATTTCAAGGCTGAGCGGATCAAGAATCTCGCGCTGGATGACGCGTTTGAGTGGACGCGCCCCATAGGCAGGGTCGTAGCCTTCCCTACCAAGAAACTGCTTCGCTGAATCATCTAGGGTGAGAGTGATATTCTGCTTCGCGAGACGCTGCAGGAGACGCGCCAACTGGATATCGACAATGTGAGTGATCTGAGTGCTATCCAAGCGATCGAAGATGATAATCTCATCGATGCGGTTCAGAAATTCTGGGCGAAAGTGTCCGCGCAGCGACTCCTGCACTCGGCGATTGCGCTCCTCTTTTTCTAGGTCCTCCAAGATGTATTGGGAACCGATATTCGAGGTCATAATGAGAACGCAATTTTTGAAATCGACTGTTCGACCCTGACCATCAGTGATCCGTCCATCGTCCAACACTTGCAGAAGGACATTGAAGACATCTGGGTGGGCTTTTTCCACTTCGTCAAAAAGAATCACACAATAGGGTTTGCGGCGAACGGCCTCAGTCAGTTGCCCCCCTTCCTCGTAACCGACATAGCCCGGAGGAGCTCCAATAAGGCGGGCGACAGTGTGCTTCTCCATGTATTCCGACATATCGAGTCGAATGATCGCCCCCTCATCATCAAAGAGAAATTCGGCAAGCGCCTTCGAGAGTTCTGTCTTTCCGACGCCGGTCGGGCCGAGAAAAAGAAACGAACCGATCGGGCGGTTCTCATCTTGGAGGCCAGCACGGGCACGACGAACGGCATTAGAAACCGCCTTGATCGCTTGTGCCTGTCCGACGACACGCTCCATGAGACGTTCTTCCATTTTTACCAATTTCGCCCGTTCGCCTTCTTGCAAACGGGATACGGGAATGCCCGTCCATGTAGCAACGACCTTGGCAATATCTTCCTCGGTCACCTCCTCGCGGAGGAGGCCGCCTTTTTTGGAAATGGCAGAATCCGGTTCTGTGGTTTGGATTTTATGCAAAGCCCGCTCCATTTCAGGAATCTGTCCGTATTGGATTTCACTCGCACGCTGGAGATCACCTCGGCGCTGCGCCAGTTCCAACTCGGAGCGGAGCTGCTCGATTTTCTCAGCTACCTTCTGAGATTTGCCGATCTCTTCCTTTTCCTTGAGCCATTGAGTTCGAAGCGTGGAAGATTGTTCCTTCACATCGGCGAGTTCGCGCTCGAGTTTTTCCAAGCGCTCGCGACTGGCGGGGTCTTTTTCTTTTTTGAGTGCCTGACGCTCCATTTCGAGCTGCATGATCTGACGCTCCAGTTGGTCAAGCTCGGTCGGGAGAGATTCCAGCTCGATTTTCAAACGCGACGCGGCCTCATCCATCAGATCAACAGCCTTATCAGGAAGGAAGCGGTCACTGATGTAGCGGTTGCTCAGAACGGCAGCAGCAACAATGGCCGCATCCTTAATACGAACACCATGGTGAACCTCGTAGCGCTCCTTGAGTCCTCTCAGGATCGCTATCGTATCCTCCACGGTGGGCTCACCCACCATCACCGGCTGGAAGCGGCGCTCAAGGGCAGCATCTTTCTCAATGTATTTTCGGTATTCATTCAAAGTGGTGGCACCGATTGTGCGCAACTCGCCTCGTGCAAGTTGCGGCTTCAGAAGATTTGAGGCGTCCATCGATCCTTCGGCTGCACCAGCTCCGACAATGGTATGAAGCTCATCAATAAAAAGAATAACCTCCCCCTCGCTGGAGGTGACTTCCTTGAGAAAGGCTTTGAGACGATCCTCAAACTCACCTCGAAACTTAGCCCCAGCGATCATAGACCCAATATCCATCGCAATGAGACGTTTATTTTTAAGAGACTCCGGCACATCACCACTCACGATGCGGCGGGCGAGACCCTCGACGATGGCGGTCTTGCCCACTCCGGGCTCACCAATAAGGACAGGGTTGTTTTTCGTGCGTCGGGAGAGGACCTGCATTGTGCGACGGATTTCCTCATCACGACCGATCACGGGGTCGATCTTGCCTTTTTTAGCGAGCGCGGTGAGATCTCGACCATATTTCTCAAGCGTCTGGTATTTCCCCTCGGGATCAACATCGGTGACTCGCTGATTTCCACGCACTGACGCTAAGGCTGACATCAAACGCTCTTTAGTGACTCCGCTATCCTTGAGCATCTTTGAAGCGCTGGAACTCGACGCCAAGAGAGCCAAAAGAAAATGCTCCACACTCACAAACTCATCTTTGAGCTTTGTCATCTCCCCTTCTGCTGCATCGAGGACCTTATTTAATTCACGCGATAAATGAGGCTGAGCAGCCCCATTGACACGTGGAAAAGCGCTGACGGCGTCTCTCAAACGTGCATCTAAGGCAGGTACAGAAACACCCATCTTTTCCAGCAATGGCCTAGTGAGTCCCTCGGGCTGATCTAAAAGAACCAGCAGAAAGTGCTCACAGGTCATCTCGGGATTGTCATTTTTTGTAGCAACCTCCAAAGTTCCATTGAGAGCCTCGCGAAGTTTAATAGTGAATTTTTCAGGGCGCATATGGGATTGATTGGATTAGAATCAACTATAGTCGAATCGAATTTCGACGGGTAGTAAGCATTTATATGAATACCGAAGCGCAATTATGTCGATAATTTCAGACAACCTCATCGCCATTCGATCCAGAATGAAGTCTGCCGCAGATCGCGTTAGTCGACAGGTTTCAACTATCCGTCTTGTTGCTGTTTCCAAGACCTATCCCCCAGCAGTGATCGCTGAAGCTTGGGGAGCGGGTCAGCGTGTCTTTGGCGAGAATCGGGTCCAAGATGCACTGCCAAAAATCCAAGAACTCCCCGCCGATGCTGAGTGGCACTTTATTGGCCACCTTCAAAGCAATAAAATCCGCAAGGCTCTTCCAGCATTCACACTCATTCATGGGGTGGACAACCCCGAACTGGCCATTCAAATCAACCGCATCGCTGGCGAAATGGGGCTGATAGCAAGCGTCCTCCTTGAAACCAACGTCTCGGGAGAAGCCACGAAATTCGGATTCGCCCCCGATGACCTCCGCCAAAATCTGGAGGGACTCATGGCTCTACCGCACTTGAGCGTAAATGGGCTGATGACCATGGCTCCTTACAGCGAGAACGCCGAGAGCGCTCGACCGTTTTTCTCAGCTCTTCGCGAGTTACGTGATGAGTTGACTGCCAAATCAGGGAATCCCTTAAAGGAACTTTCCATGGGCATGAGCGGGGACTTTGAGGTGGCTATCGAAGAAGGCGCCACGATTGTGCGCATAGGCTCCTCGATATTCGGCCACCGCTAAAAAGCTCGGATTCCGCGGGCCTCCTTTCCACCTATTTCTGTGGTGTGGCTCCGGGACTCGAATTGCCCTGTAAATCGCCAACATTCAAAAACGGCACCACTCCACCACCGCTGATACGAGGAAGGACGCCATCCCATTTTTCGATAGAGCGGAGTTGAATAATCTCGGGACTTTGCTTGAGAGCAAGTGCCTCGCGTTGGATCGCATCGGCGCGGGCCTTGGACTGAACCTCTGTCGAAAAAGCCTCTGCCGAAGCTGCAAGTTTGCGTTCTTCTGAAGCAGCTTCAGCCTGCGTGACACGCATGATTTTTTCATTTTTTGCCTGAAGGGCCATTTGCTCCGCCTTCACTTTGGCTTCGATCGCCCGATTGAATTCCGGTGAGAAGTTAAAATCTGTGATCGCGAGGTTTGCGATATTCACAGCATTTTCGAGACCTTTTTCGCGAAGTGTGCTGTTGATGAAATGAGCGAGCGCATCTTGAATTTGTTGTTTCACTAACTCGCGTTTGGTGACGAGTTCTTCTGCTGTGAATTTGGCCGTGACACCTTTCACGCATTCTTGAATGGCAGGCTCAACAATCGAGGCCGAAACCTTGCTCAGCAATCCGATGCGTTGATAAATCTGCGGAGCCAATGGGCCATTGAGCGAATACTGCATCGTAACTTGGGTGGTTACAGATTGTAGATCTTTCGAGGCAGCTGTCGCTTGAGCATGGCTGGCGGTGAGTCGGATATCGATCTGCTGAACGGCGTCAATAAACGGCTTCTTAAAATGAAAACCCTCAGGAAGAGCGTTCGGCTGAACCGCACCCAGTGTCGAAATTACCCCCACATTACCGCTCTGTATAATCACCGTCATAGACGAAAAAATAGCAAAAGCTGCAACGAGAAGTATTGCTATCGGAACAAGAAACTTGGCTGACGAATTTTGAAAATCACTCATAGAATGGCATTTTCTAGACGGGGAAACCCGAAACTCCTACTACTATTTTCCGTCCATCACTCAAAGGGGTCGTTACGAGTTGAACAGATCGTCATCGGTTTGTTTAAAATCTTTGAGGAAAGCAGCCAACTGTTCTCTGGTATGGGATTTTTGGATTTTATCCATTTCTGCTCCCGCCAACGCATCGCAACGTTCGTTTTCGGGATGACCAGCGTGTCCCTTGAGCCACTTCCACTCCATGTTGTGGAGCTTGACGCAATCGTCAAGTTCCCGCCAGAGATCGGCATTTTTGACAGGTTTGCGAGCACTAGTGATCCAGCCTTTCACACGCCAAGAGTGAATCCACTCCGTGATTCCTTTTCGGAGATACTGGGAGTCCGTGTAGATGAGTACTTCGCAGGGTTCCGTGAGCAACTGGAGTGCCGTGATGGCGGCGCGTAGTTCCATTCGATTATTCGTCGTCGCAGGCTCACCACCGGAGACAGCCCGCTCATGTTTGCCATAGCGCAGGATCGCTGCCCACCCACCAGGACCAGGATTCCCCAAGCATCCGCCATCCGTAAAAATCGTAACCTTTTTCAAGGGCTCAATGATGAAAATGTCTAGGCCTCGATTGCAAATGGAATTTTAAATCGTCGCCTAGACCAATCGCACAAGCTCTTTCGGGAGCGGACATGCAAAAACCATGTCCTTGCCAGTAACGGGATGGGGAAACCGGAGTGAGCTTGAGTGCAGACCGAGACGTTTGGAGGGATTGCTCACGGCACCATATTTTTTATCCCCAATGATCGGGCAACCTGCCTCTGCGAGTTGAACGCGAATCTGATGACGGCGGCCCGTTTCCAAAGTGAGCTCGACCAGCGAACGGTGGGGAGTCGTTGCCAATACGCGGTAGTGTGTGACGGCGTGGCGGGTATTCTCGCTCCGCGCCACGCTAAAAACCTTAAAGGGATTCGTCTCATCCAAGTCGGATTCGAAGATTCCCCGTGTTTCGCGCAAGCGCCCCTCGACCACTGCCTCGTAACGCTTTTCAAAATCCTCCCAACGTGACTGGAGGATTTCTTTGGACTCAGGCGTCTTCGCAAAAACCATCAGCCCGGATGTTTCTCGATCCAAACGGTGAACGATCCAAACTCTATCCCGTGACATCGGATTGCCATGTCGGACATGCTCCGTAAGCTGGAAGTAGGCTGTCTTTTCCTGCTCGGCCTCGCTGGCAATACTCAAGAGATCCGGCGGCTTATCGATCACGATGATGTCTGCATCTTCAAAAAAAACACGGATACCCGAGCCCACCACCGAGCGCGGCGATGCAAATCGATCGTTGCGCACCGCCACGACGTCACCGGGATGGAGCTGATGGTTAAACTGCGAAATCGCACGACCATTCACCGTGATGGCTTGATACTTCAGCCAGGTCCGAATCTGCTTTTTTTTGAGCTCCGGCCAAGTGGCGAAACAATATGCCAGCAATTCGGCTTGGCTAGTGACGGTAGAAGGTTTGGGCATGAGCGATAAAGCATATGATATCCGAACCGACTGACACAGACCATTCCGAATTCAAACGGTATGATGGCTCATTTATTTGTTGGGTTTTTGATAGAAGCGCAACGCTTCTACAGGCCCAAGAAAGTCACTGAGGAAATGAATCCCATTGATTCCACCCGAACCGGGATCACGAACAATATACTCATATCCACTTTTTCCGCAGATAACGACAAAGTGCGTGATTCCGCTCGGATAGCGAACACGCACGATGACAGGATTTCCATTCAGCAGGTTCGTATCCATCAAAAAATACGATGGCACATCTTCGTAGTGCGGGAGGATTTCAGCTGCCAAGGCGGGATCTAAAAGGGGGGCTTTCTCCCAATAAATCCAACCTTCCGGAGTGAAGCCCATTTCGGTCTTTTTGAGAAAGGCATTGAGGTGACCTGGATCCGTTTTAACCCCATAGCTAGCCAACACCATCGCTGCTGACGCAACCGCGCATCCCGACTGGGCTAGCGTTTCCTCGGTTGCTGCAAGTGGATCCCTTCCCCAGTGAGAATCCGATTGCAAAAAATGGGGACCTTCAATGAGAAGCGTATAGGGAATGTAAAGGCCGCCAGAAGTCAGCAGCGGATGCTTTTCCATCCATCCCCGCCCCCATAAAAATGCATAGCCGAGGCCCAGAGCAATCGGGATAAAAAGTAAAAAGCGCCTTGCGGACATGGATAAAATCGCGTTGTTGAGAACCAATGAAATCGTTTTTTATACTGACCCTCTGCCTGACAGTCACTCTCCGCGCGAACGATTTCAATGCGATTGTGATCGAGCAGGTTCATGCCATGCCATCTGGCGGTGGATATGCCACGACTCGTGCGGCCCACGACGCCCTGCTGGATTCTTGTGCCATATCTGCAGCAGGGATTCGGATTCAAGCAACCCATGCGACCCCTAGTTATTGCTCAGGCGCCACCTATCTTGTTTTTCTCAAAACTCTGCTGGCACTTCAGTCTCATGGAAAAATAAATATCGGAGAGGATGCTTGGAAAGCCTTGATGCCAGCTCGCCTCGGGGACGGTGTAGGCGTATGGGGGCGCTGGAATGCCAATGGTCCTGGAACCGCACGCCTATTCTATGAACTCCGCCTCGGTCGAAATTTCACATCCTATGAGGACGCTCAACCCGGAGATTTCATGAAAATCTTTTGGAACGACTCTGTGGGAAAAAATGAACGCGGACACTCGGTTGTCTTTTTGGGATTAGAAAATAAGGACGGAGTTGAGCACGTGAGGTTTTGGTCGAGTAACAAGCCCAGCGGATATGGCGAAAAAAGTATCCCTAAATCAAAGGTGTCCCAAGCCCTTTTTTCCCGACTGGAATTCCCTTCTTATCTCAATCAACTAGCCTCCCTCCCAGCTCGCGACAAATATCTCGCCAGCCTCCTCTCAGTGGATTCTTCCATCGGAGAAGTCCGCAAAATGACTGGAGCGAGATAGGGCCCTAGCCTAGCGGGAGGTTGACTTTGCCATCCCCCTCCATTGTCATGCTCGGCACCATTCCGACACCATGCCTTCCGCTGCCAAACAAAAAATCATCATCGCCGTTGACGCCCCCGATGCCAAAGCCGCCCTCAAGCTGGTAGATCAACTTTCCGGCCAAGGTTGCATTTTCAAGATCGGGCTCCAGCTTTTCACAGCGGAAGGTCCCTCCATCGTCCGAGAGATTCAATCTCGGGGAAACCGCATTTTTCTCGACCTGAAATTCCACGACATCCCTAACACCGCCCGCGAAGCCGTTCTTTCCGCCATCGCATTGGGAGTGGATATGACCACCATCCACCTTTGCGGAGGACCAGAAATGGTTGGTGATTCGATTCGGGCAGCAAAAGACTCAAAAACTCTCGTCCTTGGAGTTTCAGTTCTCACAAGCATGGATGAAGCCTCACTACACGCCGTGAGCGTCCCATTGACTCCTCGGGACCAAGTGTTGCACCTTGCGCAAATGGGCGTTGCTAATGGCCTGCGCGGCATCGTCGCCAGTCCACTTGAAATCGCTCCGCTTCGTGAAAAGTTTGGCGCATCATTAACAATTGTTACGCCTGGCGTGAGGCCGACCGGAAGTTCCGCTGGCGACCAAAAACGCGTCATGACGCCCGGCGACGCCATTCGAGCTGGGGCAGATTACCTTGTGATCGGGCGCCCTATCACGGGTGCCGCATCCCCGATGGATGCCTTGGAATCCATCGCCAACGAGATGGCGGCCGCCACACTAGCTTGAGTCGTTCAGCTTGACGCCAACAATGGGCAGACATAACTATTCGCTACTTCTGATGACTCGAAAGAATTTCCTCAAACTCGCCACCGTAGCTCTTTTATTAGGTGGCTGCTCCAACTACGACCGCCGCCTCAATGATAAAAAGACCACTTACCTAGGCACTGACGGCTCAATCATTTTTCGCTCCAGTGCTTCTACTCTGGCCGACAAAAACTCCTATTGGGATGGAGACGGCGTGGATGGAGCTCCCTCCATTATCATCAGTCTTAGCGAACAAACAGCCTCGTTCTACAAAGGCACAAAACTCGTAGGGGTATCCGCCATATCGAGTGGGCGCGAAGGATTCGGGACTCCCACAGGGGCATACAAAATCTCACAAAAAAATCCCAATCACGCCTCCAACCTGTATGGAGATTTCGTGAACGCTCAAGGCACCATTTTAGTGAAGGATGTGACGAATGGAAAAGACCCTGTGCCAGCAGGCGGAAAGTTTGCCGGCGCACCGATGCCCTTCTTCATGCGTTTGGGAAAAACCGGTGTCGGCTTGCACCAAGGATTTCTACCAGGTGTTCCAGACAGCCATGGATGTATTCGCATGCCCGAGCGGATGGTGAAACTTTTCTTTGAAAATGCCCCACTGCGTACTCCAGTGACAGTCACCCGCTAAGTCTCCCCTTAGGTTACCCTCCCACCGAAACGGTAATCATTGCTTGATTTTTACCTTAAACTAAAAGTCCCCCGCTAATAAATTAAGGAAAGCGCCAGCAGTATTGCAGTGATTCGGCATGACTGGTAAGGTGGCTAAAAATATGCCTACCTACGATTACGAGTGCGAGAAATGCGGGAAGAGCTTTGAGGCCTTCCAGTCCATGAAAGATAAACCCTTCGAGACATGCCAGCAAACCACCTGCGGCATGCCCGAATGGGGCGAAGGCAAAGTGCGCCGTCTTATTGGCACCGGCGCGGGGCTCATCTTCAAAGGATCTGGATTTTACATCACGGACTACCGTAGCGAAGGCTACAAAAAAGCCGCTCAAAGCGAGTCTAGCGCAGCCTCACCTGCCGCACCCGCCCCTCCTTCAACACCCACAGCAACAACTCCCGCTCCAGCCAAATCGGAATCCAAGCCGTCCACCCCCAGCACCAGCACCTGAGCTTCACCATCCATGAAGTCTTGTCCCAAATGCAGTACTGAGAACGATGACAAACGCACCGTTTGCCTTGATTGTGGAGACAACATCTCAGCCGTAGCTCCCACTTTCGGTGTCAGTAAACCGAAATTAAATGAGAATGCCGGTGCCTCTGCGCCACAAATCACGCGTTTCAAAACTCCCGCCCCCCTTAAACCACTCAAGAAACCCTCACCGTGGAAACCACTTTTTGGCCTGCGCGGTTTGAGCTTATGGGCGTTTCTCGCCAGTCTCATTTACGCATTTTACTTGGCCCTGACCCCACTGAATACCGACGCGGCATCCCTTATTGTAGGGCATCCAACCAAAGAGTTAAAATCCCCACTTCCGCAAGATGAAGAGATTTTCAAGACACAGATTCGATCTTTAAAAGCTGCTGCAAACAGCACGGGTGGAGCTTGGAGCATCAGCAAAGATAAGCTCAACCAATTTTTGGCCACAAGGGTTCGCCTTTCCCCAATGAAGAATAATCTCGGAATTCACACTTCCTTCGAAGGGTGTTTCGTCAACCTCCACGAAGGATATTTAGACTTCGTCATGAAGCAGCGAGTCTATGAGCGTGACTTGATCTTCACTCTGCGCCTTCAACCGCCACCAAAACCCAACGGATCGACTATCGATTACACCGGTGCCTGGATCGGATCCCTCCCCATACATCCCATACTGATCCCCTCGATACTCCCGGTATTTCGACCGTGCTATGACTCGATTAAAAATGCCCTAGCCCCCTTGAAGTCAGCCTCGTCGATCATCATATCACCTGTGAGTATCATAGTGCGATGGCCGGAATCTACCGTCAAATAGTCTTCAGCTTTTCTCTATTCCTCCTAGTCACAGGCTTCTGCCCTCGACTACAAGCGATAGACTCCATCGCATCGACGCGCACGGTAAGCCAGAGCAGAGGTTTTGTGGTTTACTCTCCCGATCGAGCCACACGCAACCGCCTAGCTCGTACGGCGGATGAAGCCCTCGCCATTTGGAATAAATTCATCAAGTGTGAAATCCCTTCGGCCGCTCCGATCATCATTCAAGATCTCACCAAAAAATCACTCCCCCGCAGCGCCCCCCCTGTCACAAACTCCCTTTTCGAGACCGATGGCGGGGGGATGAAAATCCAAGTCGACATCGCCTCCCCTTCCGCTCTCGAAAACGGCGATTTTGAAACCGCCCTATTTCGCGCCCTCGCCGTCCATGTAATCCATAAAAAAAATCACCCACGAGCGGGAAACAAAACCACAGCCCCTCCCGAGTGGCTTGTATTCGGGATGGCCGAAAATTTCCGTCGGCAAGAAAACGCCGCACCGGAAGGTGTTTATTCAGCACTCATCTCGTCAAAGCACCCGCCGAACTTCGATGAGTTCCTACATGAAAATCCAACACGCCTCGATAAAGTCTCTCTCCTTTTATACCGAGCCAAAGCCCTAGCACTCGTGAAAGTGTTACGAAAACTCCCTGATTCGCGGAACCAGTTGACGGATTATCTCGAGTCCCAACATGGTTCCAAAGCCACATTCGAATCCCTAATCCCATTTTTTCCCTCACTTCAAAAAGACCCTACCGAAATCGGAAAAATGTGGACTCTCGAAATAGCTCAAAATTCCCTGCCTCAGCAATTCCTCTCCCTGAGCGTGACAGAAACAGACAAAGAGCTATCGAGCGTCCTTGCGCAAGCTACCCCAAACCGCTCATCCATATCCCCCGAACCACCCTTGGCCGAGGCTCTGCTTGCCTCCGCACGCGGCAGAGGCGGAGCATTCCTTATGCAGCAGGCCGCCGGCCAACTTCTCAACTTGGAATTCCGTTCCCACCCTTTCCTTCGCCCCATCGTGAAAGAATACTTAGGCATCACAACGATCCTTGCCCAAAAACCCAAATTCAAACTTGGAGATAAAATCACCGGCCTCGAGAAAGTCCGTTCCCAGATGCTCGAAAAAATGGACCTCATCACAGACTATTTAAACTGGTATGAAGCCACCCAACTGAAGGCTACAGGCACCCCTCTCCTTGACTCTCTCAGCATCCAAGACATCCCCAAACGCACAGACCCCATCACGCTCCATCTCGACAGCATCGAAGCACGTGGCTGGAAATGATGTGATCAGTATTAAACGCGAATCCCGATTTTGAAGGAGGGTTTATTGCATCAAGGCGCTCGTCGCACGACCTGCAAAGATCGACGTTCCGAGGCCTTCTGGTAGCTGTAGGCAAAAGGAAGTGGCAGCGTATCTTTACCCGCAGCCGCATAGGCGGCGATCAGCTCGGGTTGCTGTTGTTTGAATAATTTGTGAACTCCAGTAAAGCGGCCATAAAGCTTAACGTCTCCCATTTTTTTGAGATCACCATAATCAAGACCCGTTTCATCCTGAATGAGCATGGGTGCACCATTTACGATTGCCGCTCGGCAGGCGGAAAAGTATGGGTCGGGTAAAAGATGGGAAGCGGCCTTGAGAAGCACGGGATTTTTTGCAGTCCGCTCAATCCATCCGCGTTGAGGGGAATTTGGCTTCAGTCCACTGTCTGATAAATCGATACAGACATAGTCCAGAATGGCTTCTCGTCCCGACCTTGATAATTTCAATCTGACGGAATTCCACGTTGATTGAGGTGAGATTTCCTGAGGTTCGTAGTCCCCGGACTGCGTGTTAAATTGCAGTGGGCTCACGGAATCCACGCGATACCCCAAAGCCACGGCAAAGGCCATCAACACAGGCGTTGAAGTGAGCCTAGCCGTCGCGCTTCCCGTATTTTCATTCAGATCAATCGTTCGAAAGAATCCCAACTGGCCAAACTTAACCCACTCCGTAAGAAATTTAGATTTGAAAGCCTCCACGTCAGGAACCGGCATTGCCATCGTGTCGACTGGTGGACCGGCCGGCTGAATCGCTGCTAATATGTAGCGATCTGCTTCTGGAAAAAACTGACCCACCGTTACAAAGTCCGGCCCCGAAAAGGGATAGAAGACGGTTCCTCCTAGGCTCGCTGCAATCTGCTCCCCAGCCCATTTTTTCAGTGGCGCGCCAATTGTTTTCTCATAATTATCCCACGTTTTTTTCCCAGGAGAAACGTGACTGATCTCAGGAGGCTTTCCACTTTCGAGGCTCCCCTCTTGAGGACTCGCAAAGCCGATATAATCTCGCGCTAGGACGTCGGGAGCGGTCTGCGCACGAGAATCGCTCAATAGAAGACATTGCAGGAACGACAGAGAAAAGAGGATACGATACATTTTTGTGTTATGGTGATTGGTCTGTATGGCTAGTTGAAGATTTTTCATTTTCAGCAATGTCCCGCGCGAGACCGCCTGAGACAAAGCGACGCAGCATATAAATCAAAAATAGAATAGCGACAGCGACAGCCATTTCGCCTGGTTTTTCGATCGCCCCAAGTACAAGAATCAGAGCAGATCCCGAGATAAAAATTGGCACAGCCACGAGGCGCGTCCAAGCTGATACGGGATGCGATTCATTAGCAACGCGAGTGTATAATCCTAGCACGGCTATTATCGGAAATACTCCGAGCAAAAATCCTGTCACTGTCAGAATTTGCTCAAAAGTTCCTGAGACGATCATGATCATTGATATTGCCGCCTGCAGCCAGATGAGAAGTAATCCAGGAGCTTGTTCCCGAGAGGGACTCTTGCGATACCACTGCAGCATGGTCTTCAAGACGCGCGGCCCCAGAAATGCAGACACCCCCAGCGAGGATAGCAGAGCAAAGGCGACCACTCCGGAAAAAATCTCCGCAACCCCGCTTCCAAAAAGTTTCTTCGCCAGCAATTCCATGACGGCCTTCTCCGAAGCCAGTTCGCTGATCGGTATATGTCGTAGAACAGCGAGATTCACGCCGACATAGAGGAGCAATACCACCAACGTACCGACCATCATCGCCCGAGGTACATTTCGCCTTGCATCACGCGTCTCCGCGGCCGAGTAGATCGCGGCGCTCCAGCCTAAGTAAGCAAACATCGATAGCATGATGGCCACACCCCATGCCGATCCAAATGGAGTGGCGGAAATAGCCGCATCAGCACTCAACACAGCGGGCATTGGCGCAAACGAAATCCCACACACCATTAAGCCTAAAAGCATCGCAAACTTCA
>Ga0209550_10001164_pt1 | contig 25378 bp, 23 predicted proteins | sample LauGreSuBDMM15SN_2_FD_187567 | JGI IMG/M metagenome (GOLD analysis project Ga0209550, IMG submission 187567) | Freshwater lake microbial communities from Lake Michigan, USA - Su13.BD.MM15.SN (SPAdes) (version 5) | ecosystem: Environmental > Aquatic > Freshwater > Lake | place: Lake Michigan... | reverse complement strand
AATGACATTGAAACCTTGTTTGGCTTGGTAGCTCAGTTGGTACGAGCGAACGACTGAAAATCGTTAGGTCGCCGGTTCGATCCCGGCCCAAGCCACGTTGGTTTTGGAATCGCGCCGGAGCATATTAATTGGAAAAAATTGTCCAGAGACAAACTAGATGAGGGCCTTCGACCCATCTTCACTTCATTAATTGTGTTTTCTGATAGCATCAAACAGTAATCCCACTTGCTTCTTCTATGCGTCTGAAGACTAGGTCTGTATGGCGGAAAATTCTACAATTGACTGATTCCTATCTAATAAATCTTAAACTGATAAAGTAGTGATATGGAAATCCAATCAGCCTCTTACACAAAATCAGATCTGATTGCGGCATTTTTTGTAGAGAATGATGTACCAGCAGTTTTTGAACTCTCTGGTGGAATGATTGCGTTCCTTACGGATGCAATTGCCCGCCTCGCAAAAACGCCGATCATAAATATGCGCCATGAACAAGCAGCGGGCTTTGCTGCAGAGGGAGCAACTAGGATTACTGGGCGTTCAGCAGTTGCTATGGGAACTAGCGGCCCTGGGGCAACAAATCTAATCACTGCGATAGCTTCCTCCTACTTTGATTCAGTACCAACAATCTTTATCACTGGGCAAGTGAATCAAAAGGAATTAAAGAAATCTGAAATTCAACGTCAAAATGGTTTTCAAGAACTTAATATAATCCATGCCGTTAAGGAAATAACAAAATACGCCGTAATCTTTGATTCTAATACAGATGTTTTGGCTGAGTTGAAAAAGGCTTGGTCAATCGCTAACTCTGGACGTCCCGGGCCAGTTCTGTTGGATATTCCAATTGATGTCCAACAGGAAATAGTGGCACATCAAGAAATGGATACATATGGGCATATTTCTCAATTGAATGAGGTGGTTGATGATTTAAGTATTAGACGCCTGGTTACGCTCATTGGTGAAAGCAAGAGGCCGATTTTCCTTCTCGGTGGCGGTGTGCGTACTTCACAGATGGTTGAATTAACTCGAAAAGTTATTCAAAAGTGGAAGATACCGGTTGTCTATTCCTTGATGGCTGTAGATGTGGTTGATTCTGCATCACCCTACAGAATCGGTATGATAGGGAGTTATGGAAATCGCTGGGCTAACCGAGCTATTGCCCGCGCTGATTTAATAATTGCATTAGGCACTAGATTAGATATCCGTCAAACAGGTGCAGACCCGGTTGCCTTTACAAAAGATAAGAAGATTTTTAGAGTTGATGTTGACCAATCTGAAATAAGTGGCCGAATTAGTGCCGATTTTTCAGTTGAAACTTCTCTACAAATTTTTCTTGCAGAGATTTCTAAGTTAGATATCACTTTTGACTATTCAAAATGGTTGACAGAAATTTATGCTGAAAAAGCCAGCTTTCCGCAAAGGCTTGAGCAGTCAGAAAATATTGCATTTAATCCGAGCGATATTATGTATTGGATAAGTTCATTCTCTTCAAAAAATATGGGCTACGTCGTAGATGTAGGTCAACACCAAATGTGGGCGGCGCAGTCATTGGTTATTGAATCAGGTCAGCGCTTTATTACATCAGGAGGTTTGGGCGCTATGGGATTTGCTCTTCCTGCAGCGATAGGCGCAGCTGTTGCAACTGCCGGCCGATGGATCGTCATAGCAGGAGATGGGTGTAGCCAACTTAGTATCGCTGAATTTCAAACTCTTCTCCATTACAATCTCCCAATTACCTTGTGCATAATCAATAACGGCCAGCACGGCATGGTCGCACAGTTTCAGGAAACGAATTTGGACGGAAGATACATATCTACCCGAGAAGGTTACAGCTCTCCTGATTTCACTAAAATTGCAAATGCGTTTGGAATTAAGTCCTTCAGATTCCACAATTTAGGTGAATTAGAAAAAGCCAAACAATTTGTCTCTGCCTGGAATTCAGGGCCATTAGTTCTGGAATTTATGGTTTCACCAGAAGCTAAAGCACTACCAAAAATGGGAGTGGGAACATCAATTCAAGATTTATAATTTTTTTGAAATTCAGCAAAATACTCTGAAAGGGGAGGGGAGGTAATAGGAAGTTGGTTTAAATCCGCGGGCGAAAATGGTCCGTATGTACGTGGTAAGTATTGAGGCTCACGAAGGTTATTGAAACAATTTTTCACAGCTTCTACTGTTAACCATTGTGTTGTGGTCGCGTTAAAAGTACCTTGTTTCCTGTCTAGAATCAATTCAAGTGACGCACTAACCAACGAATCTACATGACAAAGATTTATCATTTGAACCGGGTTTTCAAGATACAAATCTTCCTTATTGCCCCAACTATTTAATAGCTGGGTGACTAGCCAGTTTCGCCTGTCACCTGGTCCATAAGATGATGCTACTCGTATCCAGAGTGGGGTCAGTTTCGATCTAAGTAAGCGTTCTGCAACTATTTTTTTTGCTTGTGCATACTCAGTATTGCAAGAAGGGGATATTTCGAGATTATCAATTTCCGCAATGGAACCAAAGGATACATAGCCTATTCTTGAATTCTCCAAATGATTTATCAGAGAGATTTCACGAGCTGAGTTTTTTTGTTGAACGATTGAATCGCGTTCATCTCTATTGTTGCTTCCCCAAATTGTATTGATTACCACGCAATCTTCAGATAAATATGGCTCTATCTCCGTGAACAAATCTGCACTCTTGCGTAGAAATTCAGTTCTAACACGATTTAGAACTAAAACAACACGATGCCTGTTTAATCCAATAAAGTCTGCATCTTCTTTCACGAGTGATCTTGAAAATGCAGAACCTAAGAAGCCAGTATCGCCTAAGACAATCGAAAACTTCATTTAAAATTAAGCATCCAAGGGGCCTGCCCCGACTCCGCCAATTTCTCTAAATCCAATTTTTCTCGGAGGGTGTCCATAGGTTGCCAAAAACCATAGTGTTTAAATGCCATCAAATGGTCATCAATTGCGAGATTCCCCAATGGTTCATGCTCTAAAGGCGGCGAATCAACTGATATGTAATCGAAAACCTCTGGTTCGAAAACAAAATACCCTCCGTTTATCCACCCCTCTTCAGATTGTGGCTTCTCGGAAAAATTTTTGACCTGGTTGCCTTGAATTTCTAATCTGCCAAAACGTGCTACAGGACGAACAGCTGTCACTGTCGCTAATTTCCTATGGCTTTGATGATATGAAAGTAGAGTTTTAATATTTACATCTGAAACTCCGTCCCCGTAGGTAACCATTACCTGCTCCCCAGGGCAACTAGCCATTGCCTGCCTCACTCGACCACCAGTAGTTGAATCTTTGCCTGTAAACAAAGCCTTCGCTTGTAGATCCTCATGCTTAAAATTTGTCCCAGCAAGGTATTGCTCGATAATTTCAGATAAATAACCCGTTGCAATTATAAATTCACAATCCATGTAACTCTGATAAGTCTTCATAATATGCCAAAGAATTGGGCGCCCGTTAATTTCTACCATTGGCTTTGGTTTGTCTTGAGTTTCTTCTGCCAGTCGACTGCCCAAACCGCCGGCAAGAATAATTACTTTCATTTACTCTACCCAAGAATCTCAGTTATTGACTCAATCATGTAATCAAGCATTGGCACAGTCAATCCTGGCCACACACCAATCCAGAATGTGTCATTCATGACAATATCTGTGTTTTTTAATTCTCCATGCACTCTACGAGGTGTGCCTGCAAATGCTGGTTGGCGCAAGAGATTTCCACCAAAAAGAAGCCTGGTCGCGATTTTCCTTTCATTTAGTGCCTGCACAATTTCATTTCGGGTCTTAGGTCCACCTGGTTTTACCGTCATTGCAAAACCAAACCAAGAAGGATCGCTATGTTCTGTAGCTTTCGGAAGTAAAAGGAATTCATCAAGATCAGCTAAACCTTTGATTAAATAGCTCCAGTTTCGACGGCGTAGTTGCACAAAAGTTTCTAGTCGGTCTAGTTGTGCAAGTCCAATCGCAGCTTGGATATCACCCGACTTCAAATTGTATCCAATATGAGAATATGTGTACTTGTGATCAAATCCTTCAGGTAATTCACCTAACTGCCATTCGTATCGTTTCAGGCAGGTATTGTCGCACCCTGGGGCACACCAGCAATCTCTGCCCCAATCACGGAAGGATTCAATAATTGGTTTGATTGAAGCTTTCTTAGTTAAAACAGCTCCTCCTTCGCCGGTTGTAATGTGATGGGCAGGATAGAAACTAAATGTAGATAGATCTCCGAATGTCCCAAGACTCTTCCCACGATACGTGCCACCAAGCGCATCACAGCTATCTTCAATAACCCAAAGGTTGTGCTTCTGTGCAAGTTTTTCTACCAAGTCTAGGTTGAATGGGTTACCCAAAGTGTGTGCCATCATGATTGCTTTAGTTTTGGGACCAATTGCTTCTTCGAGCGCTTTGTCATTTGCAACGTAAGTTTCAAGATCGACATCGACATAGACCGGAATCATTCCGTTTTGGAGTATTGGAGTTACCGTAGTTGGGAACCCAGCAGCAACCGTTAGAACTTCATCACCTTTGTTAAGGGCACGGTCCCCAAGCTTCGAACTTGTCAGAGCAGTTAGGGCTAGTAGATTGGCTGATGATCCAGAGTTGACCATAAAGGCGTGCCGCATTCCCACAGTTTTTGCAAAGCGATTTTCAAACTTTTCGGTGTAAGGGCCAGCAGTTAACCAAAAATCTAGACTGGCCTGTAGGGCTGCGCTTAACTCTTCTTGCCCGAAAACCTTCCCTGTTACCGGTATGTCGGATTCACCTCGGATAAAGACTTTTTTAGCATGACGCTTTTCCATAGCATCGGCCACAAGTTCTTCAATTGCTTTATGGCTATCTAAACTCAATGAATCCCCTACCTTGTCCTGTTTAAGCGGCGCTTAATTTGAACTTCTATTGGCTAAGACTACTGTTTGACCATGGATTTGACCCTAGGTAAACGCCTTCGAGAGTTACCTGGCCCAATTATGGTCACCGGTCATACAGGATTTAAGGGTACTTGGCTGACTTTTCTTTTAATGCGGTTGAATGTGCCAGTCGTTGGCCTGTCTCTTTCCCCTGAAAAGGATTCTCTCTTTGACCGCGCTAAACGCACTGGTTTGATCCCTGAGGCATTCCTAGATATTCGGAATGCTGCCGCTGTCACACAATTCATGGCCAAACATCAACCATCTGCAATCATTCACATGGCTGCACAACCACTTGTGTTGGAGTCTTATAAAACACCGCGCGAAACTTTTGAGACAAACGTGATGGGGACAGTTAATATTCTAGATTCTGCATTTAAAATAGACTCCGTTAAAGCCGTAATTGTTGTGACCACGGACAAGGTCTACCGAAACGATAATTCGAGACGAGTTTTTGTTGAGACGGATTCATTGGCAGGTAAAGATCCCTATAGCGCAAGTAAGGTGGGTACTGAATCTGTTGTGGCTGCGTGGCAACAAATTGCAAAGGTTTCTGGTGGTCCTAAGATAATTTCGGCGCGAGCAGGAAATGTGATTGGGGGTGGGGATTGGGCAACAAATCGTTTAATGCCGGATCTTGTACGGGCTTTTTATAACAATGAAAAGATTATTTTGCGCAATCCAAAGAGTACGCGTCCATGGCAACATGTTCTTGACCCACTTCTGGGTTATCTAATGGTGATGGAGTATGTCCTAAAGACGAACAATACCGATGCTTTTAATTTTGGTCCAGACTCCGAGAGTTTAAGTGTAAAGAAGATTGCGGAAATATCTGAAAAGGCGTGGCCATTTCCCGTGAAAGTAGATTCATCCGCAATTGCAACTGATGATATAACTGAGGCTGTGTCACTTGCTCTTGATTCTCAGAAAGCTCATCAAATCTTACATTGGACTCCAACATGGAGACAGGAGGAAGCGGTTGTTGCAACTATTCAATGGTGGGATAAGGTGCTTAATGGAAAAGTAAGTCCGGTTGACGCTTGTGCGAAAGACATTGAATTTGGACTAGAGAATAAATAGAGATTGAGTGCTTCTCAAGTTCACAGAGTTTAGTTTACTTATGATTAGTGTCTTATCTCAAAGGTTGAATCCTCATAATTCTATTAGAAAACAACTAACTTACAACTGTAAATACTCCCCACGGATCAATAACCGTCTTTCCAATGTAATTCAATTTACTAAACTCACTCCCAGGATGCATTAGAATCACAACTTCGCTGAGGTCAATACACTCTTGTGGTTGCAGACAAACTTGACAATGTTGATCAAGATTCTCAATCTCTTCATGCAAGTGGTCATAAACAAATATTTCCTTCCCCATTTTCGCCAACGCGAGTATGAGAGACACAGAAGCAGAGTCTACAGTTACAGCTGATCCAGGTTTGAAAGTGACGCCTATAACTCCTATTTTCGAAAAAGGAGTTAGTTGAGTCATGAGAAAATTCAATAATTTATGATTAATCACTTCGGCAAATTCAAGATTCCCTGCAGGAGTACCGCGTTTTTTACCAAAAGAAATGTAAGCCGTTGCATCTCGAGGAAAGCAAGTTCCGCCGTATGGTGTTCCCGCACTGAAGAAAAAAGGAGAGATTCTAGGGTCTTGGCCAATGGCACGTGTAATTCTGTGAACATCGACGTTTGACATACCAGCACAGAGAAGTCCCAAGTGATTTGCAAAAGAAATTTTGTTCACGATATAGGCGTTTAGCGCAATTTTGGCAATCTCCGTTTCTTCCAAGGTCAAATTTGTAATCTTGGGTTCATTCTGGTGAATCAAAGCCCATACTTCGCTTGTTATCTCAAAATCAATTTGGCTGTTGGCACCTATCAGACAGAAATCAGGATTTCGAAAATCAGAAATAACGCTTCCAAGTTTGACAAAATCCGGAACGTAGCTGAATCCAAAATCAGTGCCTATAACTCGATCTGTAATTTGCTCAATCTTATTGATTAGGTCACTAATTGTCCCAGGAGGCACCGTTGAGGAAAGAATAATCTGGTGGTACTTTTTCTCGGACATCTTTAAAGTCCTTGATAATTTTATAATTACGTCTTCAACGATTTCTGAGGAGTAACCGTCAGCTCCTAACTGAGTATTTACGAGAATTATGGTGACATCCGAGTCGTTAATTGCAGTCTCAAATGAGTCGGTAAAGTCAATGAAATTGTTCGTTGAACTCGCAAAAAGATCAGATAGTCCACTTTCAAAGAATGGCAATTCCTTTTTTCGCAATGATGACAAGAGTGATTGATTTTTATCGATACAAATTACTTTTAACCCAGCATTGGCGAAACAACAAGCCAGAGGCAATCCAAGTTTCCCAAGGCCAATAAAACTAATTCTGTCTTTTCGAAGGCTGTCCAAGTTATATCCCATCTAAATCGAAAATAGGGTTGAACTTTGGAAGGAAGATATCTTTATAGTGTTTCATTTATAATACAGCGAATCTTGCCGCTCTCGCCATTTCTTTCTATTTCCGACTTTTGAATTATAGATATTTTTAAATTTCCTAATCGGGCTCTCAATCCGTTTTCAATATCCATTATTGTCGATTCTGTGAATTTCTCACTCGCCACAAAGTTCATGGTCACGCTCTCTAGGCTGGTTTGAATCAGTTGAAACATCGCTACTCCAGGAATGCTCTTATCTATCCAACTATAGAAATTTACTCCCGGTAGATATGAACCGTCTTTTGCGATTAATATATCACTGGAGCGCCCGTTTATACTCAATATCCTAACGCTACCTTCCATGCCATCGGTAATTGAAACACTATCTTCGGTTCGATACCTCAGGAATGGCATGTAATAATTTAAAAACCCGGTTGCAACCAAATCATGTTGCTCAAAACGATTTGGAATGAATTCATTAATGCCGTACTCAAAATTTTGAAAGTATTCTGTGGACGACTCAAGCTGATGCATGAAACTTACCTTTTCTATCGCACCATAATGGGCAACAGGAACGATCCCTAGAGCGTCGATAATCTTCGTCCTCCACTCGTCGAGCATCATTTCCGAAGAAACATGAATCTTTGTCAGGAATTTTGGGCGGACACCATTTCGCTCACAAAGTAGCGCTAAAATGAAGGCGCTGGATGGATACCCTACTAATGTAGTGGCCTTTGTGCTGTCCATTGCTTCGATGTATGAATTTATAGTCCTATCATTCAAATGGTAGGCAGACATGTAAATTCGTTTCAATTCGTAATCCGTATACCACAATGGTGATTCGCGATTTGCCGGCACAAATCGACGAAGCCAAATGCTTGGCTTATCGTAAAGAGATGCCCCATGGAGTTGGTAAGCGCGCAGAACATAGGCCGCTTCTTTTTTGAAAACATCATCAGTAATAGAAAAAACTAATTTTTCCCCAGTGGAACCACTTGTTTTTACAGAGTGGAACTTACTGCCTTTCATGTTTGTAGCAATTAGGGAAGCATAGTTCTCGCGAATGAGTTTTTTTGTCAAATAAGGAAGTAATTCTAAATCTTTGACAGTTCTGAAATCTGAAGGGACTAAACTTCTGTTGTTGAATAAGTCTCTATAATACGGAACGTTGTCAAAGCAGTGGGTAATAAGACGACGAAACTCTTCTTCTTGATAACTCAGAAGTTGATCTCTAGACCAAGTAACTGATTCCATTAGGAACTTGTACTGAGAAACAAAAGGCTTTCCGTACCTTTTTGAGAATGGAACGTTTTCGTAATACATCTTCTGGAATATTCCTGGCGACTTCTTGATTAACCTGTTTACGTTACCCATTAAAGAAAACCTCGGAATTTACACCTCTGTCATCAATGAAATAATCAGCAGAGAACTTTACTCCCGTTCTTAGTACATGAAATTTCATTCCCCAATCAACTAGTTGAGAGTAAGTGAACTCATACCAATTTGCCTGAGAGGTCGAACCACGAGCTGTCTCAATAATTATGTGGTGGCCTTGTTGCCAAAGAGTATTTACTTTTTCAATTCGTTCCAAAATCGGAGTAGCACTCTTATACTCCCAAAATCCCTCAACATTTTTTTTGGTAAGGCAAAGGGTATTGTCCAAATCAAAAACAAATGTCATCGAATCACCAACATGATTCCGCAAATAAGCGTATGTAGACATGCCCAAATACTATCGAAATCCAAAATCATTTGGCCTTAGCCACCCAATATTGTTGCAAAACTAGAGAGACTTACCAATATAGGTTCGCTGAATAGAGTAGATCTGTGTCTCTTTGGTGGTTGTGGTTGTGGTTGTGGTTGTCCTACTTTCGGCATTTATCGGCAACAACGATTGCGCAGGCAATTATGCACTCAAGTTTAAAAGGTCTACGCTCCTCAGATCAATCGATGACGAACCGAGTTCAGACTGCACCTATACTTTCAACTTTGGACTTAATGGCCAAGATTAATTCCTCGGAAATACCTTCGGCATCCTCTGTAAGGAACCAACGGCTAAGAGGTTTACAAAAAAACCTTGGGCTAACAACTACCCCATTTCGGTTCAAAAGCCCACCCACGAAGCTAAAGGAAGACTTCCCTAAGATTAGAACATCGGTGTTTGCCATATCTGCCCAAGCCTCTAATGGTGTTATATCGCGCACAATTTTCAAGTTTTTAACTCCGTCAAGTGTTTTAGAGAAATCCTCAAAAATCAACGGCATGGTCCCGTGTTCATCAATTAATCCCTTGTCTCCCCAGTATGAATATGTCGCAGCAGAAGCAGATTTAGCCAATTTCCACTTTGCTGCAGATTGGGGTGCATCGGTATGGAGTGTGACCTCAATTCTTTCGGGATCAAGATTGGTGGCTTCGATTATTTCTGTAATCACTCGTTGGTACCATTCCGTAGATTGAAATCGCTCAGCTACAAGGGCGGATGAAATTTTGGCTCGTAAAATATGCACACTGATACGAAATTTTTGATTCATACCCTTGGTGGAATTCAAGAAAGGAATTTCTATTGCTCGAATATGGTCATAAATATCCGGTCGCTGTTCAATATACACATAGGGATTACTAACCAAGAAAAGCACAGATTTCCTAAACATAAGTGCCCAAGCCCGAATTAGTTGTAACCAAACTCTGAAGAGAATTATGTTGGAGGGCGCGAAGGAATTTTCTAGTGTGCTTTGCGTGTGAACGTGAGAGCAATTGAGAGAGGATAAATCAAAAGCCTCATTTAGCTGCTCGATAAAAGTAAACTTCTGTATCTCAGAATCAATACTGTCACCTGGATTCAGATCGATATTCAGGACTGGGGAGTGGAGGTAGCCCAGCCCAAATTCCTGCGACAGACTATACGTGGCTAGAATTCTCTGGATCTGCGCTCCAGAACCATCCTGCTGATTTCTATGATCATAAGCAAAACAGACGCTCACACGGGCCCTCCAATCAATTAGTTTGCAATTGTATAGGAATCATCAGGTTCAAGAAACTAGATTCCCGACTTTGAAATTTTAGGAGAATCAAAGAACCTCAATCTTACAAGATTAAAACTACCCACGTTGAAACAGAGATATGGAATGAGTAGATCTAATTAACAGAAATCGTAGATTCAGGTAAGTTGGATCATCGGTCTCGACGGTTAATGCTTTCCCGAACAATCTGCTGATAAAAATCCATAAGGTTCTATTTCGAATTCTTAAAAATCCGTGCTTGAGAAGGTAAGCTTTAATACCTAAAGAACTATTAAGAGTTCCTACATAGTTAGAAGTATCAACCTCTATGGTGATTGCCATAATCTTTTTTAGAAATTCCCCTGCACCTCGCAAAACCTCAAAATCACTCCCTTGAACATCAATTTTGAGGTGGTCAATTTGTCTAATTCTTTGAAACGGAAAATGTGAGAGGAAATCTTCTAAGCTGAAAACTGGCACTTCTTCCATGTAATCAATTTCCATACCTATAGGCTCAAGTAATGAAGAGCACCCCGGATCAGTTTTTGTGATGAACATGCGCTGACCCTCTGGGATAGACTCCCGTCCTAACGCGCACGGAATAATCAGAATTCGTTGGCCAATCAAAGCAGGGTTCAACTTTATCGGCCAATGGTGGTTCCCAGAAAAAATAGCTTCTCGATTTCGTTCGACTGGCTCAAAACCGTAGACAAACAAATTCGGTTCTCGATTCAGCCAGATTGCTGATTGTGGGGCACTAACAGAGAGCCCCACATCCAGTTTAACTTTTGTACAATAACTTGGTAATGATAGTTTACCCCCAACAAAAGCCACATTATTTGCCTTCAAAAATTGTTTCATATCTGGATTGTGTCATATACCCGAAGCAGATTCACCAAAGGGTAAAGAAAAGAGACCAAAGTCGGGAAAGTAATTTGTGGTTCCTACGGGCAGCCAAAACCTCACACAATGAAAAATGCTATGTTATAGGGTGCAGTCTATGATTTTGACTTTATTCATTCCCTCCTATAACCGTTCAACACGTTTAGAGCAGAATATTTCTTTTGTTTTTGAAGAAATTGAAAAATTGAATCTAACTTCAAAAGTTGCGGTACTTGTGGGCGACAATGCTTCAACAGATAGCACACCACTAGTTTGCGAGAGGGCACTTAATTCATCCAAAAAAATTGGAATTGAGTTTGATTATTTCCGAAATAAAGTTAATTTAGGTTTATCTGGAAATGTGGAGACGGGATATTTTGCTTCTAATTCAAAGTGGATGATGTTGCTATCCGATGATGATCAGCTTCTTCCCGGTGCACTTGCGAAAATTTGCTTACAACTTGAAGAAGCTAATCCATCTTTAGCAATTTTTAACTTTAATCAACCGCCGTACGATTTTAGCAACCCCTTGACACAAGAAACAAAACTAGTTTTGGCACCTTATAATTATACTGAGCTAGCAACACTTGTTCTATGGTTCAAGTTGACAGGTATCGTGATTAAAATCGAAAGAGAAGAGAAATTTTGTGAAGAACTTCGGCTTGCTCTAAGTTTGTCGAAACACTTTCCCCATGTAATCTTGAGTTTAATTGTCTTTAAGTGTGGGAATTCAATATTGCGATCACAAACTTTCGTCGGTCAACCCGATACTGATTTCCTAGATCACGTCAATTTCGTCCCCTACATAACAGAATATCTAGTGTTAGAAATTGAAAAATTTCGAGATAATTTTGATCTATCTAGTAACCACCTACAAGCATTAATTACCGGAATTCCAAGAAATAACATTATTGACTCCTCTACTTTAAGCCTAATGAGTTTTTACCGCGGGAAAACGAGATTGTCTAGATCAATAAGACGTAGGCTCTGGTCAAATGTTTTTCGTTATATTTCTAGAAGGAGAACAACTGCGGATAATCTGTTTTTTGGCAAGATATCGGTTCATACTTATCTAAATTTATTTCTATTGGCACCAATATTTCTATTGCACCCCTTATATCTAAGAACCGTTCGCCGTAAAAAACTCCTGATGCCTGAGGGATTCTAGACTTTAAGTTAATTTCACCCCTGGAAGAATTGCCCTCCGGCTGATAACTAGCCCTAGACTTTTCAAACTTTGTGGAAGAACGTCAATTATTGGACCCAGGAATGTAGAGTTCTGCATTATGGGCACAGGGCAACAATCGAACAGCTTGGGGGCATTGGCGTGAAGATGATTTCATGGCAAATATTCGAGAATTTTTTCCTTAGGCAGCATAAAAAAATCAGTACGCAGATTAATTCATATTATTCGCTTCAACCATCATGTCAGGTTAAAAACCTCGATACGTTGTTTGAACTATTTTTCGGCCAGAGGGATGATGGAACTTTTGTCGAAGTTGGAGCAAACGACGGAATTAGTTGTAGCAATACTTGGGGTCTTTCGGAACGAGGCTGGCGAGGTTACATGGTTGAACCGATACCTAGTTTTGCGCGTGAGTGTCGAAAGAATCATGAGGGACACCCAGCAGTATCAGTTCATGAGACCGCGATAGGTAAACGTGAAGACATGCAACTCAAATTTAATATTGCCGGGATGTTGACAACTGCAAACGCGAACCTGAAGGCAGAGTATAAAACTATTGATTGGTCGCAAGATTTAGTGACCGAAGAAACGAAAATTGTTGTAAGCCAATCTTTGGACTCTTTTCTAATGGATAATGGCGTAGAAGCAGGATTTGAGCTTTTGGTTGTTGACGTCGAAGGTTTTGAAAAAGAGGTATTTTCAGGATTTTCTCTTCAAACATGGTTCCCAAAAATGTTGATAGTTGAACTAGCTGACACTCATCCCAATTTGAATTCTACTCGAACTTCAGATGCCAAGTTAGGTTTAGAGATCGCTCAGAGTGGCTATTTAACGGTTTACAAGGATTGGATTAACACAGTTTTCGTCCGACGCGATGTTTGGAATGAGGCGTATTTATAATGTTGTTGTCTATAGTATTGCCTAACCATATTATTGGTTTGTTGGAACAGGGTGTTGTGTGATGAATTTTTTAACGATTGGACGAGAATGAAAAGAGCTCTTGTACTTGGGGCAGGTGGATTCATTGGCAGTCATATGGTCAATAGGCTAAAGAGTGAGGGCTTCTGGGTTCGCGGTGTTGATTTAAAGTTTCCAGAGTACTCCAAAACAGCAGCCGACGAGTTTTTGATATTGGACCTAAGGCTTCGCGAGAGCGCAGTCCAATCTTTGACGCTTGAAGGTAGCGATCAACACTTTGACCATGTCTATCAGTACGCGGCGGACATGGGGGGTGCTGGCTACATCTTTACTGGCGAAAATGACGCGGATGTTATGTTCAATTCTGCATCCATAAATTTGAATATTCTACAGTCTCAAACTGAATTGAATATTCAATCGGGAACTAACAAGACAAAATTTTTCTATTCGAGCAGCGCTTGTATTTATCCAGAACAGAATCAGTTAGACCCAGAGAACCCACATTGTGAAGAAGAGAGTGCTTACCCGGCGAATCCAGATAGTGAATACGGGTGGGAAAAGCTATTCAGTGAGCGACTCTACTTCGCTTATAATCGTAATTATCAGATTCCGATTGCGGTGGCGCGGTTCCATAATATATTTGGTCCAGAAGGAACGTGGGATGGCGGAAAAGAAAAATCACCTGCTGCAATCTGTAGGAAAGTTGCAAAACTTCCATCATCTGGAGGCGAAATTGAAATTTGGGGTGACGGAAAACAAACACGCTCTTTTCTATACGTTGACGAATGTGTAGAGGCCACGCGAAGACTCATGGAATCCGATTTCCAGGGACCAGTGAATATCGGGTCCGAGGAAATGGTCACAATCAACGAGTTAGTGGACATTACAGGAGGGATTGCAGATAAGACTTTCAGCCGGAGATATAAACTAGATGCTCCGACGGGCGTTCGGGGAAGAAACTCCTCCAATGATCTCATTCGAGAGAAACTTGACTGGGACTTTCAAATGACTCTTGAGGATGGGTTATCTCGCACATATAAATGGATTAGCGAACAGATTAATTCTCAGGATATGAGTTCAAAGGGTTAGATCGGAGTTTATTTTCCAGCACAAAGGGGCCTGGTGCGTGCATAAGAATAAAGTCGTCGTTCACCTCTCTGGTGGGCTTGGAAATCAAATGTTTCAATTTATGGCAGGGATGGGCTTAGCAAGGGCAACTGGGCGCGAACTTTTGATTAACATCAATTGGTTTTTGAACCCAGCTATTCTCCATCGGGACAATCCCGCTTACTTAACTAAACGTAAAATTGACATCATCCAATTTGAAAAAGTCGCTGCACTTAAAATCGATCGGTTGTTAACCCCTAGGGATGGTCGAATGGAGAGATTAATTTCTAGGCTGAGTGAACCACGTAGAAATTTCCTAGGGATAGCATCGGAATCCAATTTTGAAAATGGCACTTGGAGAAATGGAAATGATCTAAGGAGGCTATTCGGATTTTTTATGTCCCCTAAATTTTTTTTAGGCGTATCTCCTCAATCTGTCTTTGGTGAATTTAATCCCCCAATATCTGATTGGTCAATTAGGACAATTGGGGAGATAGGGCATACTAAATCGATTGGCGTCCATATTCGTTTAGGTGATTATGTATCCCTCGGTGACAAAGTGATACCAAATGAGGCATATTTTCTTGCTGGGATTGCCTATCTCAAATCCGTTTTAGGTGAAGAGTCCAAGACTTATTTTTTCACTGATGAGCCAGAGCGCCTTATCGAGCTCTTCCCCGTGCTTGGCTCTTTGGGAATAGTTGTCTCCCCTCCTGACCACACGACTCCAGTTGAAAATCTGATTGTGCTTTCAAAGTGCTCAGCATTTATCTGTTCAAACTCGACATTTTCATGGTGGGGTGCCACTTTGAGCGGTGTTGCAAGCACCTTAATCGTTCGGCCTAGCTACTTCTATACTGAAAAGCCGGAGGTAGATGTGCATAGTGATCTTTGGTCTTTCGACTCCGTTCGACTCCACCCACTCACTGGCGATTTTGCAAAATCTCCCTAAATTGTGTTGGGCTTGAATTGAACTCATTCGATGTATGCTCGTGAAATGAGCCAGTTTGCACCTGTTTTAGTTACAGGTTTTAACAGACCAGAATTGCTTGAGCAGCAGATTGAGTCCTTAATCGGATTGGGTTGCAAGATTTACCTGTCTTTGGATGTACCAAAAGAAAGTGATTTGGCCAATGTCGATTCCTCGCATAGATGTATCACAATTGCCAATCGCTATTCGAGCGATTTAGCTGGAGTTCGTATTTCTAAAGAGAACCTAGGTTGCTTCAGAGGTATTACGGAAGCTATAACTTGGGGATTCGGACAAGAAGTAATGCTTATCATTTTGGAGGATGATGTTCGGATTAATGAAACATTTCTTTCATATGCGACAAAGCTGCTCTTAGTGTTTGAGTCAAACCAGACTGTGGGTTCAATTGCAGGATCAAATTTTGTTCCAAAATCACATATCACTCTCAAGGATGATTCTGTTCGATTCAGCGCATTTACTAGCAGTTGGGGTTGGGCTACTTGGAGTGATCGGTGGAATGATTATTTGCAGGATCTCGGTACATTTCCTAATCTAGGCTCTGGTTTTCCGACAAATTTTTGGAGTTGGGGCTCGAGGAGGTATTGGAAAAAGGTTTTTGAAGATACGGCGAGTGGAAAATACGATGCCTGGGATTACCGCTGGCTGTACTCGAATTGGAAGCGTCACAGGTTGACGGTTATCCCACACGCAAATTTAGCCATCAACATCGGTTTTGGCAAAGGGGCCACTCATACCCACGACGAGAACTTACCATGGTGGCTTCCCCGTGAAATTGAGAATTCCTTCAAATTGCTCACAATTCCTACACTCACAATTAGAGATGAAGGAGCAGATCGCTGGACAGAGAGAAATCACTATCGAACAGGGGTTGATCAACAATTCAGAGGTGAATTTTCGAATAATTTTCCGAGAGTTGCGAAGGCGTACCACTGGATAGCTGGTCGGACTAAATGACTAAGATTGATACGTTATGAAAACTGCCATCATCACTGGAGTAACAGGTCAAGATGGGCGTTTTCTTTCAGAACTCTTGCTGAAAAAGGGCTACCGTGTTGTTGGCCTCGTTTCTCCCGATCGGATTAGGGTCGATGAAGAGTGGGAAACTAGCTTTTCCAAGGTAGAAATGCGGGCAGTAGATTTCAATGACTCTGTTGCCCTCTCGAGGGTGATTACGGAAGTGCAGCCAGATGAATTTTATAATCTAGTTGCTGCAAGCTCAGTGAAATACAGTTTCGATAATCCATTTGAGACTGCACAAATCACGGCTATGGCACCAGTTCGTATTCTCGAAGTCCTGCGCCATGTTAACGCCTTGAAGAACGTTAAGTTCTATCAGGCATCAAGTTCGGAGATGTTCGGAAATGGTTCTGGCAGTGTTAAGTCTGAAGAATCAGAATTTTTTCCTACCTCCCCATATGCAGTCTCGAAACTTTTTGCGCACCAAACTTGCCAGATGTACAAGAATGCATACGGCATGTTCATTTCGTGTGGGATACTCTTTAATCATGAAAGTTCACTCCGAAGTGAGAGATTTGTTTCACGAAAGATTTCTAGAGAAGTGGCGAGGATTGCATCAGGTAAGAAAGGTAAGATGGTTTTAGGCTCGCTTACGCCCCGTAGAGATTGGGGGTTCGCAGGGGACTATGTCGAGGCTATGTGGCTTATGCTTCAACGTGAAAGCCCAGAGAATTATGTTATTGCCAGTGGCAAATCACATTCTGTATTTGATTTTGCCGCTACGGCATTGCGAGCTGCTGGTCTAACGGGAGATCCAATGGAGTATATAGAAACAGACTCTACGCTTGTTCGTCCATTGGAAATAGAAACCAGCTGGGGAGATGCGACAAAAGCACATATAGAATTGGGTTGGCGACCTAAAGTTTCATTTGAGGAATTGGTAGAAATGATGGTTGCACACGACATTAAATTGGAGTCATAAGATGCCCTGGCATCGTTAAGTTCGATTAGCCACATAAAGCGAAATTTTCCTCAAAATTGGCAATAGAAATCGAAATGGGAGTGTATGAGCCAGAAATTTTGAGATTTGAACAAACGGAGACCCATTCAAACTATGAGCTGTCCAGTTAGAGTTAATCAATCCAGGATGGATAAAGACTCTTCCGTTAGCCTCTCGAACTTTACGGTGGAGTGTGACATGGTCAATCTCATCAGCCGCTTCAGCTACATCTTCTGAATAGTCACAGCCGTCAAAGACCCATCTTTTATATATGCAAAGTCCCCCAAAGGCCGAATCAACTTGTATGGGTGGAAGATCGGAGGGAATTCGAATCATGCGGTCCGACATCGAATGTCTCTTTGCCGCTTTCTCGCCAAGGAATGGAGTGAACCATTCGGCCTCCATCAACCAATTATTTGGGGACCATAAGGGGTGCCGTAGAGCAAGGATGTCGTAGTAGCGTGCGCTCTGATTCGCTGCCATAACGTCCCACTGGACTTCTGAGCTTAACGCGCATTCTAAATAGTTGGTGTTGATTTTGGTGTTGATTCCATCGAGATCTGCCACAATTACGAGGTCGCAATCCGCGTAATCGGGATTTTCTCGAATTTCTTGAACATATGCATTTCTACAGTGCCTTAAGCGTTTGATTCTGTCTGGAAATTGCGGTGTTAGATGGCCAAGGGATATGAATCGGATTCTCGAATCTCTATTTGATAAGTTCTCCAACAAGTTAACGGTTCCGTCATCGGAGTCTGACTCCACCACAAATCCAAAAGTCGGGATAACAACCTCTAGCGAATCAACTATCCTTAAAAGGTCAGAGACGATATTGCTGGATGCGTTACGCGCCGTTCCCACCACCAAGGCTCGGTGAAAACCATAAGGTCGTTTTTGGTGTTCTACCAAAATCCCACCAATCTCAAAACATGGATGAACCTTATTAAAGTCTAGCAAAGTAGTCCTGATTATGCGATGTACGATTTCTGCCTTTTCTAGTAGTGTTCAGCGATTCGAACTCGCGATGAACACATAGGATTTGAGAAAATACCTCCACTTAACTCACTCGAAGAGGAGCACCAATTGCCTAGTTCAAAATTTAGACATGCCGGGTCTACTGAGCGATGCAGGTGCTGTATGGGTGAAACATCGTATTTTTCTTCTGCTGAAATCTTAGAGTTCACTGCGACGTACTCGATTTGTTCTAACTGCTTTAGCGTGCAGGTTGATAATCCAGTTTGGATTGAGCGCGCACACTCAAAAGCTATTTCAAATTTAGATACCGGGTTGGTATCAAGATGTCTTAGTGCGAGCAGATTAACTTCTACACTCCTCTTTCTTGAAGGCAAGAAGAGAACAAAAGGTATTGATTGGGGTGGAGGTACAGGCCTTCTTACGCGATTACTACGGGATCAGGGTTTTCAAGTACGCAGTTACGATAAATATGCAAAGGTCGAGCATGCGGAAGGTTTTGAAGCATCACTCGAAGAAGCGGAAGAACCGTCCGCATTCATCACCTCAATCGAGTGCTTTGAACATTTAGTTAACCCAATTACTGCATATAACGACGTCACATTGGCAAAAGAGTATTTTATTTTTACGACAGAGACCATTGATACACCACCACCTGATCCAGCAGATAAGTCATGGTGGTACTTTGTTCCTGAATCGGGGCAACATATCACCTTTGCATCGAAGAAAGGTTTAGATGAATTTCGAAAAATTCTAGGGTTCGATTATTTTATTTCTTTTGGCAGCTTGCATGTGATGTCGCGCTCTAAGTTGAAATTTAGAACAAGGCTAATTCTCAACGCACGAACAATTCGGAGTATTGCTTTCATTGTGATACCTGAGATCTTAAATCGAAAGTTTTCACTTGCTATTACCGATAAAGGAAATCTGACTCCAAAACAATTGTGAGTTTACGCTCTCAATCTAGTTGATTTATGAATGCTTCCCAAGAGTCAGCAACAGTACTTGGTTCCCTTTCGCGAAGAATATCACTTGCAAATTCGAAGGGTACCTTTAGTTTTTCTGCGCAATTTACGAATTCTTCAATTCGAGATACAAAGTCGGGTAAGTCAACGCAATAGTTCACCTCTGAAAAACTAAAGCGACGAAAGTCGGGAATATCAGCCACTAACATTGGTATCCCGTGCTGTAGTCCTTCAAGTACAACCAAACCATCTCCCTCGGTTGAAGATGGGACAATTAGCAAATCTCCCACTTGAATTTCTTGCCACGGATTAGAAACTTGACCTCGGAAAATTGACTTTATGCCCCTTGCAGTTGCCGCGACTTCCATTGAATGTCGCATTGTGCCACTGCCGATGAACAACACCTCGATGCCGGTTACCGCGCCAATTTCCAAGGCAATTTCAGGGTGTTTTTCAGGGCTAAAACGCCCGATGAAAACTAAACGTGAAATTCTTTGGGATCCATTATGGATCTCTGAATACTCAATCCCTTGGAGTGGATTTTGTAAGATTGCCCGTGCTTTTCTTCCTTTGGGCCATACATTCAAGTGTGAAGAAACGGCAATCCACGTCACGCCTTTGAGAGTTAAAATTTTTCGCACAATCCTCCCGAATTGCACTCGCTGAACCCATGGAATACTTGAATGTTCGACCGCCACTAACTTCCGTGGACTAAGCAGCATGGCACCAAACATTTCAGGAAGATCGCAATTCAAAACAATGACATCTGGATTCCACAAGCGAACCACCCTTTGAAATCGCCAGACAGCTAGTAGTGTGTTTTGCGGTGTACCGCGCCATCGACGGTTTAAAGCAATGACCTCACATTTCGGTATTATTAGATCGGGGCCGCTCGAATTTATCGCAATCAAGGAAACCTGCCAACCTCGATGAAACAGTTCATTAACTACTAAGTTTACCGATCTTTCAGCACCTCCCCCAGTAAGGGAATTAGTGACGAACATAAGGCGCTTCACAGCATAATTCTAGCCCTGATAAACTCAAATGTAAGCAAGCAGCCCAAGAAGGTAGGCATTGAATGACACTGGTATCAGTAATTACCGTCGTGAAGGATGATGCACTCGGATTAGTCACCACAAATTCCAGTCTAAAAGAGCAAAGTTTTCAAGCTTGGGAAATGATAATTGTTGTGGGCTTTTCAAAGGACTCCACTCTTTCGACTGCAGCCAGATTACAATCTCAAGACCAACGGTTAAGAGTTTTGGAAGAAAAAGGGCGGAGCATTTATGGCGCTATGAATGAAGGTTTAATGGTTGCAAGGGGTGAATTTGTCTGGTTTATGAATGCTGGAGACCGTTTTGCCAGCCCTGAAGTTTTAGCAGATGCCGTTAGAGAGATTTCAACCTCATCTGTTGGAGTGGTGGTTGGTGGATATGGTGTAAACATGGGTGCAAAAGAAAGGACATATCGAAATTCGACTGGGACTTTGAATTCGCTTGTCTTTGCATTTAATCGTCGCGGAGGTTGCCACCAGGCCATGATTTTTAGGACAGATTCACTAAAGAAGTCTGGTTGTTTTGACACTTCATACTCTTTGGCTAGTGACTTCGCTGCAGTACTCGAAGTCATAAAAACTACTGGGGCTCGAAGGGTGAGCAAACTCTATGCTCTTGTTGAACCAGGAGGATTGGCTGACCAAGGGATTGCAACAGTTCACCGTGAAAAGCATCTAATAAGAAGAAAGGCGTTTCGCAACCCCCTCATTACAATTGCAAGTGTCGGATGGACATGGGCAGCCAAAATCAAGATTAAATTTAGAAGATTTCAAGGCCGCAACAATGGTAATACTAGTTAAAAACCTGGAGATTTAGGCGAAAATTTCTCCAAATCACTTGCGACCATTAGTTCAGCGAGCGCTTTCCAATGTGTTTTGGCTTTCCAACCGAGTATTTTCTCAGCTTTCTCAGGTTGGCCAATCAACGCATCAACTTCTGTTGGGCGCTTATAGCGATCTTCGGTGATAACAAACTCTCTGTAGTCTAAACCGACTGAAGAAAATGAGGCTTCACAAAAATCTCGCACTGTAGCTCCTACACCAGTCGCGACCACATAATCATCTGCAGTCTCTTGCTGGAGCATTCTCCACATGCTTTCAACATATTCAGGCGCATATCCCCAGTCTCTAACAGCCTCCAAATTGCCTAGATACAACTTCTTTTGAAGTCCCAACTTAATTTTTGCCGCCGCAATTGTTATCTTGCGTGTTACGAAAGTTTCACCACGTCGGGGAGATTCATGGTTGAAAAGAATGCCGTTTGTTGCATGAAGTCCATACGCATCTCGATAATTTCGCACAACCCAGTAAGAATATAGCTTTGCAGCTGCGTAAGGGCTTTGGGGGGAAAATCTTGAAAGTTCTGACTGGGGTGGTGGCGTGCTTCCATAAAGTTCAGATGTAGAGGCTTGATAAAATTTTGTTTCAATTTTTGAAGCACGAATTGCCTCAAGTAATCGAATTGTTCCCACTGCATCGACCTGCGCTGTGAAGTCCGGCATTTCAAAAGATACTTTTACGTGACTTTGCGCAGCTAGGTTATAAATCTCATGGGGTTCAAGGTCATGAACTATGTTGGCCATACCAACTCCATCAGTAATGTCTCCGTAATGCAAGTGGAATCTACTGTCCTTCTCATGGGGATCCTTATAAATATGTTCAATGCGTGAAGTGTTAAATGTGGAACTACGTCGAATAACTCCATGTACCTCATAGCCTTTTCCTAACAGCAGTTCGGCAAGATATGAGCCATCTTGTCCAGTAACACCTGTAATCAAGGCTCGTTTCATGCAGTTATCTCCCTCTTCGTATTGCGTAAGAACCAATCATAAGTCGAGGATATCCCCGCTTCGAGCTCTATTGTAGGTTTCCAACCTAAATTCGAGATTTTTGAACTATTCAAGAGTTTGCGAGGAGTACCGTTTGGTAGGTCAGAATTAAAGGACAATTCACCATTAAAGCCAATCACATTTGCAATTAAAATAGCCAGTTTACCAATCGTAATTTCTTGCCCACTGCCAATATTTATGGCCTCGCCGTCATCATATTTCTCTAAAAGTAACAGGCAAGCTCGCGCAAGGTCGCTAACATGTAGGAACTCCCGAAGCGGTGTGCCGTCCCCCCAGATTTCAACTTTTCCTTCATTTCGCAATTTAGCTTTATGAATTCGATGAATTAGCGCTGGTAGAACATGTGCGGTTGCCAGTTCGAAATTATCTCTAGGACCATAAAGATTTGTTGGCATTGCCGATATCCAGTGATACCCAAATTGACGCCGATAGGCTTCAACTAATTTTAGTCCCGCTATTTTTGCAATTGCATAAGATTCATTGGTTGGCTCAAGTTGGCTACTCAGTAGTGCAGATTCTGCAATTGGTTGTGGGGCAAACTTTGGATAGATACAGGAAGAACCCAGAAATAGAACTTTTCTAATGCCGGTGGCATGGGCGGAATCCAATAAATTAGTTTGGATTTGAAGGTTTGTTGAAAGGAAATCAACCGGCATGGTTGAATTCGCACCGATTCCACCAACTTTAGCTGCAGCAATTATGAGCGCATCTGGTTGAAGGATTCTCATTTCTTCAAAAACTGCCTTGCGATCTGTGAGGTCTAACTCTCTAGAGGGTTTTCCTGTAACTTCATGCCCCTGCACGACGCTCTCAATCGAAATTGCAGAACCAACCATACCGTTGATTCCCGCCACATATATATGCATGAGGCAAGCGTAGTGCCTAGTCATTTAGAAGAAGGTTTCCGTGGCTATTTGCTAGAGTTCGGGCCATGAGAAGGCAAAAGGGACGACCTTGGCCATAACGCCGTTAAATCAGTTGATTCTCCGTTGGCGAATGAGTTCTCTTGGAAGGTCAATGCGTGTTCTATCACGCTCTGACCAAAAGAAAGTCATTGTTGTTACTCTCATCCAAATTTCTCTAGGTGCTCTTGATTTATTGGGGGTAGCTGCAATCGGCCTATTAGGCGCACTTTCGGTTACCGGCCTGCAATCCGAAGCCCCGGGAGATGGCGTCAGCGCCGTGCTTCGTTTCCTACATATTTCAAATACTAGCTTTCAGACTCAAGCAATCATTATTGGGGTGGGAGCAGTATTTTTACTCATCGGTCGTACTGTCTTATCAATTTTATTCACCAGAAAAATACTATTCTTTCTTAGTCGTCGAGGCGCTAAAATTTCCGCAAACCTTACTTCACGTTTATTGTCACAACAACTTTTATTGATTCAATCCCGAACAATGCAAGAGACTCTTTTTGCAATTACAAGTGGGGTATCAATCATTACGCTTCAAATATTGGCCACATCTGTTGTTTTAGCTTCTGATATTTCACTCTTGATTGTAATGACTATCGGGCTCTTAATTTTGGATCCAACTACAGCGATTGGAACTTTTTCAATATTTTCTCTTGTTGGCTACCTTCTATACAGGATGATGCACCTTCGCGCAGGTAAATTGGGTACGCAGAATTCTCTTCTAAATATTAAAAGTAATGAAAAAATAGTAGAAGTCTTTTCTTCTTATCGTGAGTCTGTAGTTCGTAATCGACGAGATTATTATGCCCGTGAAATCGGCAAAAAAAGATTTGAGATTGCCGATAATTCTGCTGAAATCAATTTCATGCCATACGTAAGCAAATACGTCTTTGAGACTTCAGTGATATTGGGTGCTCTACTACTTGGTACTGTGCAATTTATTTTGCAAGATGCGACACATGCCGTAGCAACGCTAGCAATTTTCTTGGCTGCGGGTTCTAGAATCGCTCCAGCAGTATTGAGGGTTCAGCAAGGAATGCTGACAATCCGAGGTAGCATTGGCCAAGCACAACCAACATTAAATCTAATTGATGAACTGGGTGACGCTCCACTTATTGAGAATGTCAATGACTCGGTTGACATATTTCATCATGGTTTTGAATCTACAATTTATGTTTCTGGTATCTCCCTAACCTATCCAGGCAAACCAAGTGCAGCAATTTGTGAAATAAGTTTCGAAATTCCTATTGGAACTTCTGTTGCTTTTGTTGGTCCTTCTGGAGCAGGCAAAACAACGATAATTGATATTATACTAGGGGTTCTAAACCCTGATACTGGAAGCGTCTTAATTTCTGGATTGCCTCCTCTCTCTGCTGTTGCTAGATGGCCGGGAGCCATCTCGTATGTTCCTCAGGATGTAGTTATCGCAGCGGGCACCATTCGTGAAAATGTTGCATTGGGATATCCGCCTGAGTCAGCCACAAATGAACTAGTGATGAGTGCTTTAAAGGTTGCCCATTTGGATAAGTTTGTTCAAGAGCTGCCCCATGGAACTGAAACTCAGGTTGGCGAACGTGGGGCAAAGATCAGTGGAGGTCAGAAGCAACGACTCGGAATAGCTCGTGCCATGTTTACGCGCCCACATTTATTGGTTCTAGATGAAGCAACTAGTGCCCTAGATGGTGAAACTGAAGCAAATATCTCGGAGGCAATTCATGCACTACGTGGATCGACAACTGTGGTTTTAATTGCTCATCGCCTGTCAACTGTGAGAAATGTTGACATGGTTGTGTACTTATCTGATGGAAAAATTATCGCTAAAGGCACATTCGAGGAAGTTCGTAATGTTGTGCCTGATTTTGACCGGCAAGCAAAGCTCATGGGCTTATAACTCCTTACTGGTATGAACTAGGATAGGTGGATGAGAATTCTTGTCACTGGTGGGGCTGGTTTCATCGGATCCCACCTTTGCGAACGCCTAGTTTCCGACGGGCATTCAGTCGTAGCTATAGATGATTCGTCCACTGGACGTGCCTCAAACTTGGAGGGTTTGCATGGATCATCTAGTTTTTCTCTAGTTGAGGAGTCAATTCTTGATTCTGTAAGATTGAATCAATTAATCGGAAATAGTGACTACGTTTTTCACCTAGCTGCGGCTGTAGGCGTGTTTAATATCGTGAACCATCCACTTGATAGTTTAATGACAAACATCCGTGGA
>Ga0209550_10001163_pt1 | contig 25392 bp, 25 predicted proteins | sample LauGreSuBDMM15SN_2_FD_187567 | JGI IMG/M metagenome (GOLD analysis project Ga0209550, IMG submission 187567) | Freshwater lake microbial communities from Lake Michigan, USA - Su13.BD.MM15.SN (SPAdes) (version 5) | ecosystem: Environmental > Aquatic > Freshwater > Lake | place: Lake Michigan... | reverse complement strand
GAATGACATTGAAACCTTGTTTGGCTTGGTAGCTCAGTTGGTACGAGCGAACGACTGAAAATCGTTAGGTCGCCGGTTCGATCCCGGCCCAAGCCACGACTAGATAAACGCTTCAACTAATTTAGTTTCTCGATTAGATTGTGTGAAAACTTTATGAAAAAATCAAGAGAATACGATCTATGTTACGTTACAAATGACTCGATTTCTGAAGGAGTTGGTAGTAGCCAAATTGTTCCCTTGGTTAAAGGTTTATCAAGTTTAGGACTTAAAGTGAATTTGATTTCTCTAGAAAAGACGCTACCAGACAATGCCCTAGGTAATGATTTATTACAAGCAAAAGTTGATTGGACTCCTTTACCCTTTGGGGAATTTGGAATGATTAGCGGGATAGGTAGAATTGAAAAGTTACGACAGGCAATTCCAACTACGAAATTGATTCATGGAAGAAGTGATGTTCCAACTGTCGCAGCTATTTTTTCTGGGAAAGCCCCTGTATTGTGGGACGTTAGAAGTTTGTGGGCGGATCAGAAATTTTTAGTACGGGAACAATTACATCAAAAGCTCAGCTACTCTGCCTATAGAAAACTAGAAGATATTGCATGCTCAAAAAGTGCTGGGTTATCGACATTAACTTCCGCAGTTGTATCAGTTCTTGCATCTCGTCATAAAACTCTTCCCATCCGAAGAATTGTTGTTCCGACCGCAGTTGATTTGGAAAAATTTAGTCTAAGCCGCCAAATTCCTAGAAAACTAAAAGTTCTTTTTTCTGGCACTTATAGCCAGTACTACGACCTTGAGTTAAGTGCAAGATTCATAAAGGAATTTAAGAAAAAGAGAATGCTTGAAGTTCATTGGGCGAAGCCAGCTGAGTCAGTTACTTTATCTTTAAATGTAGGGGAAGAAAAAATATTTACCGTTTCACAAACAATAATGCCTCAAATAATTCATGAGTACGCATTTGGGTTAGCGGTATGCAAATTGAATGCTGGGCCATCCTTATCAGCAGCAATGCCCACAAAAATTGCTGAACTTCTCGCAACTGGAAGGCCTGTAGTTGTGAACAAGGGACTAGGGGACATGGACGAGTTACTTCTTAATTCTGGGGCGGGCGTGGTTTTGGATGGGTCAACTTCAAACTTAATCGAGAGCGTGGACAGACTCATAGATCTTGTCGAGAATCCAGAGACTCCAATGAAGTGTAGGGAATTGGCGGAAAGTCATTTTGATCTAAAGGTTGGCATTGCAAAGTACAATAAATTGTATAATTCACTTTTACAATAATATTACTGTAGCCCTAATAACTTTGCCTGAACATCGAAAAGGGGAACAAGTTTTCGTACAGTTTCAAAGTTGCCTTGGGCAATTATGCGACCATTTTCCATATAAACAACAAGGTCTACATTTCGCACAGATGACAAACGATGTGCGATCATTACGACCGTAGTTGAACCCTTCAAAGACAGCAGAGCTGACGAGATGGCTAACTCTGATTGTGCGTCCAAAGCACTAGTCGCTTCATCAAGAACCAAAAGCCTAGGTTCTGAGAAAACAGCTCTGGCAAGGCCCAATCGTTGTCGTTGACCGCCACTTAAACCGGTTCCACGCTCATGCACGATGTAGTCGAGCCCTTTGTCATTTTCATCCACAAATGATTGCAAGTCCGCAATTCTGATTGCCTTCATTATTTGTGCATCGGCATTCTCATTGCTAGGAAATCCTAGGCAGACATTCTCTCTCAATGTTCCAGAGATCACCTCCACATCTTGAGGTATGTAAGAAATTGCACCTGGCCAAGTAGCAGCAGCATTTAAGGGCGAGTTTCCCGAAATTGATATGGTTCCGGAAGCTGGAGTTAACACTCCAAGTAAGGTGTCAATCAATGTTGTTTTTCCAGAGCCTGATGGTCCAACAATTGCAACAGATGTACCCCTAGAAATACGAAGGTTTATTTCTGACAGGGCAGGCTTGTTTGAATTTGGGTACCAGAAATTTACTTCATTTAACTCAATATCTGCTACAAACCCTTTGTGAGCAAAATCGACTTGATCTGTTGAGGAAAGTTCTCTCGAAGGAAAACGGTTAAGAGATTCCATAAAATCAAGGGTCTGTCTTGCTTGCCCAATTGAAGATCTGATGTTGATCAATCCCTGCTGAATTCTTAAGACTCCTGGGGCAACCCGCGAACCCGCTGCCACGAAAATCGCTAAAGTTGCAGTTGCCTGTGAAATGTCATTTAAAGCATACTGGAAGGAAGCGATTGTAAGAGCGCCTAAAAGAACGGTTACTTCAATTAGATACTTGCTAATGTACGGAATAAAATTTAGTTCTGAAACAATGGTGGCTAATTCCGCCCGAGATTTCTTAATTTCCTTGAAATAATAATTTCGACGATCTCGGACAACGATCTCGCGATATGCAGCAAGCGCCTCAATAACTTTTTCGTTACTCTTTACATTCAAAGTGGAAAATTCTAAACCCAAACCGCTTGCACGTTTATCAACAAAAAAATACATGAAGAAAGATACTAATCCAAACAATAAAAATAGAGCTATCGCAGTCAAGGGATCCAAGCTAAACAAACCTATTGCAATCACAAATAACAAAATGCCGTCTGATATAAGAACAACAATTGGAGCGATGATGTTTAAGCAAATCGCGTTGACTCCTGTTGTAATGAAATACAATGTCGCTTGCCGACTATGCGACAGAACGAATAACAAGTCTTGACCCAGTAACTTAGAAAAAACATCAGCCGAGATCTCGGCTGCTCTTTGACTTAAATATGAAAGAACTTTGCGTGTAAAAATCACGGATAAAACACTTCTTGTCACAAGTATCACTAACGCCGCACTAGCCAAAAATGTTACTTGCTTGGATACTGACAAATTCGAAAGACCAAGCACCCGCAACAGCGGTTCCAGAAAATCGAGAGAATTGCCAGATGGTGCAGTGTTGATTGAGACGGATACTAATGCGCCAATTAACAGGACGCCAACGAGATCAAAAAAGCCTAGTAAGGTTTGGAATAAAACAATTCGTGTCAACTTTTGTTTATCCCGCTTGTTCAGGACCTTAAAACATCTTCTGATTCCAGAGAAAATATCCGTTTTGTAAGTGCTTTTCATTTCTTTCCGATCATTCCTGGACCTTCTAACCTAGCACTTTGCAGATTACTAGATTCTTCACCAATTCTTGCAAAAAACATAGTCACTGACATAAATGCCAATGAATATTTCTTATCTCGGAGAAATGTCTTTGCAGATAACTTTTGAAATTTAAACCAAATCCAACGCCTCTCAATCTTCCGGATGGTTGGATCATCGATTAGCATTCTTGTAACTGCTTTTAAATTTCCTAAATAGTATGTATACGAGTCCATTGCCGAAAGGTTTCCAGAATGAATTCGGTATTTGACCAAATTGTCAACCAAGTATCCAACCGATGAGTGTTTAGAGTAGCGCCGAAAAAAATCCCAATCTTCAGCCGTACCGCGGAATGTTTCGTCAAAGAGTCCCGAAGCATTCAGAACGGACTTCCTGATTAGGGCTCCACTGCACCCCAAAACAACTATCGCTTTTGTCGGATATCTTTTAAAAAATTTGTAACAATTTCCACTGTAAGAAGGAATGTAGTGAACAGGTTTTTCAACTCTTTCTCCGAAACTCACGCCAGCGCAATAGACTAAATCGAATTTTCCACTTTTCATTTTCTCCATTTGCAACCTAATTTTATCAAGACTCCAATAGTCATCACTATCAAGAAATGCAATAAATTCCCCATTTGCGTTCTTAATTCCCAAATTTCGTGCTCCTGCTGCACCGAGATTTGGAGTCTTTAATAGAGTAATTTGACTTCCAAATGTGTTTATTACCTCTAAGGAATTGTCTTCAGAACCATCATCAATCACAATTACTTCAATGTTAAAATAGTCTTGACAGAGTGCACTCGTCACAGCGTCTTGGATAAACTTTGCACCATTACGATTTGGTATCACCACAGAAACCAGCTCATCCATTCACAAAGCATACCCAAACTTGTTTTTTCCCGAGCTAACGCGGGCTAAAGTGCCCTGCTCTGCTAAAAATATATCGATTAACCCCTCTGAGCGTCTAGGTTGTTAGCGGATGAGTTGTCCATGCCTAATCAGACATTCAACATCAATTTATAATTTGAATCGCTACTGCCAATTCCGATACTGCAATATATCGGAAATTTCGTTTTCCTTCCGAAATGAATTCAGTAAATGCTTTATGTTCATTTTCTTCCCAAAACGGTAATCCAAAATACTCATCAAAAATGAGAATAGTACTGGGACCGATATGCGCACTCAACTGAGTTAGAATATATTTTGTAGGCTTATAAGTATCCGAGTCTAAATGAATTAGCGGGAGACTAGATTTTCCTGCTAAATTATTTTTGATAAAACTCGGAAGCGTGTCTACATAAAAGCCCTTTATCAACTCTACGTTAGCTGGCACTTTAGGAAGCTGACCTTCTAGATGAATTAACCCTTGGGTTGCCTACTTCCGATCCAGTCCTCTTCCAAACCTTCAAAGGAATCAAAGCCAAAAAATTTAAAACTAGGAATTCTTTTTGCGAAGTAGCGGATAGAGTCTCCCTTCCACACGCCGAATTCTAAAGCTATGGAGTAATTTGAGTTTACATGCAGTAAAACATAATCCCAAAATTCTGGTAAAGAGTCGAAAATTAATGCGCTTCGCATATTCAAATTAGCAAATTGCGCAGAAGAGTCGACTGCTAGTTCCCTAATTTTTTCGGGGACGGTTTTAGCCGGTGTGCCACTTCGGTATGAAAAAACTGTAATTCTGTAGAATGTACGTGTAATTTTGCCCATGGAAAAGTACAAAAAAAGTTCAAGAAATTTCTTCACTGTTTTTCATTCTTGGAAACGTTAGTCCTGCACGGAAATTTTTAAAGTTTAATAGGACGCTGAATTTGGACCATGCTTCTTGACTTTCAGAACACTACGCCTCGCTCCTGATTTTTACTACGGATGCAAACTATAAATTTCCCTTTTTGTCGCGAGCCTACGTGCTGAAATCTAAAGTTTCGTTAGCATTTAGGGGTGGAAACAAGAAACAACCTCCTTTATGAATCTCTCAGAATACGCATGGTCGAAGAGAAAATCATTGAGCTTTATCCAACAGACCAAATTCAAAGCCCTGTGCACCTTTCAATTGGACAAGAGGCGGTGGCGGTAGGGGTATGCGCTCAATTACTACCTACAGATTGGGTCTTTATCAATTATCGTGGCCATGCATTTTATTTAGCAAAAGGAGGGCCACTCCCGGAGTTCTTTGCGGAGTTAATGGGAAGGTCAGGTGGTTTAAGTAAAGGCAAGGCTGGTTCTATGCATTTAGCAGCCCCTGAACACGGAGTAATTGGTGCATCCGCCGTTGTAGCTTCAACAATATCTCATGCAGTTGGGGCAGCCCTAGCTTCAAAGATCAAAGGTGAGGTGGGTAGGGTCTTCGTTGCTAATTTTGGTGATGGGGCAATGGAGCAAGGTGTCTTCTATGAATCATTGAATTTTGCCTCTCTACATCAGGTTCCAGTTCTATTTTTGTGTGAGGACAATGGGCTCGCTGTCCATACGTCGATTAACGAGCGTCAAGGATTCAATCTCAAAAAGTTACTAGAGTCTTTTCAGATTCCATATCATGAACTTGAAGACGGTTATGATCCAGAGAAGGTTCAAGAAGTTGCTAAAGAGGCAATCGATAGTGTCCGAAATGAGCAGAGACCTGTGTTCCTTAAGATAAAAACCGCACGCTATCGAGAACACGTCGGACCTGGAGAAGATTTTCAGGCTGGGTATCGCTCGGAAGAATTGATTGATGTCTGGAAATCTAAGGATCCTTTATTAAAAGCTACAATTGAAATTGAGAACTATCGGAATCAAATCACCGTCGAAATTGAGAAGGCTTTACGTTTTGCCTACTCTTCACCCCTACCTACGATTAATGATCTGCTAACTGATGTCATCTAATACATATAGAAAAGCCTTAGAAGTGGCAATGCATGCCGCTATGGATAAGAACGACCACACGCTAATTATTGGCCAAGGAGTTGCAGACTTTAAGGGCCTATTTGGTACGACCTTAGGGCTAGCCGAAAAGTACCCATCTCGCGTCATTGAGACACCACTCTCAGAAGACGCAATTGCAGGAATTTGTATCGGAGCCGCCTTAAACGGAATGTACCCAATTAATACGCACATCAGAGCAGATTTTGGTTTACTTGTTTTCAACCAATTAATCAATCTAGCAGCAAAATATCGGTACATGTTTGGAGGACTTTTTGAGGTACCTCTAATGATGCGAATGGTTATTGGAAGAAGTTGGGGCCAAGGCGCACAACACTCGCAAAGCCTTCAATCCTTGCTTGCACATATTCCAGGGCTTGTTGTAATTATGCCGGCTTCACCACAAAGCATTCTTTCTAGCTATGAATATGCAATCAATCACTATCGTGGCCCTGTTGTAATGCTTGAGCATCGCCTCATGTATGAATTGGAGTTTGAGTCAAGCCAGCAGATGCCAGAAAATCCACTCTTTGGCTCTATATTGGAAACAACAGGTACCGATGTAACTGTCGTTGCCACATCAGTGATGGTTCTTGAAGCAAAAAGAGCCGCGAACTATCTTAAAGATTATGGAGTTTCAGTAGAGATTATTGATTTGCACTCGATTTCACATCCAGATCATGAAATGATCCTAGCGAGTGTACGGAAAACTGGGAGACTTCTTGTAGCCGACACTTCTTGGACTCCTTATGGTGTTGCGTCAGAAATCAATCGCATCATAAATGAGTCGGACCCTACAATCTTAAAGGCTCCATCGATTAGTTTAGGTATGCAACAAGCTCCATGCCCAACCGCAAAAGCACTGGAAGACCTTTATTATCCAGATGTTCACGATCTAGTTAGTAACATTGCCATTCTGCATGAAGGAAGAAAACAACACTCAATCCCACTGCCGCCAAAGCAATCTATGACGGATTTCTATAAACACTTCAAGGGACCTTTCTAATGAGTTCAGAGGTTATTGAATCAAGGAGCGTTGCCGAACAAATAGAAAAAGCGCGTCAAATTCGCATTGATATTTTGAATGCGATTCATTCTGCGGGAAAAGGTCATATTGGCGGTGCCTATTCAATCGTAGAAATCTTAGTCAGCCTCTACCATGGAAGAGTTTTAAAATATGACCCATCCAATCCAAAATGGGAGATGAGAGATAGATTTATTCTCAGTAAGGGTCATGCAGGTATCGCGCTTTATGCTGTCCTTGCAGATCTCAATTATTTCCCCAAAGAAGAGCTCGATTTTTTAAATCAAGGGCGCTTACTAGGAGAACATCCAGATCCACGAATCCCCGGAGTTGAAGTGGTCTCTGGCTCTCTTGGTCATGGGCTGCCCATAGGCTCTGGTATGGCACTGGCAGATAAAATGGATAAAAATTCACGAAAGACTTTTGTGCTCATGGGTGATGGAGAATGTTATGAAGGATCGGTTTGGGAGGCTGCAATGTTTGCTGCCCACCACAAACTCCATAATCTCTGTGGCATTGTAGATCGTAACGGTCTTATTACCCACGGCTCCACAGAGTCAATTAATCACCTAGAACCATTCAAAGATAAATGGCAGGCATTTGGATGGGAGGTTTTTGAAGTTGATGCGCATGACTTGAAAGCGCTTCAAAACCTCTGGAAAGTAATCTCTAGGAAAGAATCTGGCGCGCCGTCGATGGTAATAGCAAAATCCGTCAAGGGTAAAGGTGTTTCTTTTATGGAGAATAATTTCAACTGGCACCATGGTAGCATTGATGATGAAAAATTTGCCATGGCAATGGCCGAATTGAATGTTTCCAAAGAGAGAACACCATGAAGATTGATATGCGGGATGCCTTTTTTGAAAAACTTGTTGAATTTGCAAGATTAGATAAACGAATAATAGTTTTGAGTGCAGATCACGGTGCTTTTGCCCTAAAAAAATTTGAAGAAGAAATGCCTGAACGTTATATAAATATGGGTATAGCAGAGCAAAATATGGTCGGAGTAGCAGCTGGTTTGGCGGCAAGCGGTAAAATTGTGTTCGTCTACGGTATCAGTCCGTTTGTAAGCCTGCGCGTCCTTGAACAATTAACAATTGATGTGGCAGCTATGAAACTTCCAGTAAATGTCATTAGCGTCGGTGCTGGATTCACGTACAGTACTGACGGACCTACACATCAAGGGCTTCAGGATATTTCAGCGGTCGCAACCATACCTGGTATGACAATTCTTAACTCCTCAGACCCGGTAAACACACGCGCATTTGTTGAAATGGTAGTTTCAAGTGAGAAACCACATTACATTCGAATTGAAAAAGAAAAACTCTCCAGTTTTGATCGAGCCTCAATTAACGAAAGTTATTTAGCAAAGGGTTTTTCAATATTAGAATCTGGCAATAGCCAAAACTTAATCATTTCATCCGGATCGCTCTCTCATGATGTCCTATCCGCAGCCAAAGTCTATGGAGCAAATTTTGGCTCGATACCTAAGGTCTTGGATTTACATCAAATGAAACCACTAATTGAGGACTATCTTGGTAGAGAAATAGAAAAAGCGAAGGTTATTGTAACTTTTGAAGAGAGCTATGTTACATCTGGCCTTTCAGCGCTGATCTCGCAACTTTGCATGCAGAGGAAATGGAAGGGTGAGTTGTATTCATTGGGAGTTAAAGAGAACTATGTATTTTTGGGATCAGATAGGGAAGATTTAAGGGAGCGACTTAACATAAATCAGTCAGGAATACTCGAATTTATGAGGATGAACTTCCAATAGGTTCCAAAACTATACTCTGGTCAAATCTTTCAGGAACTAAAGGCTTTTGCATCTCCTCAATATATTTAGAGATTACCTGTGAGACACAGTTTTAGGAATTGCTTCTATTGAAAGACTCAACAATCTATTATCTAATTCCCTGGGATAGGATACCACATAATCATTATAGGGGTGCAAATGGAAAGTATAAACCAGGGGAGCATAACCATAGAGGACTTCTTGCAACTTTTTGATTTTAAATTTACACCGATCGAAATTAGTGAAATTTCCAGAATAGTCTCTCAAAAAAATTTTCAATTTAGAGTATTGCACGATTTGGAACGAGACAAGATAATTCATGAAGTATTGAAAAGGGTTGAAACATCATTTGCTCCTTCAGGTGAACACAGGGAATCCGAATGGAATGACGGGTGGTCAGAAAATCTAAATGAATTCGTTCAATCGAATTATTCGACCAAGACACTAATTCCAAAGTATTACAGGCCAAGTATTATAAAGCGATGGCGCGGCAACTATATTTTAACGGATAGTCCCAGTTTTGAATACGACTTTTTTGAAGTCTTACGTTACATAGTTTTCCAAGGGCTCTTAAGAGATGCTAAAACTATTTTCGAATTTGGGTGCGGCTCACCGCATAATCTTGTAGCACTTTCAGAGCAGTTTCCTGAGCTAGATTTATACGCCTGTGACTGGTCTGAGGCGGCAGTCGAAATTGCGAACTTACTTCGTGAAAAGAATTCTATAAAGATACAGGGAGAAGTTTTTAATTTTTTCAAGCCGCACTTATCATTCGATGTCCCTTTAGACGCTTTGTTTATGACCATCGGAGGATTAGAACAGGTAGGTAAAAATTATGAGAATTTCCTCAATTTTGTCATTAAGCAGAAACCATTATCCTGCATTCATCTAGAACCTTTCGAGGAGCTTTACAATCAAACCGATGAGAATCTTTTTGATTATCTAGCCCTTAGTTACCATAGAAGTCGAAATTATCTTTCAGGTTACCTAAGTGAATTAATTCGGTTGGAGAAAGAGGGAAAGATAACAATTAGTGAAATCAAACGAGTTCCCTTCGGTGGACAGTTCCATGAGGGCTGGTCGCTTGTTGTATGGAGCCCTCTCTAGAGATTTGGAAATATGGTATGTCTGAAATAGCAAATAAAAAGTTTTTAGGAATTTCAAAAGTAGGACAGGGCTGTATGGGTATTGGCGGTGAATTTGAGCGGGATGATACTCAACAGTTAGATCATGTGCGTGCGCTTCAATACGGAATAGATTTAGGCCTTAATTTTTTGGACACTGCCGAAATTTATAGTGCTGGCTATTCTGAGGAATTGGTAGGCAGGGCGATAAAAGGGAAGAGGGATAGCGTTTTTGTTGCTACGAAATTCTCGCCTGAAAATAGTTCATACGAAGGTGTCTTGAAAGCAGCAGAGGGTTCATTGCGTAGATTAAATACTGATTACATAGATTTATACCAAGCCCATTGGCCGAACCCGAAAATTTCACTGGTAGAAACTATGGCAGGCTTGGAGAAACTGTTAACTGATGGCAAGATTCGACATATCGGATTAAGCAACTTTTCAAAACGTGAAATGGTTGCCGCCCAAAGCAACTTAGGGGCGAATAGAATTTTTTCAAACCAGGTTGAATACAATCTATTTGATAGATTTATTGAGCAAGAAATTGCGCCGCACTGTTTATCTGAAAATGCCTACGTTATTGCTTATAGTCCTCTAGATAAAGGACGCACAACCGACGGGGATGAAAGGCGAAAACTATTATTGGAGATGGGAGTCAAATATGAAAAAACTCCTTCCCAAATCGCATTGAACTGGATAATCTCACAAAAATCATTTCTCGCTATCCCTAAATCAACGAATTTGAAGCACATTCGGGAAAATGCCGAAGCCGCAGACTTTTCACTTTTGACTGAAGACAGAGATGCCATTAGCAAAGTTTGTACGGCCGAACCGATATTCATTCCTCCTCAGGCTATCCGTGTGAGTGTTTCGGGAGAGGGCCATCGTTCTGTTTACCAAACGATTGAGGAAGCTCGACGCAATCATCTAAATTTATCGCCAAGTCCGACCGAATTGGCGGAGTTTATCCGACTTGGTGAACCAACAAAACCAGTGAGAGTAATACCTACAAAGGAAGCCGATGGAAATATTGAATACGATTTGGTAGAGGGGCGACTTAGATATTGGGCTTGGGTTTTGGCCTTTAATGGAGAAAAAGCTGTTCCCGCTTATGTACGATACGACTGACCAGAATAAGGGAGATTTGCCTTGAACCACGACGAGACTGACATTTATGCTATTAAGACCTACTCAAGCTTAGATGAAACATCGACGCGTCAACAATTTGCCGAACACTTCAAGAATAGTCCCATTCCGGACGATCAAATTTTATCCAATATGGGACTCTTTTTGAATTCGAAAGCTTTGTCTCGATTGCTTTTTATGAATCACCTTTACGAACAAATAGTTGATGTCATGGGTGTAGTAATGGAGTTTGGTACTCGCTGGGGACCAAATCTAGGACAGTTCGCAGCATTGCGAGGAATTTATGAACCATTCAATAGGCACCGTAAAATTATTGGCTTCGACACTTTTGCAGGTTTTCCTAAGATTGATTCAAAAGATGGCAGTTCGGACATGATGGAAGTTGGCCACTTGACTGTTCCTGAAAATTACAGGGATTACCTGGAAAAAACTCTTGAGTTTCAAGAGCGGGATAATCCGCTCTCGCACATCAAAAAGTTTGAACTTTGTGAAGGTGATGCAACAAAAACCCTACCTAAATACCTTAAGGATAATCCCGAGACAATTATTGCTCTTGCCTACTTTGACTTTGATGTATACGAACCAACCAAGGTATGCCTCGAAGCGATAAAGCCTCGTCTAGTCAAGGGGAGCGTTTTAGGATTCGATGAACTGAATGATCCAGATTCTCCCGGCGAGACGCTGGCTCTTATGGAAGTTTTTGGGCTAAACAATATTCAGTTAAGGCGATTCCCATATACCTCTCGAACTTCGTACTTCGTGGTTGAATAAAATTGGAAGTTAATTTTCTGAAACCTGAAATCCATGAGGAGTTAATCGGAAAGAATGTTCTAATTACTGGTGGCACTGGCCTCATTGGTAGAGAAGTCGCGCGAATTCTCATAGACGCAGGTGCAAATGTAAGGATAGTTTCACTTGATAAGATTCATGTAAATCAAGGCGCTGAGCATGTGTATGGCGATCTCACAGATTTATCCTTTTGTCTTGAACAAACAGAGGATATGGATTTTGTTTTCCACTTAGCGGGCATCAAGGGATCAATCGAAGTAACTAAAGCAAAGCCAGCGAGTTTTTTTGTTCCATTATTGATGTTTAACACAAATGTTCTAGAAGCTGCACGTCGAAATAACGTAAAAAAATTGGTGTATACAAGTTCAATCGGTGCTTATTCGAGTGCTGAAATATTTAATGAAATCGAAAATAACGAGGGACCCCCTCAGGATATGTTTCCTGGGTGGGCCAAGCGTATGGCAGAGTTGCAGATTCAGGCCTACCGCGAGCAATACGGTTTGGATTGGGCAGTAGTTCGTCCTTGTAACGTTTATGGCCCAGGAGATAACTTTGACCCCGAAAATGCCATGGTTATACCCAGTCTAATGATGCGCATTCACCGTGGCGAAAACCCCCTATCTGTCTGGGGTGATGGCTCTGCTGTCCGTGATTTTGCATTCAGCCGTGATGTGGCAATAGGTACAATTCAAGCCCTGCATTATGGAACCAGGGGAAGTTTTGTGAATCTAGGTAGCGGTGATGGCTATAGCATTCGCCAGCTTGTCGAAACGCTTAAGGAATTCCTGGATTTTGAGTATGAGTTCGATACCAGTAAGTCTGCTGGCTTTCCTCGTCGCGTTATGGATATTTCGCGTGCGAGAGAATGGATAAATTACAACCCACAGACGTCGTTGAGGGATGGCCTAGAACAGACATGGAATTGGTTTCAAGCGAATCAAGATGAATATTTGTCGAAACAAAACTACTTTAAGTAAAGTTTTTTGGAGGCAGGGCTATGCTTAGCGCACTATGACAACAGCGCTCATCACTGGAATAACAGGGATGGTTGGATCTCATCTGGCCGACTATCTACTTGAAAAAACTGATTGGAAAATAGTTGGTTTACAGCGCTGGAGAAGTCCTCTCGATAATATTAGTCACTTGCTTGAACGTGTAAACAATGATGACCGCATAAAACTTGTATATGGTGATCTTCGAGACACTTTATCGATAGACAAGGTGATTGAAAATGCTAAACCCGACTATGTATTCCATTTAGCTGCCCAAAGTTTCCCAAAAACTAGTTTTGATGCGCCATTAGACACGCTTGATACTAATATACAAGGGACGACGCGGGTTCTAGAGGCGGTTCGGCAACATCGCCCTGATGCAATTGTTCACGTATGTTCTTCATCAGAAGTTTTCGGTCGAGTACCAATAGAAAAGTTACCAATCGATGAAGATTGTACTTTCCATCCGGCATCACCCTATGCAATTTCTAAGGTTGGAACAGATCTCGTTGGTCGATTTTATGCAGAAGCATATGGAATCAACGTGATGACAACACGAATGTTCACTCACACTGGCCCGCGCAGAGGTGATGTATTTGCAGAATCATCTTTTGCAAAGCAAATTGCATTAGCGGAAGCAGGATTTATTAAACCAATAATAAGGGTTGGAAATCTAAAGAGTCTCCGTACAATTGCTGATGTTCGTGATGCTGTCCATGCATATTTCTTGTTAGTAACTATCAACCCGCAAGCTGGGGAGTACTACAACATTGGTGGCCAGTACACGTTAGAAGTTGGGGGAATTTTAGATCATTTGATTTCTTTATCCCCTTTGAAGAGAGAATTCAAGATAGAAATTGATGCTAACCGTCTTCGTCCTATTGATGCAGACCTTCAGGTGCCCAATACAAGCAAATTTATGCAGCACACTGGTTGGGCACCGCAGATTTCATTCGAACAAACGATGCAGGATCTCTTGGAGTATTGGCGAAAGAGGGTGACTCTAGAAGGAAATAGGTTTCTTCAACGTTGATGACTATGACCTCACGCTCAACTCAGCCCTCCGGGGTGTCATGGGACCTGTTAATAAATTGAGGCGAGCATTCAGATAGTATTCATATGATCTAGGTCAAGTGGGATAAATATAGGGGACTTAAAATGACTTCGCTTCACCTCGTAAAATCAGAGTTAGATGGAGTTTTAGTTATCTCTCCTCCAACAAATTATGAAGATTTCCGTGGGAGTTATATTGAGATTTACAATGAGCCTCTTTATCGAGATGCAGGAATTAACCAGCAATTTATACAAGATGATATATCCACTTCGACTCGTGATGTGCTTCGCGGCATACATGGAGATAGAAAAACATGGAAATTAGTCACATGCCTTTATGGTTCTTTTTACCTAGTTGTCGTAAATAATGATGAGAATTCGAGTCAATATAAGAAATGGACTAGTTTTACGCTCTCCGATCGAAATCGCCTGCAGGTACTGATTCCGCCAAGCTTTGGAAATGGGCATTTGGTCCTTTCTGACTCAGCAATATTCCACTACAAACAAACCACTGAATACGATCGTTCTGGCCAATTTACAATTCAATGGAACGACCCCTCCTATAATTTTTGGTGGCCTATTACCGATCCAATACTATCTGTGAGGGATATGGGTTTAAACTAGTGAAGGATTTCTACCAGGGTAAGCGCGTTTTAGTTACGGGCGCTAGTGGATTTATTGGAACCAACCTCGTACGAAGACTTGTTAGCAACGGTGCAATCGTCCGGGCTGCCATGCATGAAAGTGCCCCTCAAGAAGTGCTAGCCGGAGTGGAATATGCAAGCTATAACTTACTAGATTTGGAAAGTTGTTTTAGGGCCACAAAGGATATTGATTACGTGTTTATGGCTGCTGCAAATAGTTCAGGTGCGGGGATTATGGAAAAAACCCCACTTGTCCACCTAACGCCAAATGTGGTTATGAATTCTCAAATGCTTGCTGCCTCCTACGAGAATAAAGTCAAAAAATTCTGCTTTATAAGCAGTAACACTGTATACCCCCTTACAGATTTTGCAGTTAAGGAAGAGGATGTAACAAATGTATTTTATGAAAAATACTTCATAGTTGGGTGGATGAAAAGGTTTTCAGAGATTATGTGTGAGATGTACTCAAATAGGATCAAAAGCCCGATGCAGACCTTAGTGGTGCGCCCTGGAAATTTGTATGGACCTTTCGATAAATACACATGGTCTGAGTCTAAAGTTATAGCAGCACTTCTCAGGCGCGCAATTGAGAAGCAAAATCCATTTGAAGTATGGGGTGACGGCCTGGATCTAAAGGATTTCCTCTACGTTGAAGATTTCACGGATGGCATGCTTCTCGCATTTGCTAAATCAGGTCACTTTATGACGATAAATATCGCCTCGGGTATTCCTATAACTATTACAGAGGTTCTCGAAGTAATACTAAGAGCAACTGGCCACTATGACGCAGCTGTTAAGTTTGATGTAACCAAGCCAACGATGATTCCTAAAAGGATGATAGACATCTCAAAAATGCAAAAGTTAACTGGCTGGAGTCCACAAACAAGCTTGGCTGATGGCCTCGACAAAACAATAGAATGGTACGAGAATTTCTTTGGTCAGGACGCGCCAGAGGGTGTGTCCTCATGATTATCTGCCGTACACCTACTCGAATTTCATTCTTTGGTGGAGGTACCGATTATCCAGCCTGGTATCAAGATCATGGGGGATTAGTTCTAAGTACAAGCATTAATAAATACAGTTATATAACTGTTCGCTATCTTCCAAAATTTTTTGATTACAAGTATCGTATTCGTTACTATCGAACCGAAGAAGCGCAGACACTTGACGAGATTCAACACCCTTCCGTGCGAGAATGTGCTCGTCACCTAGGAATTACGGAAGGGATAGAAGTTGTTCACAACGCAGACCTACCGGCAGGCTCTGGGTTAGGGTCAAGTTCTACCTTTACAGTTGGAATGCTACATGCTCTATACGCACTAAAGAATTACATGCCAACAAAGCGTGAATTAGCTTTAGAAGCAATACATGTCGAACAAAACTTGATCGGGGAAGCTGTTGGCTCCCAGGACCAAGTTGCCGCAGCTTGGGGAGGGTTCAACAAGATTACTTTTGGAGGCGGACACGTTTTTGATGTTGACCCAGTAATTATCCCTCGCGAAAAAGTGCTTGAATTGCAAGAGAATTTGTTACTCTGCTTCACCGGGTTTGCTCGCTCAGCTCCTGAAATCGCTCAGCACCAAATTAAAGAGACACCCCAAAGGGTTAGGGAACTAGATGAAATGCACAGTCTTGCTGAGGAGGCTCTTCGTATTCTTACGGATGCAAATTCCTCGATTGACCTTTTTGGTTCGATGCTTGGGGATCAGTGGACAATCAAGCGCAGCCTCACAGCCCACATTTCCAATCCCATAATAGATGAGATTTATCGGACTGGGCTTCAAAATGGCGCACTTGGTGGAAAACTTCTTGGCGCTGGCGGAGGAGGGTTCATGCTGTTTTACGCACCCAAAGGGAGACATGAAGCAATTAGAAATGCCTTAAGTAGCAAACTATTCGTACCTTTCCGATTTGAAGATACTGGCTCAAAGATTGTTTACTACTCTCATGAATAGGATAAGATGAAATCACAATTTGAAGAACAAATTCGCTTAATAAATTTAGTAACCAGCGATAAAGCCCTTTTGGCAAAAATTGAAGAATCGGCTGACTGGATTACTGAATGCCTTCTTATGAATTACCCAGTTCTAATATGCGGAAATGGGGGATCGGCTTCAGATGCACTGCATTTTTCTGGGGAGCTTGTCGGGAGATTTGTATTGGAACGTCGCAGCTTAAATGTTATTTGTTTGAATTCAAATGTAACAGTAATGACGGCTTGGGCTAATGATTACAGTTACGAAACAGTTTTTGCCCGTCAAGTTGAAGCACATGGTCAAGTTAACGGAATTTTTATTGGTATCTCAACAAGCGGAAATTCAAATTCCGTACAAAAGGGCTTACTAAAGGCTAAACAGATCGGGATGAAAACTATTGCATTGACCGGTAAAAGTGGTGGGAGTCTTCAAAACTGTGCTGATCTGCTCATAAATGTTCCTTCTACAGATACCCCAAGGATTCAGGAAATTCACCTCCCAATATATCACTATATTTGCAATAAAGTTGAGTCTAAAATAGTCGAGGCAGAAAAAGAGCAGCAACAAGGCTAGTTGTTTACCCACGAACCACCTTGGAAAACAAAATTTGACCTGCGGCCGCGATTTTCTCAAGTTCGTGTTCGTTAGGTAGTTTGATATCGTCTATGGGGTCAGTCTCGCTCCAAAGTTCAATGAAGTGAACACCAGCTATAAAGCCCAGTGAATTTAATGTGCTATTGGAATTAGTAACAACTGCGCAGCCAGCTGCGAAGCCCTCCCAAACTCTATGTGTAACGGTCATTTTTGCAATTTTAGATCTGGTTCGTTTTGACCCCTTCAGGTACTGCTGCTGGAGCCAACAGGTAGTTACCGTGACTTGACTGTTTTTTGTCAACTCTACGTAGTCCTCCCAACTAAGTTTATGATTAGTATTGTTTACCTTCCAATTCTTCTTAGTCAATTGCAATTCAATTACTTTGGAGAAAGCTTTTCTGCGCGGCTCTCCACTCGAGGCATTCAGTACAAGCCGCTCTCTTTCCTTCCATGGAGTGGGAGAGTTGAACAATTCAAGATTCTTCTGAGGCATTGTCCAGATGTGTGGACCTGACGGATGAACTAACCCAAAATCAATACCCTCTGATTTAGTATTGCTCTGCAATATCGTTGAACCGCCAGCCAGTGCAACCAAGAGTGCGCTGGGAATGGTGTACTCCTGATCGAAGGGGTCACCCAGCATTATCCACACAGGTAAATTCAACCGTTTTGCAGCGGCTGCCAATTCGAAAATTTCCCTGAAAAACATCCTCCACCGATTTCCTGATGACAACCAATCGTAAGTAACAACTAATACAACATCATTATTATGAGAGATTTGTATACCGTCTAACGAGGTGACTATGCTGGATTTCTCTAAGCGCACTGACTGAATTAGCCAACTTTCTACGGCATCGGTCAAGTCAATTCCTTTTACTTGAATTCTTCTTGACGGATCTAGGTCGCTAACAAGGACAATTGCATTTTTGATATGGCCTGAGTCCGGGGGAGTAAAACCACTAAACTGTGAAATTTCCCTAAGTATTCTAGAAATGAGTGGCCATAAATATGGAGTCACGCTCAATATAAACCAGTAATTAATCTGCGAGATCCTTCGATGGAATATGGTCAGAAGTAAGTTTTTCATTAATGGGTTATCCTTCTAAAACTGAGTTAAGTCATTCTTTATTTGTTTGCACGCTCCAACAAAATCAACTCGCTGTAAATTAACACCTCGGACTCCGGCATTACAGGCAGCTTGTTCATCCGAATCCTTATCACCAACAAAAAAAACTCGATTTTTATCTAAAACCCCAGACAATCGAACTAATTCATTGATCATGCCTGGCTTGGGTTTACGGCAATTACAATTTTCATCGGATCTATGAGGGCAAATGGCAATGAAATTTACTTCCATACCAATAGACTTCAGAGCATTCATGAGTTTCGCGTTAAAATCGTTTACATCCTTCATGGTTAATTCACCTCTGCCGATATAACTTTGATTAGTTGCTATCGCAAATGAAGTTTGGGAATTTAGAATCATCCTTAAGCCCTTAAAAACATGAGGAAGAATTATGCAGCTCGAGTTACCACTCATTGCACCCAGGTCTTCGCTCAAAGTCCCATCTCGATCAAAAATCACCATCGAATTCACGAATGGTCCAATTTCGCCGATCTTATTTATCACCACACAAGTAACTCTCCTCATTCAGCTCGTGGAAATTAACAATCGCCGTTTTCGTGGATTTTTTCGCAACTTCGAAGAGAAAGATATTTCTTAACTCGCTCGAAATATATCTTACAAGTATTCAGGGGCTATTGGTGCACTTGAGTCACTCTTTTGGCCTTTTCCCCTATGATTCGGGTATGCATATTTTAGTTACTGGAGGTGCCGGTTTTATTGGCTCTCATCTTTGCGAGCGTTTAGTCTCCATCGGACACACCGTCACAGTGATTGATGATTTTTCCACCGGCCTTGCGTCAAATCTCCAGAATCTTGCAAATTCTGAGAATTTCGCTGTGGTGGAGGGTTCCATTCTAGACAATAATGTTTTAGCTCCGCTGATTCAAAAAGCGGACTATGTTTTCCATTTAGCAGCCGCCGTTGGAGTCTTCAATATCGTAAACAATCCTCTAACATCGCTTCAAACAAACATTCGTGGGACTGAAAATGTCCTTGAGGCCGCTTATTTTGCAAGAATTCCTGTTCTACTGACCAGCAGTAGCGAGGTGTATGGGAAGAATATTTCCGATTCGCTTAGAGAGACTGATGATAGAATTTTGGGAAGTCCGGTTACATTGCGCTGGTCTTACAGCGAAGCGAAAGCAATTGATGAATCGCTTGCCTATGCTTATTTTGTAGAAAAGCAACTAGAAACAAGAATTGTCAGATTCTTTAACACTGTTGGGCCCCGTCAACTAGGTGCTTACGGCATGGTGGTTCCTCGTTTCGTGAAGGCAGCATTGAACAATGATCCACTCACGGTTTATGGCGATGGAAAACAGACTCGGTGCTTTGCCCATGTAAATGACGTTGTTGACGCCGTAATTGCAATAGCTTTTGCCGAAAACACAATAGGTAAAGTTATCAACATCGGAAATGATTTTGAAATTTCAATTAATGACTTAGCGCTGAAAATCATCAAAGAAACGGAATCAAATAGTGAAATTGTCTACGTACCATATGCCGAAGCTTATGGTGACGGATTTGAAGACATGGAAAGGCGCGTCCCAAGTATCGAATTGATTAACCAACTCGTTGGTTGGAGCCCGAAGCGTGACTTAACAACGATGATTGCTGATATCTATGTGGAGATGAAAAGGACTTTTAAAGCGGGTTAACGCCAACCCTACCCGTCATCGTGTTAGTGCAATCAAGAATTCTAATTCCTCTATCACTTACTTGAGTCAGATTCATTCCTGGCTGATTCGTGGCAAGAATTGCAACATCACAATTCCACTCTAAATCAACGGGCTCGGAACCTTCCCAGGTTGGCACTAGTGGGTCATGCCAACCCACTACGGCACCTTTACTTTCAAGATAATCGCGCAACTCTGAAACCGGAGTTTCGCGAACATCTCCAACTCCCGGCTTGTATGCAACTCCAAGAATTAGGACTTTAGGATTCTTGACACTTGGATTAATAAGACTTAACGCACGTTCTGCAACATATTTAGGCATGCCACGATTAATTGAATCCGCAGATTCTACAAATGCTGCCTCGCCGCCATTTTTTCTCACCCACCAGGTTAAATACAGTGGATCGACTGGGATGCAATGCCCACCGACACCGACCCCTGGCCTAAATGGCATGAAGCCATATGGTTTTGAGGCAGCAGCATCGATTACTTCATGGACATTAATTCCATTCGCCGAACAAATTTGAGTGAATTCATTTATCAACGCGATGTTTACTAAACGAAAAGTGTTCTCTAGTAACTTTGCGGCCTCTGCAACTTCAGGCGCTGACACTGCAACTACGGCATCACAAATTGATTCGTAGAATGCGAGCGCTCGGATTTGTGACTCTTCATCGATGGCACCCACTAGGCGTGGCGTATTCTTTTGATTCCAGATCGCATCACCGGGATTAACTCGTTCAGGTGCACAAGCAAAATAAACGATTTTAGAGTCTTCACACTTAAGCAGATTAACTATTGGGACAATCACTTCGCGCAAGGTGCCTGGATAAGAGGTAGATTCACTAACTACTAGAGCTTCATTAGAAACATGCGGTGCAATTCCTGTCGCGGCACTCCGCAACAATGTGAGATCTGGTTCGCGCCTACTATCGAGTGGAGTTGGGACACAAATTGTTATGACTGATGCTCGGGCAACTTCAGAAAAATCAGTCGTCGCTTTGTAAGCGCCATTTGAAATAGCAGCTTGTAATTGCCCATCGGAGATATCCTCCACAGGACTTGAGCCTCCGTTGATCTGCGCAACCTTGGCAGCAAAGTTATCGATCCCGATCACCGTCCAGCCAGCATCAACTGCGGCCATTGCCAGTGGTAAACCAACATAACCTTGGCCGATAATGGCCAGAACTTGGGGGGTTTCAACAATCACGGTTGAAATCCTAACCTCTCAGCGCCAGTTTCAGTGCATACCCGAACTATCAGCCTTTAAGCCCTTCCAGTGGGAATTTAGGGGAAGATAGCCCTGTGAGTACAGATGATCTAACTCCTACTAGGGTCATGCGAATTATCACCAGAATGAATGTGGGCGGCCCAGCGGTACAGGTTTCAGGATTAATGCGAAACCTGAATCCACTTGATTTCGACCATTGTCTCTATACCGGTTTTTGTGCTGCCGATGAGGCCGACTATCTAGACACTGTCGCAAAAGATATTTCTGCGATCCGCATCAAGGGGCTTGGCCGAAGGGTCAGTCTTGCTGGAGATTTCAATTCATTACTTTCCCTGATAAGAGAAATTAAAAAATTCGAGCCTCACATAATACATACTCACACTGCTAAAGCTGGTTTCTTGGGCCGTATCGCATCAATCCTTTCTCTTCATCCATCAATTCGCGTTCACACATTTCATGGACATTTACTGAATGGGTACTTTGGTTCCTACAAGAGAATGATTGTCGTGTTAGCCGAAAGAATTTTGGCAATGTTTACCCATCAACTCTTAGCTGTTGGCGACAAGGTGCGTAAAGACTTATTGGCCGTGGGTGTAGGTAATTCAAAAAAATTCGGTTTAATGCCACCAGGTTTAGAAATTAGCAAATTACCAAACAAAAAAGATTCTCGAGAATTTTACGGTCTGTCTCCGCAAAATCTACAATGCGCTTTCATTGGGCGCATAACTCAAATTAAGCGCCCCGACAGATTCTTAGATGTTGTAATAGAGATCAAGCGCCGTGGTGTCCCTATCGAATTCCTCATAGCTGGAGATGGTGAATTATTACAAAAGTGTCAAGAAAGAATCGTGCGCGAAGAATTACCGGTGAAGATTCTGGGTTGGCAGAGCAACATCGAGCAAGTTTTGTCGGTAGCTGATGTTGTTGTACTTACAAGTGATAGCGAAGGAACCCCATTGAGTTTGATCCAGGCTGGGATGGCAAGGTTGCCTGTTGTAACGACAAGAGTTGGATCCGTGCCCGAGGTGATTTTAGAAGGAGTTACCGGAATCATCACTAATTTGGATGTGCAAGAAATTGCTGATGCTCTCGAAAAACTAGCCAAAAGTGCTGAATTGCGGGCTCAAATGGGAGCCTCTGCACAAGAATTCACCCTGGCAAACTTTGGAGTTAAGCGATTAGTCAGCGATCATGAGGTGCTGTATAAAAAGCTAATAGCTAATCGAGCCAAGTCCTAGCCCAAAGCTCTAGCATTAACATCGGCCAAATAATGTTGTCTTTGTCTTGGCCGACCATATGAAGATCCAAAACTTTTTTAACCTCAACAGGGTTTAGCCATCCGCGTTGAGAAGCGGTTATATCTGTAAGTGTGTCAATTGTCATTTCTTTCATTTCAACGCGCAACCATTCCGCTCTAGGAATTCCAAAGCCCATCTTTGGGCGATCAATTAAGTTTGCTGGCACTAAAGAGCGTGCTACATCCTTCAGAATGTGCTTTGTTTCAAATCCTTTGACTTTATATTTGCGTGGCAGTGATATGCCCCATTCGACCACATTAACGTCTAACATCGGCGACCTAAGCTCCAAGCTATTTGCCATAGTTGCGATATCAACTTTTACAAGCAAATCCCCTGGCAAATACGCACCCAGATCAGACCGAATCATTCGATCAAAGGATGAAAGATTTCCAAAAGTAAATTGGCTTAGCCTTGCAAATTCTGCTGCTTTGCTTTGGAAATGTGGATTAATTAGAATTGATAACTCATCAGGCTGAGTTAAAGATAAGATCGAACTATATCTCTCTGCAAGTGATACTTTTGAACTTAGTTGTGAGCCAACTCGATTAATCTTTCGAGTGTTACCAAAGGATTGTTGCCCGGCAATCTTTAGCCCTGTTCGAACAAGACCTAGAAATGGATTTATCTTTTGCATAACTGGTGCCGCTAAGTAGCGGTCGTAACCGCCAAATACTTCATCTCCACCATCTCCACCTAGTGCAACGATGAGATTTTCGCGTGCAAATTTGGCCAATAGATACGTGGGGACAATGGAGGAATCGGCAAAAGGTTGGTCAAGTACTTGCGAGATTTTTTCAACAATTAATGCAGGATCTGGGCTAAGGATTTCTTCATGGTGGTTGGTACCCAGATGACTGGCAACTTGCCTTGCGTGGTGGGCCTCATTGAATTGTGCGCTATGGAAACCAATTGAGTAGGTTTGAACCTTTTCGCTCATTAATTTTGCCATATAGGCCGTGACTATTGTTGAGTCGTAACCTCCGCTTAAGAATGATCCAAGTGGGCGCTCAGAAATTAGACGACGTGAAACTGATTCTTCTATTAGTTTTTTTGTTACTTCCAGAGCATCTTCGTATGAGATCTGAACTTTGGAATCAAAATCTGGCTCCCAATACTTTTTGGTGATTGTATTGCCTTCACGCCAGGTGAGAACCGAAGCCGGTGATATTTGTGTAATCTCGTTGAACGCTGAATGTGGAGCGTTGATATAGCCATATTGCATGACCTCGGCGATCATATCTGTTCGCAGCGTGCGATCTGGACGTGCCAACATCAATGAACGAACTTCGGATGCAAAGAACAAGGTTCCATCGTGCAGTTGCGAGATCCATAGTGGTTTTTTGCCCATCCGGTCACGAATCAAGTGAAGAGACTTATCGCGTGAGTCGTGGATAGCAATGGCGAACATTCCATTGAGTTTGTTGATGAAATCTAAACCAAACTCTAGATAAAGATTAATAACCACTTCAGATTCGCTGGAATCACGGCACTGCACACCGCGTTGTTCTAACTCGGAGCGCAGTTCTCGATAATTATAGATTTCGCCGTTCCAAACAATATGAATCTTTTCGGAAGTATCGGAGGCTGGTTGTTTACCGGCAGCAACTTCAACAATGGCCAAGCGGCACATTCCCAAGCTAATTCCTTGGTTTAAATAGGTTCCTGTGTCATCTGGGCCGCGATGTTCGAGTGATTTGAGTTGAGCATCTAGGAGTCCTTTGTTAGGCGCGCTAACTCCGACTCCGCCAGTTATCCCACACATAGAAAAGGTTGCTAGTCCGAAGTCGCTGGACCGTTGGCAACGCTTTGACCAAACTCTTTGAGCCAATCAATAGTCTCGGTTAGTGCAGTTTCAAAATCCTTAGGTTGGACCTTAGGGAAGAGCTGTTTAAGTAGTTCAGGTGCGTTTTGTGACTCTTTTACATCACCCAAACGCTCCGCCATATAATTAACCTGCAAATCTGGAAAGTGTTTTCTCAACAATTCAATTGTGTCACTAAGGAAAATCCTATTTCCATAAGCCAGATTCATCGCACCTTCTGTTAAAACCTTCTCATTCATAGCCGTCATTGCAATATCTAGGACCGTATCAACGTAAGTAAAATCACGAGAAGCAGTTCCATCACCATAAACATCAATTGGTTTGCCTTGCATGGCAAGCCAAATCCATTTTGGCAGGACTGCTGCATATTCATGGTCGGGGCGTTGGCTCGGACCAAAAACATTAAAGAATCGTAATAGTGTAATTGGCACTTTATACGCCGAGGCATATGCCTGGATGTATCCCTCGGCAGCAAGCTTACTAGCAGCGTATGGAGTCACTGGGCCGAGCCACATTGACTCATCTTTAGGGAGTTGCATATTGCGTCCATACACAGAAGATGAAGAAGAAAAGATTACGTGAGCACCACTTGATCGAGCTACTTCTAAAACATTTAACGTGCCTGTTGCATTAACAGCATGCGTTGCTACGGGATTTTTGATCGAACGAGGAACTGAGCCTCTGGCAGCTAAATGAAAGATTGTTTGGCAATCCTTCAGAGCGTTGTGTAATTCCTCGGAGTCATTGATTGATGCATTGTGAAAAACACACTTTGTTTGATCGACGTTGGAAATTAATCCTGTAGACAGGTCATCATAAACCACAACCTTATGCCCCTCAGAGATTAGTCGCCGAGTTAGGTTTGAGCCAATAAATCCAGCCCCACCGGTCACACCCACTTTTTTCATGACTTTATTGTAATTCAACCGAGTGCGATTGTTAGTAGTTGATTAGTCAAGTCTCACAACGCCACTTGGCGTCATTAAATGAACTGCAACTATCCCAGACTCACCCTCGTTTGTTGACGGGTCAATAAATTCAATATCTGTCCCATTTAAT
>Ga0209550_10001162_pt1 | contig 25397 bp, 21 predicted proteins | sample LauGreSuBDMM15SN_2_FD_187567 | JGI IMG/M metagenome (GOLD analysis project Ga0209550, IMG submission 187567) | Freshwater lake microbial communities from Lake Michigan, USA - Su13.BD.MM15.SN (SPAdes) (version 5) | ecosystem: Environmental > Aquatic > Freshwater > Lake | place: Lake Michigan... | reverse complement strand
GAAGCAGCAGCAGCAGCAGAAGCAGCAGCAGCAGAAGCAGCAGCAGAAGCAGCAGCAGAAGCAGCAGAAGAAGCAGGAGAAGCAGCAGCAGCAGAAGCAGCAGCAGCAGAAGCAGCAGCAGAAGCAGCAGCAGAAGCACCAGTAGAAGCAGTAGTAGCAGTAGTAGCACCAGCAGCAAAACCAGCACAAAAACTAAAAACAGCAGGAATAGTTATAGACGCAGTAAGACAATTAAGAGAAAATCTAAAAACATCTACAACTCCCGACGATAAAGTAGATGAAACATGCATAGATGAATTCCCCATGTTACCGATTAAACAATTGCAGGTCAATAATGACGACGAACTATCATCGCAAGCAATTCCTTTAAAATATTTAAAAAACATAACGTCGCTATTAGGGTTCCAAGAAGACGATATGCGCAAAAGAACTATACGATACAAATTTGTTAGATTTATACTTGATGTATCAAATCTTGATAATACAGATTTCAATATAGATGATGAGAAAAAGCAAATTTTACACAATCTTATCAAGTTATATTTCGAAAGAACCACAGACCAGTTTGATGATAAATTTAAAGAATTTATAGAATTTATAGAATTTAAGGAATATCCTACTATTGATTTCTTAGACAAATACAACATCTACTATTCAATGCATAATTACTTCATATACAGTGAGAAAAATATTGAGATCGATCCCACTAAGCAGTCTGAACTCATAAAATGTATCATCCCAAATAATAATGATAATGATAATGATAATTATGGGTTTGATGATTTTAAAAACGAATTCTTATTGGAACAACCAGTTCAATCTCAAACGGGTGGTAATAATATAAATAGATTGATAAAGAAAACGCTTTATGATTCATACATTATTTGGTTTCACAAAATAGCAAAATCCGTGTATTACAGAAATATCTTTAAATCGGACGCATCTCTTACTCTTGAAAATATCGCATTGGCGATTACCTTATCATTAATGTATGCACTCTTAATCAGTAATTTTGTAGATGTTAAGAAGTTATTAGTCGATGAATTGAGTTGTTTGATATTCATATTCACATATATCAAAGTTGTTCAGAAAAATAAGGATATTGTTGTGTTTGATAGCAATGTCATAAGTGGTATTTGTTTAGTGCCTTATTACGCAGTGGTTTAATTAATCTTCAATAAAATATTTCTTTTTGCGTTGTTGTTTAGTTTGTTTATTTGGAAATTCATTATTTTTCAAACCTAAAATGATTCTAGGATCAACAGGAACTCCTATTGCAACACTAGGAGTTTGAGTAAGTGTATAAGTTGTTTCTGTTGCTGTTCCTGTTGCTGGTGCTACTGTTGCTGGTGCTACTGTTGCTGGTGCTGCTGCTGCTGGTGTTTCTGCTGGTGTTTCTGCTGCTGTTGCTGGTGTTTCTGCTGCTGGTGTTTCTGCTGGTGTTTCTGCTGCTGTTGCTGGTGCTACTGTTGCTGGTGCTACTGCTGCTGGTGTTTCTGCTGCTGGTGCTACTGTTGCTGGTGCTGCTGCTGATGATACTGGAAAACTTGCTGCAGCAGGACTTGCAGGAGACATTACATTAGCACTAAAATTAAAAGGCCCACGAAAAACAGGACTTGATGCAGGAGGACTTGCAGGAGGACTTGCAGGAGACATTACATTAGCACTAAAATTAAAAGGCCTACGAACAGCAGTAGTATCAGTATTTATTCGCTGATTTTTATAACTCGGAGTGCTATACATCATCATACCACCCACCAAAACCGCCACGATTATTATGATGATAACAAACATATTACTTTATAAACAGATAAATTATTCTTTTTATTTTTCTTTGAACTCAAATTCAGGCAAAATTGTTCCAACTTGAGTATTTTTCGCGTCTTCCAAAAGAGTCCCTATTAACGCCGTTTGCTCTACAGAAGGTTTATAAGAAAACTCTCCACTCATACGGCATACTTCAGGGCGTTGTTGTGGCACACTCCATTTCTGGTCTGGTAACAACACCATATTATCATTTACACTGGCCTGTTTATCAGTGCTCCTCAAACAATCATACTTGAGTTGAGCCAGATTTCTCTCATTAATTATCTTCGCCAAAATGTGCTCATCCTCCAGATCCTTACAAGACAATTTACCATCTTCAGAGTTCTTACCATCGACAACTTTCAGAGTAGTCTCGGTAACATCAGGGCGTGCTATTTTAAACATCTTAGCATCCAACTCATCAGACGGCGAATGCTTATCAAACTCAGAGTCAATACGATTCTTGATGACATTTTTATACTCATCATTAGAAGTAATATACTCCTCTAATTTACTCAAGTCATTATTGAATTTCTTAAACTTATACATAAGGAATTCCTTATTTTCACTCGTTAGCTTCTCACCTGGTAGCAACTTCCCATAGGATTTCTCCACCAACTTCCCCGCCTCATCATCATCTACCTCATAACTGATGTCATTACTTTTCTCAGTTTGCTTTTCGGGAGTCTTATTAACATCCACATCGGGACTCTTACTATTTCTCTTAATAAATGCATCAACTATCCTCTTCAACTGCACATCATTTGAAATCACGGGTTTCACATCATCGCTCGTAAATTTTTCCTTGCCGTTCATGTGATCATAAAGAGCATGCAGCTCATTAGGAGACGGCTTAATCTTCTTAATGCTCTCGAAAGCCTTGATGATCTCCGCGAATCTATCAAACTTCGACATCGTATTCTGTTGGATCTCTTCGAACTTCTCTACAAGCTCTTTGTTAGCGAAATAGTGCGCTATCACAATCACAAATATTAAAATTGCAAATAAAATAAACACAATTCTTACCCACATTTACTTGTTATTATTATATATTCACAAATTTATTACAATACGAGCTAACGAGATATGTCATATCATCTAATGACATATGTCTCGGTGTGTGCTTATCAAAACTATGTAAAGTCATAGCATTGTCTAATATATTCTTCTTATCAACCTCATCCATTCCTTCAACATCATTTTGGTTCCATCCTGGCCCTAAGAACTTCAGGTGATTCACTACGATAGGTTGCATTCTATAGTGACATATCGGTTCTAATAGTAGCGCTACTTTGTCTGTGTGTGGATCAAGGTGATGCTCAAAATCCTTGTCATCGAAGTTTTCAAATAAAAATGTATCTATCAACCTGATTTTATTAGTAACTATATCATCAACGTTATCAGAGTTTAAGTTTTTTTTGACGAAAAAAGCATCACCCCAATGTGCTTCAGTCATAGCTAATATTTTCATTTCAAAATCATACTCCGCCAAAAAAGCCTTTATTTCTTCCAATAATGCACACTTTTCATAAACTTCTTCTGTATTAACCTCAAGATAAACGTAATCAAAATTATCAAGTAATTTATCCATACTCTTAAGAGCTAATAACTCAACTCCTTGAATATCTATGTTCAAAAAGTTAGCAAATTTTTCATCTATGTTATTAAGTTTATAGATAGTATCTATTCTCTTAGATTGTAATATTTTTTTACAAACATATTTAATATTACCGTGATATTTAAAGTGAGTTCCAAAGTTAAGGATAGAAGAAGATTCGCCATTATTAGCCACATTGAAATTTATGTTCTCATCATCCACATCCGTTACTAAATAATTCAGAATCCTCTCATCAGGATGGAATGTTTTAGCTCGATCATATGTATCTGGATCTGCCTCGATCCATATGATATTTCTATATCCTACTGCGTTATATTTTTCTAACTCCTCACACAAGTGTGCGCCTACGTGTAATATACCATGCACCTGTTTGATCATATGCTTTTGTAGATTGTCAAATGAGATTAGCATTATTGATGTTTGATATTATTAATCATTGATCATATAATTCAAATGTCTTCTAATACGCAAAAAATAACATCAAGATATACTCTTGTCTTTTTTATCTTTTTGTTTTTATTATCATTATCAAGTAGATGTGATGAACTTCGTGCTGATTCCCATACTCTGAATCTCCTGAAACATCAGCTTCGTAGCATATGGAATTCTAATCTCCGAAAAGTTAATTTTATTGTCGCACATATTACAGTGATAGATATTCTTCTCTGGATTCACTGTTGCTGTGTTATTACACTTCTTACACACAAACAATCTGTAGTTATCCGAACACTCCATGAATCTCTCTTTTAGAAATTGCATTGTTCCGTGTCCCCAATTACATTCCACCTCCATCTCTCCCAATCTCAATCCACCCTGTCTCGCCCTTCCCTCTGAAGGCTGTCTCGTGAGCAGCACAATAGGGCCATTTGAATTTCTCGAGTGAATCTTATCAGTCACCATATGCTTCAAGCGCTGATAATATGTCGGCCCAACAAAAATTTTAGTCTTCATCTGTTCCCCAGTTCTACTATTATACATGATCTCATTACCACTTGCGTCTAAACCACAATCTTTTTCAAGACATTCAGTTATAGATTCAATACCGAGATTGGTGAAGGGTGTCGCATTACCATAACATCCTTTCACAAGACACGCCTTACCCATGATAGTCTCAATCAACTGCGCTATAGTCATCCTACTCGGAATAGCATGCGGATTGATGATTATGTCTGGAACAAGTCCATCCTTCGTGAAAGGCATATCACATTGATCATATATCATCCCAACTGATCCCTTCTGCCCATGCTTACTTGACAGCTTATCTCCAATAGTTGGTTCCCTATAGTTTCTCATTTTAATCTTTGCAAAACTATAGCCTTCAGCACTCGTGTTATTGAAATATGTATTAGATGAACAGTTCATGTCAATAAATCCATACTCATTGTCCTTAACGACTACACTCGTATCTTTATATGAAATAGATTCATTTGATTTTATAGGCATACATTTACCTATGATGACGTCCCCAGCAGATACAAATGTGTTCTCCTTCGTAAAGCCGTCACTGCCTATCTTAGAATAAGACAGTTTTCCATTAGTTTTCATGATCTCGTCAGGCTTACAGAACATCTCCTCTTCACCAGTTGATAAGTTCTTCGTGCATTGTTCTTTTATAGTTCTGTAATACGTGCTCGCAAATAGCCCCCTCTGCACAGAAGATCTATTAAGCATGATAGAATCCTCTTGATTGTAGCCTGTGAAAGTTGCGATGGCTACTATAACATTGATACCACACGGCACTTCGTCGGCAAAGAGAATCTTAGCCATATTAGTATTAACGAGAGGCTTCTGAGGATAATTCAGAATATGTGTCATCGTATCAAGGCGCTTCCTGTAATTAGAAGTATATAATCCAATTGCTTGCTTTCCCATCGCGGATTGATACGTGTTGCGAGGAGCTTGATTGTGATCGCTGAAAGGAATATTACTCGCAAGAACTCCCAAGATCAGCGACGGGTGTATCTCCATGTGTGTGAATGCTGTCGTAGTCTTGTTCAAGTCTTTGATATTCATAGCAATGATCCTACTGTTTGACTCCTCAACGTCAAGATACTCGACAATAGGTCTCTTGTTATTAATAGAACATATCATATCCGCCCACTTAGTATCAGAACTAATCTCATCTGCATATTCCTTATCAAAGCGTAATGTATTGTTTTTATCCACTATATACAAAGGCCTTACACTCCTTCCACCCTCCGTGCATATATTAATAGAATTACTGTTAATATCCCATACAATTGACGTGTAAATGTTCAGGTGACCACTCCTCTTGGCCTCAACAAGTAGGTCATATATCTTCTTAGAGTCCTTATGCGTTCCCAAAATCTTCCCATTCAATACAAGCCACACATTATCATATAAGTTAGAGGTGTTCTGAATATCAAATTCACACAGACCATTATCTTTTAGAAATTCAAACACTGGTGTTGAGTTAGATGAGATGGTGATAGAAGCTGCCACCGCAATATTCTTCACAAGGCCTACACTACCTCCCTCAGGCGTCTCAGCGGGGCAAATGATACCCCACTGCGTGTTATGTAGTTTCCTCGGCTGGACAAGCTTCCCAGATTTCTCAATAGGCGTATTCACGCGACGAAGATGTGATATAGTCGCATAATATGTCAGTCTGTTCAATACCTGAGCAACACCTTGTTTCGAATTGATGTTTTTAATACCCCAATTACCAGTCGCCAAACCATATTTCAATCCTGATTCAATAGTTGTAGATTTAATTATTTTATATATGTTATTTTTATTGATTATGTTGTCAATGCTGTTGCTCGACTTCCAAGCACCGCTGTTCAACTCTTTATATATCATGTTCTTCGTATCTTTCACGACTTTACCATAGTATTGTCTAAACAGATTCGCCATCATGATACCTGGTGTATCAACCCTCTTATTCAGATAACTATCTCTGTCGTCAAATTCACGCAACCCAGTAAAGCACTCAAGGAGCTTGCGTAACATGAAACCAATATACAGGGCCTTGTCTTCAAGACGCTCACCCACGTGTGGTAGGAGGTCATTTTTCAATATATCCAGAACAATACTGATTCTTTTATTTTTATTTTGAATTATCTCTTTTGGATAACCACTGATGTTTAGGTATTTACTCAGATATTCAAGGGCCTGGATACGAGTCTGAACAAAATTGCCTTCATTCACACAGCCTTTCAGATACTCGATGAGAACCTTGCTCTCAGCCTTAGATACATCATAGACACAGAGCTCGATAATCTTCTTATCAGACTCAATGCCGAGTGCTCTGAACAATACAAAGACTGGAACATCAATTCTGATATGATGAATATTAACTCGCATCAATCTGCCAAATTGATTTGATTTCGACGTCATCTTGATGGTCGTCAATTTGGGTGGCCCGAATGTGTTGTCGGGGACAGAACGGATCTCTGCGATATGAGAGTATTGCGTAGCTTTATTATCAAGGAAAACATACGTTTTGTTCTCAGAGATCCTGTCGTGACTGATGATGACTTTCTCGTTGCCATTGATGATAAAGTAGCCACCACTGTCATAAGCGCACTCGTCTGTAATGGTTTCATTGATATTCGACAGAACACAATAGTCTGAACCAATCATGATGGGGATTTTGCCGATGTTGATGTTCTTTATGATCTTTTCGTTAGACTGCATGTTCTCGTCTTCGTCATACCATTTATTTTTAATCACAATATCGACGAATAGGGACGCGGCATAACTGAAATTTCTCTGACGAGCCTCGTTGGGAGTCATGAGCTTTGTGCTACCATCCTTCTCATAGATAACAGGTTTGTTTAAACGAGGATTCTGAACACTCAAATTGATGTTATATTTGAAGTCGCCGATGTTCGTGTTGTATTTATGGAGAATCTCAATATCATTGAAACCATTGATGATGTGTTCAATCTTTGTCTTTATGAAATCATTGAAAGACTCCAACTGATGTTTAATTAACATTTTGCCGATGTTCTTTTTGTCATTACCAAACATTGTGTTGATAACCTTCCATGTTTCTGTTTGAAATGTTAAATCTGTGAAGCTTGTCATTTTCAAATTAATGTGTCAATGTATTATATGCTTCAGAAATATAAATGATATATCATTTTTTTATTTAAATCTTTTTTCAGATTTAATCGACACCAACATCACCATCATTAAAATTAAATAAGCACAGTGGGCATTTGTTATTCTCTCGAAACCATTTAGTTATACATGGCTTACAGAATAAATGATTACACTTAGTCTTTACTATCTGTCGTTGTTCGTCATCGTCGAAACTCTCTAAACAAATAGAACATTTTGAATCTTTTTCAATATCCGAAATATCCACATCTGTTATCGCCTCATCTATATTATTCACACCATGATGAACGTTGCCTATCATTTCTGAGATGATACTGTTCATCTGATATTCATCAACAAGATTTTCTATAGATACACTATGTGTCACATTATCTTCTATGATATTATTCGTAAATAGAAAGTTGTTCAACAAGGGGTTTAAAAAGTTCAAAACAGAACTTCTGTAACGGCATAACTCAATATGATTTATATAGTCGTTAAATGGAACATTTCTCATACACATCTCACATGGAATAGTTGGATTATCCATCTGATTAGAACTATTTAAACATAATTGACATTTTATTAATTAGATTAATACGAACCTACCATCGACAATCGCTAACAACAAAGATGATTTACGATGACTATATGAATTATTGTAAAGAGTATGAGACATTGTATGGAAAGGATACAGTAGTCCTCATGGAAGTTGGAGGATTCTATGAACTGTATGGGGTTAATTATAAGGATACAGTGTCTGGTGCAGACATATACAACGTTGCAGGACTTCTTGGTATTCAAGTTTCTCGAAAGAATAAGAATATCCTTGAGAATTCGTATTCGAACCCTCTAATGGCGGGGTTTCCCAGTTATACTCTGCACAAGTTCATAGACGTTCTTGTTTCAAATAACAAGACTGTTGTGCTCGTCGAACAGACAACGAGTCCTCCTAATCCGAAAAGGGAGGTGACGCGAATCATCAGTCCCGCGACTTATGAAGAAAAAATATACACGAACACTACGACAAACTACATCATGCATCTCTATTTGGATTCATACAACGGTTTCAACTCTTTAGCCGTAGGGATAGCGTGTATCGACTGTAGCACTGGTAAGACGTATGTCGATGAGATTCACGATGTTAAAGATAAAAACATGATTCTCGAAGAACTTCAAAAAGTTATAATATTCATCAATCCAAAGGAGGTCATCCTATCGAGCAATTCGAATGCTGTGCAATCAGTTGATGAAGAAACGCTATTACGATTGTTTAATGATGTCAAGATATATAATAAAATAAATATGCTGACTTGTGATTATACTAAATTGTGCTTTCAAGAGAGTGTTTTAACAACTCATTATATTAATAATACCCAGCTTTCTATTTTTGAATTTCTAAATATCGAAAGGAAACTGTTAGGGAGCATAGCGTTTTCATATTTACTTCTCTTCGCTCATCAACACAATCCGTCGCATACTCTGAATGTGTATAGTCCTCTACCAATTGAGACGGATAATAAATTGAAGATCGCTCACAACGCACCTGTTCAGTTGAACATCACGAGTGGAAGTGTATCCGTTTTAGATCTCTTAAATACATGTATTACCTCCATAGGTAAGCGTTATTTTAGAAATCGCCTGTTAAATCCTTCTTCAGACAAGGAGGTAATATGTGCCTCTTATTCTAAGATCAACACCTTCTCTCGTTATGATACGCGAACCATCAGAAATGAGTTAAAGAATGTCAAGGATATCGAGAAGATATTTCATAAACCATCATCAAAGATTTATCCATATGATATACTGAGTATATTCAACTCTATTTTGAGTATTCAAAAGATTTCACATATGATGGATGATGATGATGGTCTCGATGACATCGAAAACCTGAGATCATATTTGTCATCTGTGTTTTGTTTTGATGATGTTAATATTTTCAATACCTTATCTGGGGAACTGTTTTCAGACCTTGATGAGATAAAACCATTTAAAGAAATAATAGTGCGTTCAAAAGAGGTTTTCGTCCAAGCTTTAGAGGAATTCAAGCTCTTATCTGAACACTTTAAACTTGAACATAATGATAGAGATGGCTGGCACATTGTATGTTCCGTAAAACGTTTAGAACAATGTATGAAGACAAATAAGAAAGTGTTTGAGGGTTGTTCGTATTCTCATAATAAGACGGTGAGTAAGATCTTCATACGGAATGAAAAACAATTAAATGATGAGATATGTAAGGCGAATGTTGATATAAATAAGATTGTTCAGAATAAATACTATGCTGTTGTAGATGTTATTAAAACCACTTATAAAAAACAATTGAAAGATCTCGTTATTGCTATAGAGTCTATTGATTTCTACTGTGCTTGTGTGCATAACAACCATATCTTTAGATTGTGTGCTCCAGACATTGAAACATCGAGTGCATCTGGCCATATTGACGCCAGAGGACTGCGCCACATCATCATCGAGAACATCAATAAAAATATAGAATATGTTTCTAACGACATCACCCTAAACAAGAACGGTATTATTTTATACGGTATAAATGCTTCTGGAAAGAGTAGTCTAATGAAGTCTCTCGGTATCGCCCTCATAATGGCACAATCTGGAATGTTTGTTCCTGCCTCTTCATTTACCTTTCATCCTTATACATCTATATATACACGCATCACGGGAAATGATAATCTCTATAAAAACCAATCCACATTTGTTTTAGAGATGGCGGAGTTGCGCACCATCCTTCAGTGTGCGGATGATAAGAGTCTGATCATCGGCGATGAATTATGTTCTGGAACAGAGACTATATCTGCTGTATCTATAGTAGCAGCGGGTATCAAAATTCTCGCTCAAAAGAGTGCATCTTTTATCTTCACGACACACCTACATGAACTTCATAAGCATATAACACAAAGTAACGTGGCTTTTTACCATCTGAGTGTGACCTATCATAACGACAAGATCATTTATGATAGAAAACTTAAACAAGGTATGGGTAATACTTTATATGGATTAGAGGTATGTAAATCATTGGATATGGGTGATCTGTTTATGAAGGCGGCATTTGACATACGTAATGAATATATACAGTCAAGCACAACTGATAGTCATTCGCAATCACACTATAACAAAAATGTTATTAAGAATATGTGTTCTGTGTGTAATGCAAATCGAGCGAGTGACGTGCATCATATTAAAGAGCAGCATACAGCTGATGCCGATGGCTACATCGGTGTTCATCACAAAAATGATGCTCATAACTTGGTAGCGTTATGTAAGGAATGCCATGATAATGTGCACGCCAACAAGCTGATCATCGACGGATATAGGATGACATCTCGGGGGCGCGAATTAATTTTTAATCATCAAATTGAAACGTTCGATTATGATGATGAGAATGTGGTAGAGTGTGTGTTGAGGACGAAAAAACAACATTCATTAAAGAGCACTCTTGACATATTAAAAAAAACATATCCGTTAGCGCAGTTTACAGCTTATAGGATCAAGAAAATATTAAATGAAAATGTATTTAAGTAAAACGATGTTTAACGTATTTAATAAGAAAGTTTAAATGTCTGGATCGATAGAGGATGCTGTAAAACAAATATACAGATTACATGAATTATATGATTCCATTGATGATGATGACAAACGACTCGTCATGTGTAGAATGTTCATAAAACACTTGGAAGGTTTCATAAATAAGATGGAGGAGTCTTATTATAAAAAAATAATATTAAGAAAACCAATTACAAAATTAAAGAATAATCAGGAGATAGAAATAGAGCGGACGTATAATACAATGAATGCCTTTCTACCCTTTATAATAGCTTACAATATGAACATGCCTCAAGGTGCTTAGTGATCTGCAATATTTTCATAGAAATTCTTAACTTTGACTTTTATTTTTATTTTATTAACATCAAATGAAGTCAAATAGAGTCCATCCAATGATCTTACGCGTGATAAGGCGACGTATGTCTGACCGCATTCGAATATGTCACTACCGATATCGATCTCAGCGATGTCAAGACTTGCTCCTTGGCTCTTGTGAATGGTCATAGCCCAGGATAGGATCAGTGGGGTCATTTCAAATTCATATTCTTTTTCTTCATATTCAATTTTACGCGAATACGTAGTCATCTCAAGTATGCGGCCATTATGAAACTTAACAATAGGATTTTTGTTTGTAGAGAAGTCTATCACAGTTCCACAGCTTCCGTTACAGATTTGCTTATCGCTCTCCATATCTAAATTTACGATACACATAACTTGAGAACCTTTCTTGAGAGTGAGTGGTTCTATCTGCTTTAGAGAGTTAGTCTGTAAGAATCTATCGCGTCTGTCACTGTCTTTTATCTCCGTTCTCGTAACGTTCTTATCATTGTCATTGTCGATGTGTGTTTCAAATATTCTTACGCCGTATTCATAGTGCTTACCGGTGAGGTTATTATTGTATTGATTGTTGATGGCGTCAACGACGTTCTTTCGAGGATATAGTTTGACTGGCATGATATCAGAAGTATTCGATTTATTCACACATGACATGAGAACATCGTGTGAGTTTTTTGTTATGAGTCCTTTTCTTATTTGATGGAGGATCTTCTTGAAAACATCGTCACCTTCTTGACGGAATATCTTTTTCAGACATATTTGGTTCTCTTTAAATGTCTCTATCCACATATGAGATTCAAAGCAGAATGCTTTAGAGTCTGGATCGTTATCTCCTACTGGCGGGAGTTGGTAAAAGTCTCCAGAGAAGACAACTTGGATGCCGCCGAATGGTTTAGAGTTATTTCGGACTTCTTTGCCGATGGCATCTAATATTTCGAATATTTTTTTGGATAACATGCTTACTTCATCGATGATGAGGATATCAACTGTCTTCCAAGGCTTACTCTTTTTTTTATTGGTTGTCACTTGATGAACGACGATATCGGCGTCCTTATTAGCAAGACCGATGCCTCCCCATGAGTTGATTGTTTTTGCATTATTTCCGAGCAGAACAGCTGCGCAACCTGTGGTGGCTGTTACAACGTATTTCTTTTTATATTCCTTGGCTATAGAGATCATTTCGTTGATAATGAATGATTTGCCACATCCACCTGGTCCAGTTATAAATAAGTTTTCACCATTGGAAAACTTGGTAAGTATGAGTTGCTGTTTTTTAGTGAGCATTTTTTTATAGTTTTAATTGATGATAATTGTTTATATTAGTTTTCATTTTTTTTTAATCGTAATTTAATCAAAAAATTGTAAATTGTAAAAAAAACATCATTATCATCTTCATCTTCATCCATCATCAATTGTGAAGTAAATCATATATATCCAAGAATATGTGTTCATATATGAAGATCTTTTTGCTACACTTAAGGATATCGCACTGTGAGCTCGCAATCAAATGAACCATCTTATGGATGTTCTTCTTCAGCTTTGCAACTTTCATACATTTATTTACTATGACATTACATATCCACTCATCGGGTAAAGAGTAATAGAGCAGTTTATTGACACTGGTTCTGATCGTTTCTATGACTCGTTCAAGAGATTTACTCTTCTTAATGAATTCGAAGAGTTTATCTATCTCTTTTTCAAACAAATTCTCATACGTTGAGTGTGTCTCAGATGTTTTGTGTAGTTTCTCTATATCACATAGACATGTGAATAGATCATTGTCACATGCTTGGATGACGCTGTCCAGATTGATGCCGTCTATCTCATTATTGAGACAAACTCTTTCGAGTAATTGTTTCATCTGAACACTTTTTAGTAAGGGAATTCTTAAGAAATTGAAGAATCCTAAGAGGGGGTCATTGATTGACGTGCAATTTGTTGCGGTTATGATAAAACAGCAATTATTAACACCGCGTTCTATCAGGCTTTTATAGGGTTCTTGAAAGCGTAACATTACCTTGTCAAAGTTTCTTAACACGATGATGTGTTTGTCAAAGAGCATAGGTGATCTCTTGACAATTTTTAGTATGAATTCATATACTTCACCTCTGTTTTTCCTTTGAATGCAGTCATAGTCGATGTCGACTATGTTATCTACACTGCGGAACACAATAGAGTCGACTGTTTTATTTTGAGATTTATATTCTTTTTTCTGACTCAGTATATGGATCAATTCATTTGTGATGAGAATGTTCATATATTGGTCTTTTGAATTTACGAAATAGTTCATATCAGTCTTAAAGTTTCTGTAGTCGTATTGATGGAGGAGATCTGCATATTGAGTAACAGTATTTATCAAAGTATTTGATAGTGACGCCATCGTTCATTAGTCTATTGATTGATAATTGTGGTTTTTTATATAAATCAATTTTTTTAAGTTATCATATATGTTTTTATTTGTATGTTTTAAGATATATTTTCAAATCATGTATGTAAATATATTTTACAAAAAATGATATAATAGTGCAAATTTAAATTAAAGGATATTTACTCTATTCGGTTAAGCACCATGTCGCTCATCACATCCGTATCAGTGATTGGAAACATTGGGTGTGGAAAAAGCACGCTTCTTCATGGTTTGATAGACAAAGGCTATGAAGTCATGTTCGAACCTGTGAATCAATGGAAATTCCTCAACAAGTTTTATGAAAATATGCAACGCTGGTGTTTTACCTTTCAAGTCGAAATCCTTAACAGTTTCAAAGATATGGACACAAAGAACAAGATAGTCGAAAGATCTCCTTGGGAAGCCTGTAACATCTTTGCAAAAAACTCTCACATGAACAATCTTCTTTCTGATGAAGAATATGATCTCCTCTGCCAACTCACCAATAGTATCGGGTATAAACCTGATGTGTTCATATACCTGAAAAGCACACCTGAACTCTGTATGGAAAGAATCAAAGAGCGTAATCGCGAATGCGAATCATCAATCACAAAAGAATATATTACACAATTACATGATCTATACGATCAGTGTATTAAAGACCTCATCAAAGAAGGCAAATTTGTTTTCATAGTGGATGCATTTAAGGACAAAGATGTCATTTGTAGCGAAATTGACGAGTTTATGAAAGTTTATAAATAATAAAAGCACACAAACAACACACAATTACTTGCCATATCTTTTTTTCAAGAAATGTATTTAGAGCAATATCGGATAAATATTATTTAGATGAATGAATAATCATTATAAAATATTGGGCTGTAATAGGAATGATAGTTTGGAGACTATTAAAGCTAACTATAGACGATTGAGTCTCAGATTTCACCCTGATAAAAATAATGGTGAGTCTGAGACTTTTATACAAATTAATAAGGCGTATCATTCTATATTGAATGAGACATCACTTGTTACATCTTTCAAGGATAATGCACGTCATTATTTAATCATGTTGTATCTATTGATGAAGCCTAAAAATATACAACTGTCGCTATCAGTATCTTTTGAAGATGTTTATAATGGCGTAATAAAGAAAATAAACTATAGTCGATATTTAAAAGGCAGAAAAATAAAAGACTATATATATGTTCATCTTATGAATTTTAAAGAGAGCTACATTATGGAGGGATACGGAGACGAGAATCCTCTAACAAAGAAATGTGGGGATCTGGAATTGTCTTTCAAGATAGACTATAAAGAGCACACTAATGTATACATCAATAATTTACTTGATTTATATGATGTAAGTCATTCGATAAAGATAACTTTATACGAATACTATTATGGTTTTGATGAAGATATCTTCTTTATGAATGATAAAATAAATGTATCACAACATGTTCCATTAAAAGATGGGATGATGATGCATGTAAAAAATAAGGGACTTCCTTATGTGGATGAAAAGGGTGAAGAACTACGTGGAAATCTCTTAATATTATTTGAATTGGATTTACCAGGTATGAATGAGAATGTAGATGAACAATTCAAAACTTATTTATATAAAAACTTTCACTGTAAATAATTTTATTTATTATTTGAAACTTTCGAAATCCCCACTTAAAATATCTGGCACTTTATTCTTATACACTCTTAAAGTAGGCTTTGGTTTTCCATCAGCAAACTGAATATAGAAACCATAACGTCCATACATCAACGTTCTATTTTCATCAATTTTCTTAGGGATGCTCACCAAAAATTTTACATCTTTCACATTAATGTCCTCTATCTTTTTATCTGTATCCTTCAAATATTGATCTAAACTGATATATGACTTTTCATCTTTAGCATTTGTATGCTGAATGACTGGGCCATAGCGCGCATTTCTCACTGTATATACCTTACCGCCAACAGTAATATCCGTAGTATATCCTTCTACTTTTGTTTTGGCACCTATGTTCTTCTTTAGTTTATCACACTCGATCGCAAAAGGCGTATAAAATCGCTTCATGACATCCGTCAATTTCTTACAACCGTTAGATATAGCATCGAGATCATCCTCCATCAAACTGGTGAAATCTACATTAATGATCTTAGAGAAATGAGCAGTAATGAAATCATTTATAACCTGCCCATTCGGCATAGGCACGATTTTACCCTTTTCATTGAAATATGATTTAGAATCCTTCTGTATCTTTATCGTGTTCGCCTTGAAATCGAGCACATAATCTTCATATGCCTTCTCCTCACCGATTATGTCCTTGGTAACAATATACTGTCTCTCAAACAATTTGTCAAGAATCGTCGCATACGTCGATGGGCGTCCAATACCAAGCGTCTCAAGTGTCTTTATCACTTTCGACTCATTGAAATGCTGCGGTGGTGTCATCCACACATGATTGCCCGTGACCTGAACTGGTATAATAGACTTACTGGATTCTTGAATACTCTTAAGAATAGGCTCCATACTGCCCTCTTTTTTAATATCATACACAACCAAATATCCAGGAGATATGAGGGCCTTTGATTTACCCACAAAAACATCACTGCTCACAGACTGCGCAATGGTGATATTGAGCTCTTCATACACAGCATGCACCATCTGGGACGCTATTGTTCTCTTGAAGATTAAATCATATAATTTCTTCTGTTCTTTAGAAAGTTTGTCTAAATCTTTCTTCATCTTCGTAGGACGTATAGCTTCGTGCGCTTCTTGAGCGTTCTTTGACTTCTTTGCACCATTCGCAGCGTTGTTATCAGAGAACATCTGTGCTGTATAGGTTGTCTCCACATAGTCGCTGATCATCTTCATAGCATCATTAGACAAATTCGTTGAATCAGTTCGCATGTATGTGATCTTACCAGCTTCATATAACTCCTGTGCTATCTTCATCGTCATCTTAGAAGAAAATCCACATTTAGAATGAGCCTCTTGCTGCAAAGTCGAGGTGATGAACGGCGGTGGAGGAATCTCGTTCTTGTGCTTTATTTTTGTATTATTCTTATCAATTTTAAAAGTTGCCGATTTCAATGCTTTTAAGAACTGTATGAGCACATCTTTATCGGTGTATTTCGTCAGAGTCGCGCTGCTGCCGCTACTGTATAACTTGGCGTCTTCGATGTTTATCGTGCCAAGTTTAAACTGACCGATCACGTTCCAATAGCACTCTGATTTAAACTCGGTGATCTTCTGCTCATTCGCGCATATAATCATGAGAAGGACACTCTGAACGCGGCCAGCGGACATTGTTGAGAATGTATCGAAGTTCTTCCAAAGAGTCTGAGTGAGCTTGAATCCTATGATTCTGTCAAGAATACGTCTTCCTTGTTGAGCATCGACGAGATTATAATCGATATCTCTTGGATTATTTACCGCATGCACTATGGCTTTTTGGGTGATCTCATTGAAGGTTATTCTCTTATATTTCCTAGGATTCAGTTTAAAATGCTCTTTGATGTGCCAGGCGATTCCCTCACCCTCGCGGTCAAGATCCGCAGCCAGCCATATCATGTCTGCCTCTTTGATGGCGGCTCTCAGTTTTGTGATGACTTTTTGCTTGTCGCCAATCGGTTCATAGTGCGCGATCCATGAGGATACGTCGATTCCACTCTCTGTTCCCTCTTTCTTTTTCATCAGATCTCTTATATGTCCATTGGAAGCTACTACCTTGAACGTGCCATATTTCTTTAGCTCATCTGTGTTTAGATACTTCTCAATCGTTTTACCTTTCGCACCAGACTCGACAATTACAAGGTTATTCGTCATCTTTTATGCAATGTTATTATACTATATTTTTATATTATATTCAATTCATTTTTTATTTTTATAAAAAGTGTATCATCATCAATCGAACTTTAACAATTCCTGAATATGGCTAACATTTATATGTATTCTGTTTATAAAAGGTTCTATAGAGGTTTTATATTTGTATTTGTAAAAGGTCAGGTCTCAACCGACCATTGCTGTTGTAAGAGGAACGTTCGACATTTGTCTACTTTTCTCGAAAAAACTTATCCACCGCTCCGATAAATCGACGTGTGTCGTTTTTTATTGTGGTGTAAGTAAATATCACGACCCACCGCTCAAGTTCCTTGCCATCTGCATAAATGCACTCCTTGTCTTGTAAAACAGCATGAAAAGTTTCACCGCTGCGAATCAAAACGCCTCTTCCTACAGCTATTTTCATGAAAACGGTGTTTTGGTTAACATCTTTATAGGCGAGGCACGCTCGTCGATCTCCTTGCTGACGTACGGTGAAAATTGTTCGATATTCGTCGGGACCCAAAGCGTCGTAATGCCAGCCAAAGTTACTATCGGAACCTTTGTATTTTAAAGCGTATAATCTTCCGAAATAGTCTTTTGAAGTAGAGTGCAACTTAATTTTTTTTTGAAAAATCTCCTCTGAGTTATTGATCTTTTCGAGAACTATTTGATAAATTTCCTCTAAAAAACTCTTATCCTCAGGAGTCCAATCACTGTTCATAATTCTCGACCCTTTTTTAGAATAAAATAATCCAAGAGAGTTTGAGACTAAACCGTGCCAAAACGACGAGGCGTTTGTATTGTACTTATCCATGCGTCGCTCCAAGTCGCCGTAACTAGGAAGGTCGAACGGAAGAATTTCACAAAAGATATTGTCGTTTTTACTCGGTTTAAAGGATACGGTACCGCTAAACATCTCGCCAACATTTTTAAGATGGGATACATCAAAATTATTGATAATATGTTTATATGTATATACAAATAAACCTGATAGACATACACCCACAAACATATATTGAATAAAGAACATTTTATTATACATACGCTACATAAAAACCTTGAAAAATTAATACGCGATTCTCTTTAAACTCTTTTTCTCAATCTTCTCTCGTTCTATGAAGATCTTGTCAAGAGTTACTTTCATCTCTTCGGAGGTGCCGAAGACTTCATAAAGTTGCTCCTTGATCATCTTTTGTGTAAGTGGAGACTTGACCATGGACTTTCTATATTTGATAACACCCTCTTTAGAGTTCAGTTCATCGATCTCATTCTTAGACATGAAGTCCGTGATAGTTGGTGTAATAGATTGTATTATCTCTTGTCTCTTGTTTTTTTCTGCGTTGAGCAATTTGATCTTCGCCTTTATATCCTTTATTTCATTATCAGTCTTGGTATAATACTTTACGATCGCCTTAAATCTCTCAAAATCACTATCGTCGCTACCTGCTTGAGATATAGAGATACCTGATTGTTTTTTATGCACCTGAATGTTTTCGGGATCGAGTAAATCATTGATGAAAACATTATCAGCCTGTTGCGCTAAATAATTTCTGAAAAGAGTCGTCTTGTCAGTCATCCTTTATATTATAGATGTAAGTTAGATTTTATTTAAATCTATTTGGCGGCGGGTTTCTTAGTGGCGGGTTTCTTAGTGGCGGCGGGTTTCTTAGCAGCAACAGGCTTCTTAGCAACGGGCTCCTTAGTAGCTACGGGTTTCTTAGCATCGGCAGCAGGCTTCTTAGCAGCAGCAGCAGGCTTCTTAGCAACGGGCTTCTTAGCAACGGGCTTCTTAGCAACGGGCTTCTTAGCAACGGGCTCCTTAGCAACGGGCTCCTTAGCAACGGGCTCCTTAGCATCAGCAGCAGGCTTCTTCTCTTTAGTGGCTACAGGCTTCTTTGGGTTCGCACTTGTGGATGTCATTTTGATAAAGTCCAAGAGCGCATCACTGGTCCTCTGGCTTTGAAAGGGTATTGTTTGTTGTTCAGAGTTCTTCATCATTATAGTGGGAAATCCACTGATAGTTTTGAACTTTGGTTCAAAAAATTCTCTATCTATATTCATCATATCCATCATCATATTTCTTTCGATCTCTAAAACAACAAGTTCTTTTTTGTCCTTCGTTTCATCAATCATCTTGTTCCACTCTGGTTTCATCATATCGCAATATCCACAGCCATCCATTCTCATCAATATGATTACATTATGCTTCTTCATGTTTTCCATAGCACTTTCATTTACTTTCTTAAGACCATCTGAGTTAGATACGTTGTAATACATATTTTAAATAAAAATGATATAATTTTTATGATGATGGTAAATTAAATTATTTACTCAAATTTAATGTCTCACGCAATCGTTCAACGACCTTTTTCCCATTAGCACGCATAGGATTTTCTCTTAGGACATTATGAACACCTAACGCATTCCTATTGATTTCAACAGGTGACTCGCACACATTCTCACAGAAAGCAGAACACTGTTCTATTGTTGGAATCTGATATCCTAACGCATCTAAAGCATTCTGAAAGTATGTATCTTCTCCGATAACAATACTCTGTTCATAGTATGTATTACACATGTTGTGTTTCTTTCGATGCGCGATGATATCATCGATGGTTATCTTTCTTACGCATTCTAACATTTTACTTCTCTGCCTCAAAGAGAATCCACCATTGATGGAGAATTCCACACTTGGTGAATTATTAATATGTATGATGATGTTTTCATCACTATTATCTCTTAGTTTAAATATTTTGTAATAGAAATATTTGCCTCCAATGAATGGGTGGTGTAAAAAATTATGAATATTAACATTTGAATTCATAATACAAGAATCTGTCTGGAATATAAGGATATTTTCTTCTTTAAATAGATTCCAGAAGGATTCAGACATAAATAACTTACTGTATTCACTTCCATTGATTGAACGCGACTCTATGTTGATGATGTTGATATTAGGGAAATGCTCTCTCAACCAATCATTATTATCTTCGTGAGTAATGACGTGCATATTCCATAATACACCCAGATAACCCGCGACATTGTTAATAGTCTCAATGAGTAGGTTATGTTTTCTTGGTTCAACGATAACTGCTGCTTTGTCATTATTGATATTGTTCTGTAGATGCAGGCATCTATGTTCTTTATAATGTGCTTTTAAAATGTCAGTGTATTCTTTCACATATTCGGTCATTTTTATTTATTTATATTGAATTTAAGGAATTGTCTTTAGATCATTTATCTATCTGCATCATTTTCTTATTCGAGTGAAATGTACCACTGCGCTTCGCTGTAAACTTTTTGTTCCAAGCAAACCAAAGATCAAGATTCATTTGACGCACTTCGCGCGTTTTCGCAAGACTCTGAAGACATGGAGGAACCTCGGGCTCCAAAACTGAGAGGATGGGTACCCGTCAAGGCTGCGCTGGTGGAACTGCTCGTTCAGTTGAGGGAAATCCAGCCCCGCCGCCCCATCCAGTACTACGCAAAGGTGAACGACGCCCCCAAGTTCGTGCGTGATTGGATGCAGATCGAGTACGGGTGGGAGGACGCCGACACGCCGATACTCGTGCTGGACGTATGGGGCGGAAGCGAGAGTAATGTAAGCGACCCGAAAACGCTGCAACGCCTGGTGTCTTTTACGGAGGCGTGCAACTGCTGCGAGGTGTACACGTTGTTTCTGGACAAGTTGTTGCGCAGATCGGGCGTCACCAATAACGGCGCGCCTTTGCGCGGGACGTACCGCGCTCGGACTCGTCTCTGCAAGAAGTTCAATCCTCTCGTCTACACGGTGTACCCAAACATGCGGGTAATGCACGCTTTCGTGGCTCAGGAGCCGATGACGATCAAAGACCCCAAGGGTGAACACTCCGTCTTGCTCGCAGAGTTCACAGACGGCTCGACCGTCGCCTTCGACGCCACCGCGCGTCAGAACGCGCCCACGCTCGAGAGTCTAGACGACTGGCCCGAGTTCTCCGTCTACGAGCAACGCGCCACGAATCTGGTCGCCCCGTTGGACAACTCGGTGCACGCGATGATGGCTTTGCAGTTTTGCGAGCAACTCGCCTGCGACGAATCAAAACTTCCACGACTCCTCGATCTCTATCGCCACGTCGGCTGGGATCGGGCTCTCGCCGACTACGATCAGTGCCTGGCCTCAGCGTTTCGGTTTGTCGACAAAGAAGCGATGGGCGAACAATACAGAAAGATGGCTGTGGAGAAAATACGTGCTTCGAGCAAGTAGACACGTTTTTATCACAAAAATACGTTTGGAAGACAAGAAGAATCTGTTGTTGAATTCATAGACTAACTGTCCTCACTCACTTCCAGCCGCCACTTTGAAGCAACACACGCTGCAGCTCACAGATCTGCAAACGATCTGCAACACTCATCCGTAGCCATTTACATTAATTTAACAAAATTACTTTTTATTTTTTTACCATCATCCGCAATCATTCCCATTTCATAGAAAGTATCCCTCACCATATTGAACTTGACGTGTCCATCCCTTTCATCCTTATATCTCAAGTCTGGACCCTTATTAATCTCCATCAATTTGATATCCAAGTCAGCATCAACAGCAACATCTGCACCCATGACTACAAATTTATTCATAGAAAACGTACTTTCGATATCTATGATAGGCCTATGAAGTGCTCTAAAAACCTTTTTAAAACACGACATTAAGTTTTGATTGAACACACGGGTCTTTACAAAACCAATATGCTTTCTGAAGTCATTGATAGTAAGCGGGTTTCTCTCATATACTGATCGGTCTATATAGCCAGTCGTTATGTTGCTCTGAGGACAATCTGAATTAGCCTTATATTCATTAGGCGTATAATACATGAAACCATCGTTATACATCAATACGCTCATCGTATTATTATAAGTCACATGTATTAAGATATATATTCTGATGTTTATTTTTCTATTTTCAATCAAAAATGGATTCTGAAGCAGCTCCTGAGCTATGACATAATTCTTTAAATCCTTTTCATCTTCGATATTTGAAACTATCTTACAACCTTTTTGTTGTTGGATGTTCTTTTTTAATATGATGAGGTTATTTTTGTTGTCTTTCTTTTCCATCATGTATGTTCGGAGTTTTTTTACATCGTTCGCATCATTCAAAAGAAATGATATGGGAACTATATCTTGAAGCGTCTTCTCATCGATGTTATTTCGCATCATCTGATAAAGTTTGGATTTAGAGGATATGTAGTCTATGGATACGAGTGTATATAAGTATTTGTCTTTATAATTGTCAAGTTGTCTTATGAAAGGGAAAATGTTTTGATGATCGAATTTATCGAGAAACAGAATATTAGCCTCTTGCGGGATATCAGCTTCTCGTACATCATACTTTGAGAATACATCTTGAATTGTCTTAATGACTGGTAACTTACCATCGCCGTCGATATTGTATCTGTAATATTTTACTGGCTTGTCTTGTTTGTCTTGCTTGTCTTGCTTGAACTTAGTTAGTGGTTTTAAAATAAACCACGCACATATCAATATAAACAGTAATATAAATAATTGTTTCATTAAATTAAATGGCGATAAAAATATGGCACATTTTATTAGGCGCCATGATCATCATTGTCATTATTGTCATCATTGTCAACATTGTCAAAACTAAAACTATTGAAAATGAAAATAAAGACCCCATATATTGTGTTATGATCACCGGTAAAGATAAAAGTCGGTGGGACTTCGCACACATCGCAATAGATAATTTTAAGAGACAGTCATATCCTAATAAGAGACTTATTATAATAAATGAAGGAGAAAGTCTTATGAAAATGGAAGACAATATATTAGAGGTTAAGCTGGATGACAGAGAGAAGAAAGGTATAACGCTGGGAGATATGCGCAATATAGCTTTCGAATTTATACCTGATAATGCAATCTGGACACTTTGGGATGATGATGACTGGAGATCAGATGATTATTTAGAATATTTATATAAAAATCTTCAGGATAAAGACTATGTGCTTTTCACCAAAAGATTAGAGCACAATCTTAACACTGGATTCACGTGGATAATGGAACTCAAATCTGGCTTTGTCATCCTATTCGGTAGGAAAAAAGCCACGGATAAATGTAAATATGAGAGCAAGGATGTGAATGAGGACGTTATGCTAAAAAAATACATCATAGACAATCTTAAATTTAAATTAATCGCGGACAACGATCCTAAGATTTATATAAGGATGGTTCATAAGAGTAATACGAGTCTTTTAGTGAATCAAAACAAATCGTGGGTGAAAGATACGAGTAAAAATAAAGTCTATTATGAATATGATGCGAGCGATGATGATGTTCGATATGTTAAAAATATTGTCGATGAAAAATATAATATGGTGTATTATAAATAAATGAGTGCTCTTAAGGAAGTTTTGGATAATCGTATAATCAACGGTATATTTAATCAGCAATTCGAGGGAAGATGCAAGGATGTGTTGCAGACTGACAACAGAATGGATATGATTAATAACGCTTGTGTAAGCAGAGTTAGACCCGTCAATCATTCGTCGTTTGAACAATTGGCTGGATACGAAAACCTTAACGATAACACTTTCCACTTACAACCTGAAAAGAAAAACACCTATCACAATTACCCTGTGCTGCAAGAGAATGGTAGCTTCTGCTCGATGAATCACCAAATATTTAGAAATCATACCAAAAGAAACATGGGTTTCATCAACGATGAAATACCAGGGCAAGCAGTGGATATTGATGCTATTATTCCAGGAGATAATCCTATGTTTGTCAAAATGAATGTTTGTTACTTGAAAAAATAATCGATACCAGTTTAAGATCTAGTTAATTTTTTCTCATTTTTTCGTGTCGTTGCTTTGTTTTTGATAACAAAAACAGATCACTCTCATCCATAACGATGGATGACGCTTACCTTCAACGCGTGAGAAGCAATATGCTCGCTCTCTGTAAGGGAGATGAGACGGCTTATGAACGCATTCGGGATTTTATGTTGCGCTTTGGAGATGGTGCGAGTTACAAAGGCAACTCAACCGCTTCTTCATCCTATATAAATCCTAAAAAAACAAACTTAGAGCAGCTAACATACTGTGTTTTTGTCAAGCACGATACTGCTTGGGTAACTGTTCAGAGCGTCAATATACTTCTTGGTGTCAAAGAGTTTTGCAACGAGGTGAGTTACATCTACTATACTCTCAAGGAGCTCGTTGCAAACGACTTTGTCACCTTAAATATCAAAAAGAAGCTATGCTCTACGGCTTTCTGCGTTGTGCTGCGCGAAGAAGGTAACAAAGATCCTGCTGCTCCTGTTGATCCTGTAAGGAAAAAGCCTGGGTCCAAGCCTAAGAACAAAGATCTTCCTGCTGTTCCTTCTGCTGCTCCTGTTCCTTTTGCTGTTCCTGATGCTCCTGTTGATCCTGTAAGGAAAAAGCCTGGACCCAAGCCTACGAACAAAGATCTTCCTGCTGTTCCTTCTGCTGCTCCTGTTCCTTTTGCTGTTCCTGCTTCTTCTGTTGATCTTGTAAGGAAAAAGCCTGGGCCCAAGCCTAAGAACAAAGATCTTCCTGCTGTTCCTTATGCTGCTCATATTCCTTCTGCTGTTCCTGCTCCTTCTGCTGTTCCTGCTCCTTCTGCTGTTCCTGCTCCTTCTGCTGTTCCTGTAAGAAAAAAGCCTGGGCCCAAGCCTAAGAACAAAGATCTTCCTGCTGTACCTTCTGCTGCTCCTGTTCCTTCTGCTGCTCCTGTTCCTTTTGCTGTTCCTGATGCTCCTGTAAGGAAAAAGCCTGGACCCAAGCCTAAGAACA
>Ga0209550_10001161_pt1 | contig 25398 bp, 31 predicted proteins | sample LauGreSuBDMM15SN_2_FD_187567 | JGI IMG/M metagenome (GOLD analysis project Ga0209550, IMG submission 187567) | Freshwater lake microbial communities from Lake Michigan, USA - Su13.BD.MM15.SN (SPAdes) (version 5) | ecosystem: Environmental > Aquatic > Freshwater > Lake | place: Lake Michigan... | reverse complement strand
AAAAATTGCCAAAAATAATAATATGGGCGAGATTGTAAAGGTTTTTATGATTACATCCTCCGGTTCGGAAGGCATTAATCTTCGTAATACACGATATGTGCATATTATGGAGCCTTATTGGCATCCTGTCCGTCTGGAACAGGTTATTGGACGTGCTAGACGTATTTGTAGTCATAAAAATTTGCCAATTGCATTGCAAACTGTGGAAGTTTTTGTTTATCTAATGACATTTACGGATGAACAATTAAAATCAGATGATGCGATTGAATTGAAAAATAAAGATTTAAGTAGAAGGTCACCTCATGTACCTTTGACAAGTGACCAAAATCTATACGAAATTTCTGAAATTAAAGCAAATTTAACGAGTCAATTAACTGATGCGATAAAAGAATCCGCATTTGATTGCTATATTTATTCGAATGGCAAATGTGTTAATTTTGGCGACCCCACAAATGAAAAGTTTTCGTACGTTCCTGATTATGCGGAGCAACAAAATGACACAACTGTTCGCGCCAACAAAATTGCAATTGAATGGGTAGGTAAACCTGTTACTATTAATGGAAATGTTTACGTTTATCGCAGAATGAGTAAAAAATTGCTTAATATTTATGATAAAACTAGTTATGAAGCGGCTTTAAAAGACTCTAGTATTATACCGCTGCAAATAGGCACGTTGGAAACCAACGACAAGGGAGAACAAGTGTTCAAACAATTAATAAGTTGAACTAACAATTACTTCCAATAAAGTTTTCTCTGCATCCGTTAAACAATTGTAGTTATAATTTAAATCATAACATCTGGATAGGATTTTATTGTATTTATTTGCAATATTTCTACGAATCACTCTTTTAACGACACCATATTTCTGTTTTGTACGATTTAATTTATCCGATAAAATTACTCTTAGCGCATTGTTTTTTATGAACTGAACTTCATTATAGAAGTTACCGCATATTACATGTGTATTTATTAAGAGACCAATCGGAATGGCAATCATATTTGACATAATTCCTCCCAACAAAATTACTGAATACATTGTGTTAAACACCATAGTATTTGTTAATATAACTTATATTAACAAATTATTAATTTGTTTCAATTTTATTATTAAGTAATTCCATTATTTTTATAATGTTAACGTTTAATATATCTATTCTAGCATGTATATTAGTTATTTGCTCCTCTAATGCAATACTAGGTTCTTCTTTTTTATCTATAAATGGGGTTTCTATTTTTTTTAATTTTGCAAATATACTATTTTCTATTTCTTGTTCTATCGCTTCAGTCATGTTCATTTTTATATTTTCATCTTCCCATGAAATACGTTTTTTTGTATCTGGTTTGTTTAAATCTATTATTTGATTTTTATATAGATTACCATCTATCTCAGAATTATCTATTTTTATATATTTTATTCCGGTCACAGAATTCTTATTATTAGGAGATTTTGTATCATTTGTACTAGCTAATTTGTTAATAGACAGTTTTTCAGATTTTAATGAAGTCTCTTCGGGATTTAACCAATTTTGTTGTGAATTCGCATGCGTTTTATTTATTTGTTCAATGTCATAATTTCTACTTAGCGTCATTTGTCTAATTTTTTCAGCTATTTCTTTTATAGGTTCATCATCCAATTTAATGCTAAAATCAGGAACTGGTGGCACAGGCATAGTCATTGCACTTGTAAACTCTGTTTGATACCTGTTTAAATCCTTTTCAAATTGTGTTTGCCTATTATTTTGAATATCTTCAAATGTTACTAATGGAGTAGTCTCACTAGGTTTTGGCGCGATAAATTGCTCTTTATTTATGGATTCTGTATGGCTATCGTTTGCATAATTTAAAATTAACAAAATATATTTTTTATTTAAATCCACTAACGTGGAAGGTTTTTTGCTTTCAACATCGTAAAACCCACGAAGATTCCCTTTAAATACATTAAACACATTTTCAACGTACTGTTTTGAACCATTTTTAATAATATCACCGTCAGACAAAATATCCCATAACAAACTTATATTTTGTGTTGTTAAAAAATCTGTTGGCAAGGACATGTAATATATAAATATAATTCGATATATTTATATATATTTTAAACGTAATATTATTTATCCCATCATTTCACGCATTTCTAAATACGTCATATTGCGTCCAACTTGGGTTTTGAAGTTATCCGCCGCTTTCTGCATCGTTTGTTCTATTAATTTACTGTCTGCTAAGAGTGTAAAAGATTCTGTTTTGCTTTTTGGATTTACTTCTTTTGATATACGTTCCTTTATTTTTTGTAATTGAGCATCGGATACCGAATTCTTTTCTTCCATAAGGCTATATAATGTATGTATATATTTTGTTTTAAGTTGTTACTATATTATCTGTATTATATTTAAAGATTATCGTTAAAATATACCTTTCTGAACTGATGCATATATTCATCTTTTAACTTGTGTGTTTTTAAGTATTCGTTACTCGTTTTATCTCTCAACATGTGAACTATAAAATATAATGAATATATTCCACACTCTGTATTGCCATATTGATGCTCAACTCCTTCGTTACTGTCAAATTTGAAATTGATTTTGGGGTGCAACGCCTTACCTTGTTCTTTTATTCGGTTCACCAATTGCATTATTTCTCTCGACGCTTTATCTCCAGTACTATCAAAGAAAAAAATTTGCTTCTTTTTGATATTGATAAACATGGAAATCCAATGTTGTCCTGGTTTATCGTGTGGGTCAGTGTTAAATATCATTCCTATTTTTGTTTTTCCATGTTTAATCTCATCTTCTAAATTAAAATTACATAATTCGTCCCAAACACATTCCCCATATAGTTTTTTTGTATCAAAATCAATTGGTGAAGGACCTATAAAATCAAAACATTTATAGGCCTTTTCATGTTGTTTCATAACTCTTATAATGTCTACGCTAGATAACCATTCGGATGGATTTGTCTTCCATTCTTTCGGCGATTCTGGCGCAAAAGAATCAACCAAATCTGCTTTTACATTTCCAAATTCTTTTGTTTGTTTTAACCAACACGATTCTTTATTGCACACATTGCTTAAATATTCAGTCAATTGTCTATGAATCTCTTTTGTATCATTTGTATTTATTTTATCGGATGGGTGCTTTTTATTCCACAAATCACGCAATTTATACAACGATTTGTCTGTATAACATGTAAAATTATTTAATTCATTTAATTGTTTTGGGCTGCATTTAACTTTTTCTAATTGTCTAACTGTAGTATTGTTTTTACCACCACTGTAAAGTTTAAATCTGCTCCGGTTTTTGTGTGTTTTGCGTGGTTTTATTCTTGTCTTCTTTGATTTTCTTTGAGTCATTTGCTTCATCATATTTATTAGTGATATTTTTCTTTTTATCAAATTTTAAAACCCCTTTAGTCTTCAAAATAGGGTCAGCTAAATTTATGTCTTTTTGTTTCGGTAAAACCATTTCTTCTGCCTTTTTGGTAAGCTTTGTTTTGACAAAATTATCTAAAGATGGTTTTGAAATGTTTATAGAACGCATTAATAATTTATCCGCATCTTCTTTACATTGAAAAGCTTCATCGTCGGCATCGTCATCTGCAAGCCCTGTTATATTACTTAATGTCGCTATTCCAACAAACGAACTGTATTCATTTTGTATTATATCGTTACTGTCAATGGTTTTAAAATATTGAATACATGAATTTACATAATTGTCAAAAGCATATTCCACATCTGGAAATAAAAATTCGGGCCTTTCTTTTGTCAATAATAATTCTTTTGTAAGACTGAATATTCGTTTTCTATAAAATTTTTTATCTTTTCTATTACTTACTTTTTCAGTTTTATTAAATAAATATTTGTTGTATTGATGTTTATTTAATAAACAATCTAAAGTTACTTGATTTATAAATGATTCTGACATTTATATATTCTTTTATCTAAAATATATTAAACTTACGATAATACATTTTTGTTTGATTAACAGTCTTGCTTTGTCAAATCTCTAACTTGCACTCGTGTATTATTCATAAACAAATTACTTCCTAGTACCTTTGAATCAGGGTTTGGATTAAAATTATCGAACTGTGTCGTCTCAAACAATAAAGGATGAGTTTGTTTGTTTTTCGTATGTTCTACCTTGAAACTATAATCGAATAAATCACTATTACTATTTGGAACATACACAGATTGACTACACTTCTGTAAAGCATATATTTGGTTCCTTAAGTCAGATTCAACGTTTATATTTGATGCAAAACCTGACCATGGAGCACCATTGTTGCCTGGATTAAATACATGAGTCGTTTTATAAGTCGGCATTTGTTCTAATGGCACACTTAAATCTCTTCTCGGGTCTACAATTGGTAATAAAGAATATTTTGTCATTACTGGTCTCACATTTAAATATGGTTGTAGAGGTTGTGAAGGAATATTTCTAGCATACAATTTTTTATTTTCTTCTTCTTGTAGTTTCGAAACACATACGTTGTTCATTTAATATATAACTACAATATATTTTATACTTTATACTTTGTATTGATTTTTTTTATTGTATAATTTCTAAAATTCATATAAAGAATTGCCGACAATAATAGTAATGTGTGGAATTTTCGCTATTATTAACAACGATTCTCAACTGCCATTAGAGGCGATTAATAAATCATTTATGAAAGGAAATGGTCGAGGGCCAGAATTTTCTACATTACAACCATATTATAAAGTACTTTTAGGATTTCATCGATTAGCAATTAACGGTCTTAATAATGAATCAAATCAACCACTCGTTATTAATGACATTGTTTTAGTATGCAATGGAGAAATCTATAATTATAAAGAATTATATCATTTAATGCAAGTGAAACCAACTACCGAATCCGACTGTGAGGTAATTATACATTTATATCTTAAATATGGCATTGAACAAACATTGACAATGCTAGATGGTGAATTCTCATTTATGTTACTTGATAATCGTATTACAAATAGTTTATGTAATAATTTATATATTGCGCGCGACCCTTATGGTGTTAGACCTCTTTATTGCCTAAGGCATCCTGATTATAATAACATAATTAAAGGGTTTTCATCTGAAATGAAGACGTTAATAGATATTTCCACTATGAATTTACCGAAATTCAAAATAGAACAGTTTATTCCTGGTACATATTCTGTATTACAATTATCAAGCATGGTACATTCCAATTGGGTATCCATTAAAGATAACGTACCTTATTTTATTCCCACGTTTTCTTATACATTATCTAATGAAAAATGTATGGTTCAGCATGTCAATATATATAATACCGTTTCTCATTATTTAAATGCGGCGGTTATGAAGAGATGTCTTGCCACAGAGAGACCTATCGCGTGCTTGTTATCAGGCGGTCTCGACAGTAGTTTGGTTACCGCTCTCGCAAATAATTTTATTAAAACTCAAAATTTGAATTCTAAACTTGAAACATATAGCATCGGATTAGCAGGGTCTGAAGACCTTAAATTCGCTCGTATAGTCGCAGACTATTTGGGAACAAACCATACTGAAATAATTGTTAGCGAAATCGAGATGTTTGATGCCATTCCTGAAGTTATTTATGCCATTGAGAGTTATGATACCACCACCGTTAGAGCCAGCCTTGGTAACTATTTGTTAGGTAAATATATATCTAAACATAGCGAGGCAAAGGTTATATTGAATGGGGACGGGGCTGATGAATTATGCGGCGGCTATTTATATATGAATAAATGTCCTGACAATATTGAATTTGATATGGAAACACGACGATTGCTAAAAGATATTCATTTGTTTGACGTATTGCGGTCCGATAAATCTATTTCATCACATGGTCTCGAGCCTAGAACACCTTTTTTGGACAGAACGTTTGTGAATAATTATTTATCCATCCCCGCATTTTTTAGAAACCACAATAATGAAAAAAATATTGAAAAACACGTTTTAAGAACAAGCTTTTCAATTGATAATTTTAAAGATTTTGAAGGGAAACAATTGTTACCTGATGAAATTCTATGGCGAAGAAAAGAAGCATTCAGCGATGGTGTCACTTCGAAGGGGTGGTCTTTGTATCAAATTTTACAACAATATATTACATTTCATTTGAATGTAGGAATAAGCGACGTTAAATTTAAATATCTTACTAACATTGACACTGAAAAATATTATTACAAGAAGCTTTTTACAGAGTTTTTCCCCAATTGCGAATCTATTCTTCCATATTACTGGATGCCCAAGTTTACTAGTGCAACTGACCCTAGTGCACGAACTCTTGATATTTACGCACCGACTGAAAATAAAGCACTATGAATAATTTTGTATGAGTTTAATATATATATATATGGGAACAGAACTGTCTGATTCTGCCTATAACTTCCAAGCAAAAATATATGATAAGATTATTTATTTCACATATTTTTTAATGATTGTTTCTGCTTTAGGAATGTCAGAATATGCTCCAACTTATTTATCTGATTTGAACAACATTGTGAACATTTATATTTGTTTATTTCTAATATGGAGATTTAATCCGTTGAGAAAACAAGCAAAATTTCATGACCTAGATAGACGAGTTGCATTTAGCGCAGGTATATTTATGTTAACAACTACAGTATTAAACAAATATTTGATTCAATTCAAAGACATAATCAAAAACATGATGAGCAAACTTTAATTACTAATACATTTTTCTTGTTTGATTTTTGCCTATTTTATTGCTATTTCTTTTTGTTTTTGCTATCGTTTTTGTTTTTTTATTTGTTGAATTAAAAAAATATTCTAGATGTGTCATTATTTTTTTACCTAATATTTTATCTATTTCACATTCTTCATTTGATTTATGAATATACTCGTAATTATATCTTACAAAATCTGTCAACATGCTGTTAATAAAGTCTTGTTCGTCGGTTATCAGTGAGTTTGCCATTTTACTATTTATAAATAGGTCTATCATGTCTTTGAATTTTAAATCATGATAATATGGTTTTACATTTATATAATATATATTACTGTTTGCCATGCCAGGATAAAAACTATCGTCTAAAAAACAAATTTCAGCATTTTTCGGCAGTTGAGTACACTTTATGAAATCCTTATGGTTTTTTGCATGGCTTGTGCGACATATTTCAACTGTTTTACCATTTACTTTAAACGCTGCTATTATTTTGTCAAACAACGCATAATTTATTTCGTTTTCAAAATAACCTTTAATGTAATTTGCCCATTCTTTTGGTCCTTGATTATTAGTATATATCATTATTTTGTGGCAACATTTTTGTTCTTTTTTATGTTTTAAGTATTGTAAAATGTTTACTATATTTGGTCTTATAAATTCTGGATACAATTGTAAAACATTATTAAAATCTTTTTGTTTTAGAGGAGTAATATTTTTATTGTATAAATATCTGTTTAAACAATCCCAAAATATGCCTAATTCTGTAAAGTAGCCCATTGTTTCATCTAAATCGAATACTATTATTTTCATCTAATATATGTGAATGTTTTAGTTTTTAGAAATATTATTATCGTTAGCATCCTTTTTATCGGCTTCCTTTTGTTTTGCATTTTTTTGTTTTGCGTTTTTTTTGTTTTGCGTTTTTTTGTTTTGCGTTTTTTTTTGTTTCCATAATATAATAAGGCGTCATGACAAAAATAAATGAGCGCGAGTATGTTAAAATATTGCAATTTTATAATAAACCTATTCCAAATAGTAAACGACTCATACAAAAGCACGCGGAAAAAATTTTAGCAGAAAAACTATGTAGATGTATTAAAAAATTGGAGCCTATAAATGAAGCGCGGTCTATCGGTATCTGCACCAAAACTATATTTAATAACAAAGGTTACACTAGAGGTAAATTTTCTTGTAAAAAAAAACAACACGTCGATTTTAGAAAATCCGTAAAGACTAGAAAAAATAGAGTATAAAAGAAAATAAATATATACATCATATAATTATGAGCAGCAAATTATATGATATCATTATTATTGGCAGTGGCATGGCTGGACTATTTAGCGCTTATAATATAACACGTATAGCACCTGATAAATCCTTTCTTATTTTAGAAAAGTACAAAAAACAATGGATTGGAGGTAGAACCAGTAATGAAATGTTTTATGGGTCGGAAATTGTCACTGGTGCAGGTATAGGACGATTTAAAAAAGATGTATTACTTTATCATTTATTAAGAATGCTTCACATAAAAACATGTTATTTTACACTAGGACCTCCTAATTTTACTAATATACATCATATTAGCGATATTCATAAAACAATGGACCTTTTAAAAGACAAGTACAATGCACAAACAACAAATACAAATACAAATAAAGGCATGACGTTTAAACAGTTTGCCAAGCCCATTTTAGGATACAAAGAGTATCAAAATTTTTTAATTACGACTGGATATACCGATTATGAAAATGAAGATGCATTTGATACTCTTTATCACTATGGAATGGAAGATAATGCATTTACCTATAAAGCATTTAATGTGGAATGGAAAGAAATGGTTCTTCGGTTAGCAGATACAATTGGATATAACCATTTTAAATTTTCAAATGATGTAATTAAAATATCAAAAATAAGTGGAAAACCATGTAAATTTCAGATTGTTACCGAGTCTGGAAATAATTATTACTGTAAAAAGGTAATTATCGCCACTACTATTCAAGGCATTCGTAAGTTATTACCCACATATCCTATTTATAATGATATCGAAGGACAGCCATTCTTGCGACTTTACGGTAAATTTTCGGATAAATCAATACCCATTATCCGACAATATGTAAAAGGTATTACAGTTGTTCCTGGACCATTACAGAAGATTATGCCCATTGATTCAGATAAAGGGATTTATATGATTTCTTATAGCGATAACAACAATGCGATTTTATTAAAAAAACATCTTGAAAACACAGAACAAAATAGACGTTTTTTTTGTCAACTAATAGAACAAACGCTTGGAATTCCTGATAATACTTTACAGCTTATTGCAATTAAAGATTACTATTGGCCAATAGGAACACACTATTACAAACCCTTAAATAAAGCCTTGTACAAAACTCGCGATAACTTCATAAAACAAGCACAACATCCTGAGGATGGGATTTTAGTGGTTGGTGAAGTCGTTAGTAATAATCAAGGTTGGACTGAAGGCGCATTAGAAAGCGTAAAATCTGTTTTAAGTAAAAAATGGATTTTAGAGAAGTGTTAGAATGTACTATTCGTCACCTGTGAAAAAGTAATAACCGTGATATCCTATTGCGGAAAAGGCTAGGAGTAAAAGTAGTTCAAAATATTTCCTCGATGTTTTATCTTTGTAATATCCGATGTATACTAGTAAAGGTCCTACAAGAAAAATATGAATCAAATTTACCCAGTAAGGTTTTCCGTGCGTTATATACGAATACATCTTGAATATGTGGTAAATTACTATAATTATTCCTAGACCTAACAAAAATGGATACATAAATTTAGGTATATTCGTTCTATGTATGCCTACATATAAAAATAACCCTCCTACTAATATTATATGAAATAAATGTACTAACGTTTCTGACATTTATAATATATTTTATATTTTATATTTTATATTTTATATTTTATAATATTATAATATGAATTCCGATTCTTTTAACTATGAGAATACCGAAGTTAAAACTCAAATGGGTGGCAAAAAAATGGTACGAAAAGTATCCATTAAAAAAGGTAAGGGGTATAAAAGCATAACGAATTATCATAAAGGACGGAAAATATCAACTTACAAAAAACCCATACATAAATCGCATGTTAGCCTTATTAAGAGTGGAAAATTTATTCCCGGCCTTTTTGGCGATTGTGGTTGCAAAAAGGGTAAAACACGCAAACATAGGAAATAAATTGTTGTTATTTTGATAAGTGGTCCAACGCGGATAACAAAACCAACTCTTGTCCCGTTAGTTTTTGAAATATTAAATTGTCGTCCATTCCGATTTGGAAGTGTCTTGTATTAAATCCAAAATTCTTACAAACCATAAAAACACCGTCGTCTGTAATCTTCATTTCACAAAAAATAGCCCCTTTTGTTAGATATATCTTTTCTGGGTTATCAATGGGAATCCATCTCAAATATGTACCATATTTTAATTCATTCATTTCATCAACATATTTATAATTATTTAACTTTGACAAAAGTTCTAGTGTTTCCTTGTTTGAGAGATTTAATTCCTTTAATATATTCAAATTCGTTTCTATTAGTTTTTCTGTAGTAAAATTTAATAGTGATTCGTTTGACTCATTATCTAACGCTTTTAATAGTTTATTTGTATCCATATAAATATACTATTCATAATATATTTATATACATTTTATCATTTTGTCATTTTGTCATACTAATGTCGTCGTATTTATTCTATTTTTATCACTAAACATAATTCGACAGATTCGATAGTAGATATAAACAAAGACGTGCGGACGGTTTTTTTTCTCTTTTTCCTCTTTTTCCCTTATCATCCTCATTTCATCAGCAATTATCTTATTCAACTCTTTAACAGAAATATACTTGGTATTTGAATCTTTCATCTCAGAATCATGTAAAATTGTACCGATTCGATTACGTTTATAGTCGTTGAAATTCATATTTATTATGATTTTAATAAAATATTAGTTGGACTGTAAATAATATTTAATTCAATTTTTTATTATATAAATGAAAGTTTATATCTGTCTTTTTCTTCTAATTTTGTTCTTTTTCCTAAAAATTTAAAATATTTATTTGCCAAAGCATATTGTTTGGGTTTTGTGTGTTGCAATACTTTTAAACGAACCTTCATAATCATTGCTACTTGCCATATACGCTTATGTGTATATTTTTTATTTTTGTATAATTTTTCTAATTTATCAATGGTATTTTCAACGTCTTCCACCGTTGTATATTTTATATGTATTGTATCTTTGGGGTCTTTATCAATATATACATCAAATGATTTTTTAGGATTTGTAGGATTAAACAAAAATTGTTTTTTCGTTTTATTTTTATTCGTTTTATTCGTTTTTTTTGTATTATTTTTCATAGAATATAATTATATTTTATTTTATAATGTATATTATATGGTTAAAAATATAGCAGATTTTAATAATATAAATGATTATTTACCATTATTTAATGCTGTCTTAATTACAGATTTATTTGTAATTTTATTATTAAATATAAAGATAATTAAATCCAAAGTTTTAAGGCAATGGTATTTACAATATAATTTGTCGGCCGTTATAGCTGATGTATTAATTATATTAATTGGATTAATTATTGCACGAGCAATTTATTATTATGTATTTAAGACATTTTCATTATTTAAATTTATTATCTTAGCTGTGATGATACAAGTTACACATGATATATTATTTTATATTTTTTTTAGCATTATTCCGAGAGGAGCAAATAGAATGATTGATACGTTTAAGGATTACGCAAATGATGCATCATATAAAGCAATTTTGGCAGATAGTGGGATGATGATAATGTCTTGTTTAATTGCTTCATATCTTTCCAACAAAAATACAAATTTTAACATTATTGTATTAATTTTATTTATGTATTTATTGCCGTATTTATTGTACAACTAATAATATCAGTTTTTGTTTGAAATGTTAAAAGATGTAAAAAGATTTTATAATTTTTTCTGCGATTTTATACCCTCCTTTTTGCGATGGTTCTATATTATACACAAAATCATCTTCTTTTGATACCACATTACTTATTTGCAAAACGCCGCTAACATTTTTATTATTTGACGCAAATGTATAAAGCATTTGATTCCATTTGGAAATAATATTATAATAAATTTGGTATTTTTTAGTATTAGGATAATAAATGTCCAACAAATAAATTTTATTATTTGGACAGCGAATAGTAATACTTTTTACTAAATCTTTATAAATATCAAAAGTAGAATTCAAAAAATCATCAGAGTTCTTATCAATAAGACAATGTGCACAATGTTCGTAATGATATAATATATCATTTCCACCAACCGAAAGAAAAATATAAGCATTTATTTCTTTTGGTATAAATTCAAGTTGCTTATATACATCACTAAGTGTTGCTCCATCTCGCGCATAACAATAGGTTTCTCCTATGTTTCCCGCTTTAATTACATCAGCAACACTTTTATTAGATAAAACATATCGGCTATTATCCAGAATACTATCACCTAACAAAATAATATTCGCCTTTACAACATCAAAATTTTCCTTTATATAAAAGCTTGTATTAGAAAATAAAATAAAAGAAAATAAAATAATTGAACACAACATAATAAATATATGAAATGCTTTTATTTTCATATATTTAATATCTATTTAAATTTTTGTCATACGTTTTTACCAACGATTCTTCTTAGTTTTATTTTAATTATTTCAGTTTCTTCCACCTATTATAGATTATCGCATAAGCAAAACTAAAAATGGATAATATAATGTAAACATTAAAAAAAAATCGCAAACAAACATTTAAATGTTATATAAGTATGGCTTTAAATCATAGTTTCAAAGTATATTTGTTACCATGAACTACCAAATCCACCGCCCAAAACTGAGTTGGCTGCCATCGGTTCATTAAATCCTTCTTGTCCACCAGGAGTTGCCGCATTCACTAGTGGAGTATCGTCTTTTTCATACATATTATTGTAATTTGGAAGCTGTTGTGGGGCTAATGTATTTTGGGAGCCACCATTAGACATGTCACTTGTTGGTAACGTATTAATTGAAGTGCCGTCAGTATACATTGCCTGCTGCATAGCCACTGCATTACTGGCTTGAGAAGTCATTTGACCTCGCGTAGAAATAGGTTGCGATACTTTTACATTCGATTGTTTCGAATTATTTTTACTACTTTGTTTCGATTTGCCGTCCCATAATTCGGACACACGGTCTGATAATACACTTACTTTCTCTCCCAATCTAGTTTGTAAACTTAATGTAATCATTAAAACTGATAAGACTACATATACAACACTATGCTCCGGATACTTCTCACCACTGTATGTAGGAAAATATGTTATAAACCTATCAATAATAAATAATCCTAAAAACATCACCACAATTTGTATCAGTATTTCTGCTACTATTTCTAAACTACTTTTTTTTTCATCCACCTCGGGAATATATTTTGAAATTCCTTTATTTATTGCTACTACAGGAACCAGGGCAAATATAGCATATTGCAGAATATTTAACAACTCAGCTTTAGTGTCATTGTCAAAATTAAATACATATTTAAAAAAACTTTTCTTTGAATCATCAGAGCTTTCCATATGATTTATAAAAAGAAATTAAATATATGTAAATATATTTATTTTAGCAGTAAAGGATTTAAAAATGGGGGAAAGAGTAAAACGGTTTAAATTTTTCTAAATAATATATATATATCATGATGAGATTGTTTACTTCATTCAAATCTGTTAATACGTACTTATTAATGCAAACTAAATTGTCTATGTATAACGGTAATGATAAGGAGACCGGACAAGAACAAGAAAATCTAACGAAACAAGAAAAGGGAAAAGCAAAAGAACTTGAAAGAATAAGGGAAAAAGAGGGATTGATGGAAAAAGAAAGATTAATGGAAAGTGAAGCTGAAAGAGACCGGGAAAAAGAAAGAATGCGGAAAAAAGAAAAAGAAATGGAAAAGGAAATAGCAAGAGAAAAAGAAAAAGAAAAAGAAAGAATTAAGGAAAGAGAAAGAGAAAAAGAAAGGATTAAAGAAATGGAAATAGAAAGAGATAAAGAAAAGACAATAATTAAAGAAATGCAAATAGAAAGAGATAAAGAAAAGGAAAGAGTTAAAGAAATGGAAAGAGAAAGAGTTAAAGAAATGGAAAGAGTTAGAGAAATGGAACTAGCAAGGGAAAAAGACAATATCATTCCAATGGCAGAAAATACTTGCGTTTCTGATAATGTGTTTACTAATGTTAAGAAATATTCACATGAAGAATATCAATACATAAATCTAATACATAATATTCTAGATAATGGACGTTGGGAAGAGTCTAGAAATGGGAGAACAAAAAGCATATTTGGTGCTTCAATGCGATTTACACTAAAGAATGGTCAAATCCCTATTTTTACCACTAAAAAAACTGCATGGAAAACCTGTTTAAAAGAACTATTATGGTTTATTCGCGGCGAAACTGACGTGAAAAAATTACAAAAACAGAACGTTCATATTTGGGATGGTAACTCTACGCGTGAATTTTTAGATTCTAGAGGCCTAAATAACTATCCTGAAGGCATCATTGGTCCTTGTTATGGTTATCAGTGGCGATTTTTTAATTCAAATTATAACTGTTATACTGGAAATCAAATCACATCCGACCATCCTTTTGGTGGAGTCGACCAATTACAAGAAATTATTGACCAATTGAAAAATCCTGCAACACGAAATAGCCGTAGACTGATTATGAGTGCATGGAATCCCAAACAGAATGACCAAATGACTCTACCGCCTTGTCATATTTTATGTCAGTTTGATGTACACGATGGAAATAAATTGTCGTGTTCTATGTATCAACGAAGTGGTGATGTTGGTCTAGGAATATGTTTCAATATAGCTTCATATAGTTTTTTTACACATTTAATAGCTAAACATTGTGGGCTAGAAGCACATGAATTTGTTTATTTTTTAGGCAATACGCACATTTATGATGACCACATTCAACCTCTTCAAGAACAGATTACGAGAGAACCATTTGCGTTTCCCACCGTATCAATCAATGCTCTGCGGGAAAATATTAACGATTATGAAGTTGATGATTTTACACTACACAATTATCAAAGTCATGCTGCGATTAAAATGAATATGAGGGAATAGATAAAAAAAATTGATTTAAATTTATATTGTTATGAATATTATACAATATAAATCAGGATGAATGTACCAAAAGATGCTTATAAAATAACAAAACCTATTGTAAAATGGGTTGGTGGTAAAACACAAATAATCGACACTGTCATTAGACTGTTTCCAACCAAAATACATAATTATAGAGAATTATTTGTTGGAGGAGGAAGTATTTTATTAGCTCTGTTGACATATGTTAAAAAAGGCATCATAACTATTACTGGCTCTGTATACGCATACGACGTAAATGAACAATTAATAAGTCTATATAAAAATATTCAAACGAACCATAGTGAGTTATATGACAAAGTACAAGAATTTATAAAGGAATATACTTCGGCCAACGGACTAGATGTGAATAGAGACCCTTCTACACTTGTAGAAGCTATAATGTCAAAAGAAAATTATTATTATTGGACTCGAAAACAATATAACGGGTTGTCGGTTGTAGGCAAAAATTCTGTTACGGGTTCAGCAATGTTTGTCTTTTTGAATAAAACGTGCTTTCGCGGGGTTTATCGTGAAGGACCTAGAGGATTTAATGTTCCTTATGGACATTATAAAAATCCTGAAATTATCAATAAAGACCATCTTATAGAAATACATGATTTAATTAAAGACGTTATATTTGCTAGCAATGATTTTGCTGCCTCTTCCAGCGAAATTGTTGACGGCGATTTTGTATATTTAGACCCTCCTTATGCACCAGAAACAATTAACTCGTTTGTATCATATACCAAGCATGGGTTTGACGAGGGACAGCACGCAAAACTATTTCAATTATGCGACACTTTAACCGAAAGACATATAAAATTACTTATGAATAATTCTAATGTTGACCTAATAAAAAATCATTTCTTAAATATTAAATACAATAACCATACTGTAACATGCAAACGTGCTATAAATTCTAAAAACCCTAGTGCTAAAACAAGTGAAGTTATTATAACTAATTACTCTTAATACGTTTGTCTTAAATATAGTACGCATGTCTCCTTATAGACCTATCCATGCATCTAGCTTACCAAAATAGTCTTCATTATCGCCAAATAGCGTAGGTATATTGTTTTCACTTAAAATCTGCTCCAATATTTTGTATTTTTTGCTATCGGAATTAAACTCCTTGTTAAAGTAGTTGTTCAAACAATAGGCATACTCGATTTTAAATTTACCTTCCAAAGCCAACTCATATTCCCTCTTAAATGCTGGACCACTTAGTAGTTTGGTGTCCACAGACCCTGCAGTCTGTTGTTCCTTTTTCTCTAAAATCTTAAGAACCGGTGTGCCGTTCAATGGAAACCAAATATATGCTTCGTCAGGACATCTAAATATGTCTATATTATTGTATTGCTTCATATATTTTTTTAAACCATTTTGCTGAACAAATATAAGTTTACCATTGGGAAACACCTTTTCCATGTAAAAGTTGTTTTTTTGTTCCTTTTTATCCATATACATTTTTATAAACCCTTGAACTAGTAATCTAGGTTCATTGCTTGTTTTAGCTTCAAAAAGCTTACCATTTAGGTTTGTATTTGCACCTCCTGCGCCGGTCCCTTTATTTAGAATATTGGTCAGTGAGTGTTCCTCCATTTTGTTATATACTTTAAAATACTTAAACCTTAGCAAAAAAGGTATTCAATTTTTTATTTATTGCATTTGTAAACATATTTTATATATTAAGAAATACTTAGGCTAATTGTTATTATAAAACATATATTCAATTTTTATTTCATCTGAATATATTTAGTATTATTAAAAAATGCGTAAGTAATTTAGAAACATATTATAAGTTATTATTATTAAAATGAGTAGTGCACGTTCAATAACTGCTGCTAGAAACAGACGCGCTGGTGACCCATCACCTAAATTACAAATACAGCCTCCAACTCGTCCAGGCACATCCATATCAGCACAATCTGCGTTTTCTCAAAATGTATACCCTCAACAGCAGCAACAGCAACAAAATAAGGGGAATAATCTCCGCGTTAGTGGTAAACAAACTACTGCTTCGCAACCGAAACCTTCCAATGGTCTCCCATTTACTAAATTAACTATTTCTGATGCGATAGGATTAGTTACATTACGGTTAGGGCGTGTAGAACAATTTATTATGGAAATACAAGAAAATGGGTTGGATTCATCTTCTACTAACATACCCGAAAATAGTAAACTTGTGGATAATAGCGTGTTAACGAGTATAATTAATCGATTAGATTCACTTGAGAAAAAAGAATCAGCTTACGCAAACACTGATAAAATTTCAAAAATTGAAACAGATATTGCAAATATTAAGCTTTTATTGGAGACATTTACTCAAAAATTGGATGAGTTTGAAATAAATATTAATGAGAAATTCTTAGATTATGAGAGTGCTATAATAGAAATTGAAAATTGTTTGCCACAATTAGCAAATAATACGGAGGGAGTGTCCGAAGCGGAAAGTGTAGAAAATGAAACTCTACTTGTGCAAGGTCTACATGTTAGAGAAAATAATGTTGTATCCGATGACAACGTTATCATTTCAGATGAAATTTAAATGTCGGATTTATTTCAATATATTTTAAATTGTATATATTGAATTGTATACAAATTTAAACATTACTATTTATGTAATAGTAAGCATGAATTTTACCATTTGTGATAAAAATAAAAAGGATTTATTTGTTGCCTTGTTTCAGACTCTAAAAAATTGCACATCTGTTATAACTGTTATTTTTAACGATGATACGCTTCACATACAGGGCATGGATAAGTCGCACGTTTGCATGTTTAATGTTAATATTGTAAAATCATGGTTTAATGAATATAGTGTGCAAAACGAAACCATTATTAGTTTCGATTCACATATATTTTACACTATAATTAGTTCTGCTCAAAAGACGAATTCAATTTTTATTAGACATTCTGACGATGACCCTGACAATTTACACGTTGATTTGATTTCTCAAGAAAATACCGCGGGTGATTTTAATAAATATTTTAAAATCCCATTGGTTGACTGCGATTTTGAGCTTATGAATATTCCTGTTATAGAGTATGATGCCGAATTTTCTATTGCTTCCAAAAAAATTTGCGACATAGTTACGCAAATGATGTTGTTTGGCGATAATATTAACATTAAATGCACAGAAGAAACCGTTGATTTAATCACCAATGGCATTGTAGGCGAAATGCTTGTTAATATACCAATTAATGACTTGAATGAGTATAGTGTAGTAGAAGGCGAAACAATCGACCTAAAATATAGTCTTAATTATATTCACAAAATGTGTTTAACAAATAATTTATCCAATGAAATTCATTTCTTTGTAAGCCCAGAGTTTCCCATGAAAATTAAATATGATTTAGGACATGATTGTTATATTGTGTTTTATATTGCACCAAAAATAACTCACTAGGCGCTTATTGCTTCGTTATAGTTTATAAAAATTATTATCATTTTTATTTAAGCTTACTATGAAAATAATAATAGGATTTTTTATTTTTTGTTTAGTATTGTTCATATATTTACATGTACAGTTTCATTTGAAAACTAGCGAAGACTTGGAAATGTATGAGATAGATGACCCCTCAAAAGATAAATTAGAGGATATATGTGATATTAGACAACCTGTACTATTCGATTTTGAGAATCAGAAAATTATGGAAACCTCCAATAAACATTATATTTCTAATCATTATCACGCATTTGAAATCAAAATTAGAAATACCAATGATAATGACACTAATTCTGAAATTTACATGCCACTTCCCTTACACGCTTCTATAAAACTATTTGATGAAGATAAAAAAGCGACTTATTTTTCTGAAAATAATTCCGAGTTTTTAGAAGAAACTGGTATTGTAAAAAATCTAAAGTATAACGACGAGTTCTTACGTCCATATATGGTCTCAAATTGTAATTATGACATAATGATGGGTAGCGAAGGCACATGTACTCCATTTCGGTATGAAATTAACTACCGGAATTATTTTTTATTGACACAAGGAAGTGCAATTATAAAAATGGCGCCACCACATAGTATTAAATATTTGTATCCTACTTACGACTATGAAAACTTTGAATTTAGGTCGCCTGTGAATCCCTGGATGCCGCAACCAAAATATTCAGCGGATTTTGATAAAATTAAATGTTTAGAGTTTCTATTACTCCCTGGCAAAACGCTCTTTTTGCCTGCGTTTTGGTGGTATAGTATAAAATTTAAAAACAATTCTAGTATTTCATGTTTCCGGTATCGTACTTATATGAATAATATTGCGATAATTCCTTACATTGGGTTGCATGCGTTGCAAATACAAAATGTAAAACGAAACGTGGCTAAAAAAGTCACTAAAATAATTTCTGATGATAGCGCTAATTATGACAGCGATGAGTCTGATGACATAGATATTGTTTCTGTAAATACTACTAAAAGCATTGCGCAAACTATTGTACCTACTGACAATATTACTATAAAAGAAAATCCTATAGAATCTAGCAATAATACATCTACTATCATTGAATTATCCGCTCCAACACTCCAACACTCTAAAATTATATAATTGTTTTTATTTTATTTGTTACACTAATGTACAAATGAAAAGTCACATGTCATTTTCTAATTTAAGCTTTATTAAAAGTTATGCAAAAAAAAAATCTAGACGTCGTAATAAATGCACTAAGCGACGACCAACTAAAAAGCGACTGACCAAACGGCGCTTTGGAAAAGGTGGATGAGGAGGAATCCCTATTATAAATAATTAACCTGTTGATTTTTGTAGATTTATATTATTTCTTGAATGACGAATGATACGCTTGTTATCATTTTGAAAAAGAAAAAATAAGTTACATTATTATTTTTTTTGATTTTTTTATATTTTTCAGATTGCGTTATGCTAAAATGTATTCCGCTAAGCTGGTTGTTACATTTACATCTTTTGATAAAATGCTCTTAATTGTTTCTCTACAAAACGCGCATCTTGGGTTCGCACATGTTTTTAATGTATTTTCGATACATTTACCACAAAAGCTATGACTACAATTTAGCTTGACAAATTCATTTTCTATTTTTGATTCATAACAAATACCACATTCTGAATCACATCTAGTTTTTCCTTCACTATCGTCTGTTAAATCTAATATTGATTCTATTTTAAATTTTGTTGTTGTAGATGCTAATGCAACGGTTAAATCTAATATCCTTGCATTACGTATCATAGTATACCAGTTATTTGATTGGAAATTTGGGTCGTTTAATAAATAATTTGATTCATCATTCAAATTGAAAATATATGTTGATATTTTTTCAATACATGTAAAGACCGTATCCCTCATTACAGCACCACATTTTCTAACTGCGTAATATTTTACCATGCGACTTGTATTGTCAATGGAATATAAAATTAACCGGCTTATAAATTCTTGTGATGGAATTGTAGTTAAAACAGGTACGTCTGAAGAAGATGGTGTTTGCAGTTCTGACAAATATAAACGCTGTACTAGCTGTTTTTGTTGAATACATGCCACCTCAAAAATCATAAATCTTCCATCATTGCATTGTTTTACGGTGTGTCCAGCACACCTACAAAATGAACATTTGCGCGAGGATTGTCTTGCATTCGTTTGCGCATTGGCAACCTGTTGTTGAATAAGTGCATTACTTCTATTATCAGAGCTCATTTTATTTTAATTTGCATTTCATTATGGCAAAAAGTTTTGTTTCAATTTTTTATATTCATATCATATGTAATCATATTATAAATAATAGTTAAAGATATTTTTACATCTATAAGTATATAGCAGTTGAACAATGAACGTTTATAAGATATACGTAAATGATAGAAATTATACCAGTTGGGAAGTATTTGAAACAGTCAACTTTCAAAAAGTTGAATTGGATATGCCTAATCCAATTGAATCCAAAATGTTTTCTAATGACGTATTCACGTTTGATAACGCGACAAAACAAATACAGGTTCTTCATTCATCCATAAGATCTGGACCACATATACCAGGCGTTCTTATTATTGCTGGTAATAAGACCTTTGGACGTAATGGAAAAGGAAAACTTTTGTATAAATGTGTTCCGGATGATATGAGGCTTCCACCTTTTTTGGTTCCGTATGAAATCAAACATGTTGGTTTTTCAAAAGTATTTATAAATTTATACGTAACCTTTTCTTTTGCGGATTGGAGTGACAAACACCCACATGGGTTACTAGGTCACATCATCGGCTCTGTGGATATTCTGGATAATTTTTATGAGTATCAACTATATTGTAAAAGTCTTAATGCATCTATTCAACAGTTTCAGAAAGCGACGTCGCTTGCCTTAAAACGTAATTCACATGATGCTTTTATTGAAAATATTAAAGTCAAATATCCTTCCATTCAAGAGCGAATGCCTCATAATGATGCAAAATGGCATGTTTTTACAATAGACCCACCAAACAGTTTGGATTTTGACGACGGGTTTAGTATTAACACATTAGATGATGGAATACAGCAGTTGAGTATTTACATTTCTAATGTTACTATTTGGATGGATGTTCTTAATCTATGGAACTCATTTTCATGTCGTATTTCCACTATTTATTTGCCTGATAAAAAACGTCCTATGTTGCCGACTATTTTGTCTGATTGTCTTTGTAGTTTGCAAGCAAATAACACGCGAATTGCCTTTTTTATGGATATTTTTATAAAAGATAACGAAATTATAGATATTAAATATGGGAATTGCTTTATTAAAGTATTTAAAAATTACTGTTATGAAGACAAAGCACTTTTAGCTGACAAAAAATATATACAATTATATAATACTGTCAAAGAACTATCCAGGAAATATAAATATGGGTATAATGTTAAAAATAGCCACGATTTAGTCAGCTATTTGATGATTTGTATGAATTGCCATTGCGCGACTGACCTCCTTAAACATAATACTGGAATTTTTCGTTCTACTATCATACAAAAACACACGTCTATACCTGACACTGTTCCTGAAGAGCTTGTAAAGTTTATTCAAATTTGGAATAGTTCTTCTGGGCAATATATTAATGGCGCAGATGTAGAAAATGATAAAATAAGAAGACATGATTTACTGAATATGGACGCTTATATTCATATCACGAGTCCTATCAGGCGTCTAGTTGATTTGCTGAATATTATCAAGTTTCAACAAACCGCAGGTATCATTCAACTATCTGAAAATGCATATACGTTTTATGATAGCTGGTTAACAAAATTGGACTATATTAATGTAACCATGAGGTCAATCAGAAAAATACAATGTGATAGTACGTTGCTCGATTTGTGTCATAATGCTCCGGGTGTTCTAAATGCGGAATATGATGGATATGTCTTTGATAAAGTAACCCGCGCAGATGGATTATTTCAGTTTATTGTTTTCTTACCTGCTTTAAAACTATCTTCGAGAATAACGACGAGAGAAAATATTGCGAATTACGAACCCAAAAAATTCAAATTGTTTTTGTTTAATGACGAGGAGAAATTTAAACGGAAGATACGAATGCAAATGCTGTAAAATCTATTCCCATAACTAACAAAACACCACATCCCGGTATTTTCCAACTTTTTCATTAATTTTACCTTCTGTTTTAGTTTTATCAAACCTACACCTTTACACATCATTTTTGTTTTTGGAAAAGCATTGTGCAGACGAAGTTCAAAATAATTTATAAGTTTTGATTTTTTTCAAGATAATATGCATTAATTATACAACACGTTTTGAATATTTTGTGTTTATATAATCTCTTCACATCATAATTTTATTAATTTGTGGTTGTTTTATCAATTGTTACTTCCTTTGCAATATTGCGCATTATTTTATTTTCTTTCATTCCATCATCGTCACCATGTCCACCCATTGCCTCTATAATTATTTTGTTATATTGATCCGATTTTTTTGAATCACTATAAATACAATCTGGATACTTTGCTTTAAATTCCGGCAACATTTTGGAATTTTTATGAGCAATATATTTTATCGCTTTACGTAATTTATTCTTTTCTTCATTTTCTTTTTCCCACTTATTTTCATCTTTCACATACATTACTTCTCTCTTCGAGTCACTACAATGAACTGGGCGTTTATGCACATCTAATGCTTTCAAATTTTTAACAATTATTGTTGATATTCCCTCCACAAACCCCAATTTGCCTACATTTTCTAAATCTGATAATTGAATTTTGAGTGAATCTACAAAATCCATTATGTTCATTGCGTCTTTACACTGCTCATTTAAAAAAACATTTAAATTAAATGTTTTATTGTTTGAATTTATATTGTTATTAATGGTTGCACTTTTATCACATACTTTCATCACTAATTTATTTTGTTCTAATAACATTTCTTTAAATTCGCTATTTTCTTTCATCAAATACTTGATTAAATCGTCTTTCACGATACATATTTGACTATCGTCCTTTTCCAATTTGCATTGAACATCGGATTCTAATAATGTACATTTTTTCTTGTGACGCCATAGACCCGAATTATCTTTAAATATTTTGCCACATGCGCATTCTGCTGTGGGGTTTTTTGGGGTTTTTTCTATTGAAAAACATTGATTTTCATTGACAAAATGTTTTTTGGTCTGCAAGTGCCGCGAAAAGTCTTTTTTGTTAGACGTATAGAAGTGACATTTTGCACATCCGAAATTCAGGGGTTTTTGGGGGTTTTCTTTATTGACAGACATTGCTATATATTGTCAATGGAAAAAAACCCCTATATTCTAATTTTATCAGAAAATAAATTATTTTTAAATTTTACAGTAACAAAGTTGAAAATTATTTTTTAGTGTCCTTACCTTATTTTTTTTTATGGTCACAACGAATATTTTTTTCCAAGATGTTTTTCCTTTTTCCAAAAAAGGACAAAAATAAATGTCCAAAATTCAAAACCAGAAAAAAGTCTTGGAAAAAATTTACAATATTTTACAATAAATTGTTTAAGGTACTTAAAGAAACTTGGCGGGTTTATTTACATTACAGAATTAGTGGATGGTAGTGGTTTTATACGCTCAACGGGTGCATTTTGTTTTATACGCTTAGTTAGGTTACATTCCGCATTAAGATTACACTCTGTATTAGACGATATTATTTTTATTATATTTTTTATTTCGCATTTAGTGTCTATAAATACGTCTATTGTCATCAGCGAAACATTGTTTGTTTGTTTTTTGATGGAAATAGTAAAGGACATGTAACAAGTTTTGTGAATCCTTTTCCCCCAATATTTTTCATTAATATTGTCATAACCATATACGCTAAGATGACATTGTTGTAGTCTTTTATACATTGCGTCATGCAAATCATTGACATTTATATCGCATAAAATGTTTTCTGAAGCAATTTTATCGCCATATCTGTGCAAATGGTGATATTTTGACGGCAAGTAATACTCTGTCATTATTAAGTTTAATATACATTTCATTTAATAATTTTTTACGTTTCAATTTTTTTTAAAAAACTAATTTTGGATTGTTATATTTCTACATCAGTAATAACCATCTTATGGTCACTTATCCATTTTGACATCTTTGGTCCATCATACACAATAGAATACATAACTTTCATGTTTTTCGTATATATCATGTCAATGCGTTGACCTGGTTCTTTTGCATATAACGAACCCGCTGGCCAAGTATGTCCATGTACTTCATCTACATTTGGATTCGCATACCAAAATGTGTCTATAAAATCATTTTTTTCTAATAACTTTGAAACTGGTACATTTATATTGCCTAAATCCAAATGAGATGGTTCATTAAAATCACCCGCAAGTATGGCTCTGTCATATTTTTTCGCCTTTACTAATTCTTGTTTTAATCTTGGTAGCCTACGCTCTGCGCAAAGTTTCAAAATTTTGTCTTTACTAGAACTAATAGGTATCGTTTTAGAAGATTTATAAACAATATTATTCATATGATGTAGCACAGACGGAACATCGTCTAAATGCAAATTACCAATGTAAATAGGTTCTTTACGCGATTTCAACACTTTAACTAGATTATCATCCACGATAGTTAATTTTTTAGGATTTACCAATACACATGTGCCTTCCAAATTATCAACATTTAAAATTTTCAGACCTAACTCTGCGGCCAATTTTTCAATATTGTATGAGTTTGCTTCCTGTAAAAATAAAACATCACCCTTAACTTTTGAGAGAATGGTTATCCATTTATTCAATAAGGCTGGTTTTTTTCCTGGAGATTCATCGCATAAGTTTATTGTTAAAATTCTCAAGGTACGTTCCATTATAGTATCAACATAAATTAATATTATCATTACTTCATTTATTGTAATCCAAAATAGTATAAAGGTTTTACATGTATAATAATAATCAAGTACCAATGGTAAAAGTATGTTCATTCACGAATTATCCAGCCGAGAATTTTTCAAAGTATCAAGAATATTTTGAAAAGTTCGATTATCCTCTACACATATTTCAAAAGTGGGCAATTGAAGGCATTATTGAAGGTCAGCATGTTTTAGTAACTGCACCAACCGG
>Ga0209550_10001160_pt1 | contig 25407 bp, 22 predicted proteins | sample LauGreSuBDMM15SN_2_FD_187567 | JGI IMG/M metagenome (GOLD analysis project Ga0209550, IMG submission 187567) | Freshwater lake microbial communities from Lake Michigan, USA - Su13.BD.MM15.SN (SPAdes) (version 5) | ecosystem: Environmental > Aquatic > Freshwater > Lake | place: Lake Michigan... | reverse complement strand
TTCATCCATCACATCATCGTGATAGAGAGTTGCAACGTGTGTAAGTTCGCAGACAACTGCTGATTCAACAATGCCAAACTTATTCTTATCTCCATAGTGAGATGCAAGAAGTGTTAATAACGGCCTCAGGCGCTTTCCACCTGCTGCAACGAGGTGGCGCGAAGTCTCCTCCACCAGTGGGTAATCACCCTGAATATGACTGAGGAGAAGGCTTTCAACTTTAGCCATACCCTCTTTAAGCTCTGCCTCTAGCTCAGGGGCTAAACCAGGTATTCCGAATTTAGACATTATCGGATGAAGAAAGCTGTTGATGCAATGAAATCGATCAGAGGTGCGGGGAAGATACCGAGTATCAAGGTAATCACTGCCGCAACTGAAATAGTTATTGTTGTAAGGGCAGAAGGTATGACAACGCTGGTGCCATCTTCAACTGGATCCTTAAAGAACATCAAGACGATGACGCGGATATAGAAGAAGGCAGCTATTGCTGATGAGAGCACACCAGAAATCAAAATCCATGTGCTTCCTGATTCATAAGCACTTGAGAAGATGGAGAATTTTCCAATAAAGCCTGATGTAAGAGGAATGCCTGCAAAGGCTAAAAGGAAGAAGGAGAAGACTGAAGCAACTAATGGTGAGCGCTTACCAAGTCCGCTCCAACGGTTAAGGTCTGTGACCTCACCCGATGAGTCGCGCACGAGTGTGACAACTCCAAATGCTCCAACGGTGGCGATGCCATAGGCGAAGAGATAGAAGATGGTGGCATCAAGACCTGATTTGCTCAAGGCAATCACACCTGCAAGAAGGAAGCCTGCGTGAGCGATTGATGAGTAGGCAAGCATGCGCTTAACATCTGGCTGCGCAATTGCCACTACTGATCCAAAGACCATTGTGATTATTGCAATCAGAACGAGAGCTGGACTCCATTGCCACTGCGCATTGGCAAATGAGACATAGAAGATACGAAGGATCGCACCGAATGCTGCAACCTTGGTAGCAGCTGCCATAAAGCCTGTAATTGCTGTTGGTGCACCTTGATAGACATCAGGTGACCATGCATGAAATGGCACCGCACCGACTTTAAAGAGAAGACCCACAGAGATAAATGCAATGCCTAGAAGTAGGAAGACATCATTTCCTGAGCCACCCACAACACTTGATTGAATTCCTGCAAATGTAATTGAGCCTGAGTATCCATAGAGATAAGCAGCGCCAAAGAGGAAGAATGCTGATGAGAATGCACCCAATAAGAAGTACTTCAGCGCAGCCTCTTGCGACATCAATCGGCGACGACGTGAAAGTCCTGCCATCAAATAGAGCGGTAATGAGAGCACTTCAAGGGCCACAAAGAGAGTGATTAAATCTGTTGAAACTGGGAAGAGCAGCATTCCAGCCACTGCAAAGAGAGTCAGTGGATAGACCTCAGTAACGCGTAGATCAAGCTGTAGCGATTCACGTTCTTCATGAGAACCAGGAACTGCTGCAGGAAGAGCTGTGAAGTTCTCTTGATCTGCAATCAGAAATACCGAGAGTAGAGCAATCACTAAAATCGAAGCTTGAAGTAGAACACCTGCGCCATCAAATGCCACAGAACCCATTGCAGCATTTGCTGAAGATTGTGTGCGGACCTGCATCAGCGCTGCAAAGGATGAGACAAGTGCTGCAACTGTAATAAAGAGCTGTGAGCTATGGCGTGATGCACGAGGTGCAAATGCCTCAATAAGAACACCAATAAGTGCCCCACCGAGAACGATGAGCATCGGTGCAAGCTGTGCATAGTTAAGTACGGGAGCCGTGAATGACATTTACTTGCCTGCGCTCTCTGAAGGAACTGGATCAGTAAAACCTTGCTTCTCAAGCACATGTGCTGAAGCTGGGTTAATAACGTTGAGCAGCGGTGCTGGATAGAAGCCAAGAGCGATAATCACTGCAATCACAGGACCGATAGCAATCTTCTCGCGGAGGTTGAGGTCTGGAAGATTCTCATTTCCCGGAGTTGTCGGACCGTGCAGCGCTTTCTGCACTGGGATCAAGATGTAGAGAGCTGCAAGAACTATTCCGAAGGTAGCAATAATTGCAGCTACTGGGTAGCGAGTGTATGTACCTACTAGAACGAGGAACTCGCTCACAAAGCTTGAGAGACCAGGTAGAGCGAGTGAAGACATTCCTGCAATAAAGAATGACCATGCCATCACTGGTGTAACGCGCTGTAATCCGCCGAAATCTGCAATTGTTGATGAACCGCGGCGAGAAATCATCCAGCCTGCAACGAGGAAGAGAGCAGCTGTTGAGAAGCCGTGGTTGAACATATAGAGAGTTGCACCGCTATGGCCTTGCGTAGTCATTGCAAAGATTCCCATGGTGATAAACCCGAAGTGTGATATTGATGTATAGGCAATCAATCTCTTGATATCGCGCGCTCCAATTGCAAGGAATGCGCCATACAAGATTGAGATCACAGCTAAGACCATGATGACAGGAGTAAAGGTCTTAGAGGCATCAGGAAAGAGCGCAAGACAGAAACGAATCATTCCAAATGTTCCGACCTTGTCGAGAATGCCAAGGAGAAGAACAGATGTTCCTGGTGTTGCAGAAGCTGCCGCGTCAGGAAGCCATGTGTGTAGTGGCCAGAGAGGTGCCTTAATTGCGAATGCAATAAAGAATCCTAGGAACAGAAGGTTCTGAGTCGTAGAGCTCATATATTTATGCATCTCAGAGAGCTGGCCAATATCAAAGGTGTGGCCACCGTTAGCGCCTGAGATCACATAAAGCCCGATGATTGATGCGAGCATCAAGAGACCGCCAAAGAGGCTGTAGAGCAAGAATTTCACAGCAGCAGCTGCACGTTCTCCACTGCCATAACCACCGATCAGGAAGTAAACAGGGATCAACATCGCTTCAAAGAATACGTAGAACAAGAAGACATCAGTTGCTGCAAAGACGCCGATCATCATTGTTTCAAGAACGAGAATCAGAATATAGAAGACCTTGGCAGACCAGCGTCCACCTTCAGATTCATTCCAGCCAGCCAGGACCACAATCGGTGCCAAGAGGACCGACATAAGAATCAGAACGATTGAAAGCCCATCGACTCCAACTGCATAGTTGATACCAAAGGATGGAATCCATTGTGCAATCTGAACGAATTGGAATGCTGTGTTCTCTGAATCAAATTTTATCCAGGCCATGACGCCTGAGATGGCAACCAACAAGGTAGTACCAAGTGCTGCCTGCTTGATGCGAAGAACTTGATCTGTTGGGATAACCGCAACGAGGAGTGAACCTAGTAGCGGCAATAACATCATGCTTGTCAGCGCGTTCATTGTGTGACCACCCAGATTCCAGCAAGCAAGGCGACTGCACCGATAAGAATGAGCGCTGCATAACTGCGAGCAAACCCTGTCTGTGTCTTGCGTAAAGCCGCGCCCGCACCGAGTGCTGTGCGACCGACTCCACGTACAGCGCCATCAACAACGCTCTCATCGCCCTTCACAAGCAGTGCTGTGAGAGCCTGTCCAGGACGCATAAAGACTGCTTCGTTAAATGAATCCTGCATCAAATCCTTACGGGCGATGCGAGTAAAGATTGAGACATCCTGTGGCGCAACAGAATCAACTTCTGCAAGCTGATACTTCACAATCGCAATTGCAACACCTATTGCTACAGCAACCAGCGCCATGCCTGAGACAACAATCGGTTCAAAGAGGTGCTCTGTGCCATGTTCTTCACCATGCTCACCAAATACTGGGTTGAGCCAGTTGGCGAGAGCATCTCCGCGAGTAAAGAGGAAACCTGTAGTTACAGATCCAATTGCAAGAATTGCCATAGGAAGCCACATAAGAATTGGTGACTCGTGAGGATGTTGATTCTCTTCCCAACGCGCTTTACTTGTAAAAGTAAGAACCATAACGCGAGTCATGTAGAAGGCAGTGATTGCAGCTCCTAGGAGTGCAGTTGAGCCAAGGAGAATTCCCTTAATTCCACCTGCATTAAATGCAGTTTCAATAATGAGATCTTTTGAGTAGAAGCCAGCAAATGGTGGAACACCGATGATTGCAAGATAGCCAAGACCAAAGGTAATGAATGTGATTGGCATGAATTTACGAAGCGCGCCATAGCGACGCATATCAACTTGATCATTCATGCCGTGCATGACAGAGCCTGCACCCAAGAACATGCCCGCTTTAAAGAATCCGTGTGTGAGCAAGTGCATGATGGCGAATGCATACCCTGCAGGACCAAGGCCTGCGCCAAGGATCATGTAACCAATCTGTGACATCGTTGAAGCAGCAAGTGCTTTCTTGATGTCATCTTTTGCAGTACCGATGAAGGCACCGAATAACAAAGTAATTGCTCCCACGATCACAACAAGAAGTTGGGCAGTAGGCGCTGCATCAAAGATAAAGTTAGAGCGAATAATCAGATAAACACCAGCTGTCACCATTGTCGCTGCGTGGATCAGTGCTGAAACCGGTGTTGGACCAGCCATCGCATCACCAAGCCATGCCTGCAATGGGAATTGTGCTGACTTTCCTGTTGCTGCAACGAGCAACATCACTCCGATAGCTGTGAGTGCTGCTTTGGATGCAGTATGTGATGCCTCTTCTACTCCGCTAAATGAGACCGTGCCAAGAGTTGCAAAGGCGATCATGATGGCAAAGGAGAGACCCATATCGCCGATGCGGTTCATGACAAATGCCTTTTTGGAAGCAGTTGCATAGGCAGGCTTTTGATTCCAGAAACCGATCAAGAGATAAGAGGCAAGACCCACGCCTTCCCATCCCACATAGAGGTTGAGATAGGAATCTCCGAGAACGAGCAGGAGCATCGCTGCAATAAAGAGGTTGAGATAGGCAAAGAAGCGTCGACGGTTTTGATCATGAGACATATAAGAAATTGAGTAGATATGAATCAGAGTTCCAACGCCGGTAATAAGAAGGATGAAACAGATCGAGAGCTGATCGAGCAAGAGCCCTGCATCAACATTAAATGTGCCGACGTTGATCCATGAGAAGAGCTTCTGACCTACTGCGCGCTCCTCCGTTGGACGAGAAAGCATCTGTGAGAGTTGGTAGAGACCGACTCCAAATGAACTCGCAGAGAGCGCTGTTGCAAGCAGGTGTCCCCACTTATCAGCACGACGTCCTGCAAGTAGAAGAATTGTTGCACCAAAGAGTGGAAGTGCAATCAGATAGACCAATGAAGTTGAAGTCGTCATCACTATCGCTTCAACAAACTAGCATCATCGATAGATGCTGATCGACGTGAGCGATAAATCGTCACGATAATGGCAAGACCCACTACTACTTCACAAGCTGCAACAACCATCGTGAAGAAGGCAACTACTTGTCCATCGAGTGTTCCATTAATCCGAGAGAACGTTACAAATGAGAGGTTTGCAGCATTAAGCATGAGCTCAACACACATAAAGACAACGATTGCATTGCGGCGAACAACAACGCCCACTGCACCAATGGTGAAGAGAATGGCTGAAACGTAGAGATAGTTATATGGATTCATTTACTTCTCCTCCGTCACAGTGTTATCGACTTCACCGAGTTCGAATTGAGCAGAATCCAACATATCTCCGCGCGCTTTAAGCGTTGCAGAGATTGAGTTAGGGGCAGCACTTCCATCAGGAAGTAGCGCTGGAACATCGACTGCATTGTGGCGAGCAAAGACACCTGGGTTAGGAAGCCCTGCTGCACTACCAAGGGAGGCGCCACGAAAGCGTGCGATCGCTTGTTCGCGTTGTGTAGCGCGTGGAACTGCGCGTTGGTGATGAGCTAAAACCATTGCACCGAGTGCTGCTGTGATCAGAAGTGAGGACACAACTTCAAATGGCCACACATACGTTGAGAAGAGAAGTTGAGCCAAACCTTGAACATTGCCTTCGCTATTTGCTGCTGTGAGTCCATATGCATCGTGGCCCAACTTTGCACGGCCAATCAACGAAACAAGTAATCCACCAAAGCCAAGGGCAGCTGTAATTGCAATCGGGCGAAGGCCAGGAATTGTTTCAGTCAATGAATCTGATGCATCAACACCGACCAACATAAGAATAAAGAGGAAGAGCATCATGACTGCGCCTGTATAGACAACAATCTGAACAATTCCGAGGAAGAGCGCATCTTGAGCAATGTAGAAAATTGCAAGAGTAATCATGACCCACGCTAAGAGAAGTGCTGAGTGCACAGCCTTCTTCACAAGGAGCATTCCAAGTGCTGCAACCACTGAAAGTGGAGCAAGGAACCAGAACATCACTGCTTCAGGAGTTTGAATCGTTAACATTATTTCTCACCCTGTGATGGATGAGCTTCCTTCACATCGCCGTTGTAATAATTGGTATCTGTCATCCCTGGATACATTGGATGGGGAGGTGCAAGCATTCCTTGACGAAGTGGAGCAAGGAGATCTTCCTTTTCGAAGATCAACTTCTCGCGCTTGTCATCTGCTAATTCGTATTCGTTTGTCATAGTAAGTGCGCGAGTTGGGCATGCTTCAACACAGAGACCACAGAAGATGCAGCGAAGATAGTTAATTTGATAGACAGCACCGTGGCGCTCACCCGGTGACATTTGATTTCCAGGTGTGTTATTTCCACCCTCTACCAAGATTGCATCTGCAGGACATGCCCATGCACAGAGTTCGCAACCAATGCACTTCTCAAGACCATCTGGGTGGCGGTTAAGTTGATGACGGCCGTGGAATCGTGGGGCAGTTGGTGCCTTCACATCAGGGTATTGAACAGTTTGATTCTTCTTAAACATTGTTGAGAAGGTGACCCAGAAACCCTTTGCTTGCTGTGCAAGAGATGCCGGTCCTGGTTGTTCGACCTCAGTAAATGGAACAGAGTTGATATCAGCCTGACCTGAATTTCTCTTCTCAATATTTAGGTTCTCATTGAAGTCAGTCATTACTTGCCTCCTGAGACGTTAATTGATTGCACATTAGGTAAAGATGGAACAGGGAAATCTGGAGCTTCACCGAGAGGAAGATCTGCACTGCGGACCTTCTCTTTATTGCGTTCAACAAGTGAGCTAATTGCCATCACGATAATGACGACACCTGCTGCAAAGGCAAGAATTGCAGAACGTGGAGCGCCCTCTTGCTGAAGAACGCGCAATGAAGCAACAATCAAGATCCAAATCAGTGAGACCGGAATCAAAACTTTCCAGCCAAATTTCATGAACTGGTCATACCGAAGACGTGGAAGAGAACCTCGTAGCCACATAAAGATAAAGAAGAACAGGTTTACCTTGGCAAAGAACCAGATGAGTGTGAACCAGCCACCAAGCCATTGCTCTGTAAAACCAAGGCCAGGAAGTGCGTGATAGCCACCAAGGAAGAGCGTTGTTGCAAGAGCTGAAACCGCAATGATGTTCACATATTCAGCCAAGAAGAAGAGTGCAAACTTCAGTGATGAGTACTCAGTGTGGAAACCACCAACGAGCTCACCTTCAGCTTCTGCCAAGTCAAATGGTGCACGGTTTGTTTCACCGACCATAGAGATCACATAGATAACAAATGATGGGAAGAGAACGACAGCGTTCCAGATGTGCTGGTGCTGTGAGGCAACAATGTCTGATGTCGACATTGAACTTGCATAGATAAAGACTGCAACGAGTGAAAGCCCCATCGCTACTTCATATGAAATAACTTGTGCGCTAGAGCGCAGACCACCAAGAAGTGGATAGGTAGAACCTGATGACCACCCAGCGAGTACTACGCCATACACACCGATAGATGTGACTGCAAGGATGTAGAGAACGCCAACAGGAAGATCGGTGAGTTGAAGCGCTGTCTTATGTCCAAAGAGATTTACAACGCCAGTCATCGGAATAACAGCAAAGGCCATAAAGCACATTGATGTTGCAATGATTGGAGCAATGATGAAAACGACCTTATCTGCAGCTGCAGGGATGATGTCTTCCTTCAGTGCAAGTTTGACTCCATCAGAGAGTGATTGAAGAAGTCCTGCAGGACCAACGCGGTTAGGGCCTGTGCGCAGCTGCATCTTTGCAAGGACGCGACGCTCGGTCCAGACAGCCATCAACGTTGCAACTACACAGATACCAAAGACCATTACTGCCTTAACCGCAATGATCCAACCTGGATCTGTTCCTAGAAGTTCTGCAGTTGTCATGCCTTCACCACCGTTACTACATCGCCATGCACTGCATCGAGTGCGACAAGTGCTTGAGAAGCAAATGAATTACGTGGAATCCACACTGCATCTTCATGGATATCTTCAACAAGTACTGGAATTGTGATGGAGCCGTGTGCATTAGAGACGCGAACTTGCTGACCTGTTGCAACGCCGATTGATGCAGCGCGCTTAGGTGAAATCACTGCAACTGTTGGGCGGCGTGTGCCAGCTAAATTATCTTCACCTTTTTGTAAAGTTCCCATATCCAGCAAGCGACGCCATGATGAAAGAAGTGCATCATTTCCTGAAACAGATTTTGCAGTTCCAGAAGCCACAGGTGCGAGCTGAACACGAGAGCCATCCCATGAACCAAGTTGGTTAAATTCACGAGCAGATGAAGTCACAGTTCCAAGTGAGATTGGATTACCCAATGCATCTGCAAGCATGGAGAGAATACGAACATCGCTACGGTTATGAGAGTCTGCAACTGCTGAATCAAAGGCACGTGCGCGGCCTTCCCAATTAAGGAAACTTCCGCTCTTTTCAGTAATGGCAGCAACTGGCAATACGACATCTGCAACAGCAGTTACCGAACTTGGTGCAATTTCGAGTGAGACAACAAATGACTTCTTAAGGGCTGCAATTGCTTCGCGAGAATGTGGAAGATCGTGTGCATCAACGCCGCCGACTACAACTGCATCGAGATCACCTGATGCAAGTGCATCAATGATTTGTGTTGATGTGCGACCTGGTGTTGCTGGAAGTGAATCAATTCCCCACGCAGCCGCGATATCAACGCGAGCTGCAGCATCTGCAACAGGGCGACCGCCCGGAAGAACGTTTCCGAGTGCGCCTGCCTCAAGTGCACCACGCTCGCCTGCGCGACGTGGAATATAGGCAATCTTTGCACCAGTCTTTGCAGCAAGGGCTGCAACTGCTGTGAAGAGCCCTGCACTTTCAGATGCGCGCTCTCCAACAAGAATTACTGACTTTGCTGTGAGTGCAAGTCCTGCAACTGCTGTGCTTTCAGCACCAGGGGCTACCTTGATGAATTCAGCTTTGAGCTTATCCATTGCAATTGAGCCCTTGGTAGCAACTGCTGAGACTTTAAGTCCGCGCTTTTTAAAGTTCTTATTCAGGCGCAAGAAGACGATGGGTGATTCTTCTTCAGGTTCGAAGGCAATGAGTGCAACATGATCTGCTGTATCGATATCGCGATATGTAGTTGATGATCCTGCAACATGTGCTGCAAGGAAGTCGCGCTCTTCATCAGAGGTAACCCGAGCACGGTAATCAATATCGTTTGTGCCGAGTGCAATACGTGCAAACTTTGAATATCCATAAGCATCTTCAGTTGTCACACGACCGCCTGTAAGAACTGCGGCACGCTTGCCCTTAAGACCAGCTGCTGCTGCAGCTAACGCTTCAGGCCATGATGCTTGAACGAGTTCACCGGATGAGTTGCGAACAAGAGGATGTGTAAGGCGATCAAGGGAAGTCACATATTTAAATGCCCAGCGGCCCTTGTCGCAGTTCCACTCTTCATTGACAGATGGGTCATCCCCAGCAAGACGACGCAAAGTCTTTCCACGACGAACATCGGTGCGCATATCGCACCCTGATGCACAGTGCTCACATGCAGATGGTGTTGAAACTAAATCGAATGGACGTGCACGGAATCGGTAAGAAGCACCGGTAAGTGCGCCCACTGGGCAAATCTGCACAGTATTTCCTGAGAAGTAAGATTTAAATGGATCGTTCTCATAAATTCCAACTTGCTGCAAAGCTCCACGTTCATTCAAAGTAATAAATGGGTCAGATGCGATCTGTTCTGAGAAGCGCGTGCAACGAGCACACAGAACACAGCGTTCACGATCGAGAAGAACTGATGATGAAATATTGATTGGCTTCTCAAAGGTGCGCTTATAGCCATCTAGGCGTGCATCGGGACGACCATTGCTCATCGCCTGGTTCTGCAGCGGGCATTCCCCGCCCTTATCGCAGACTGGGCAATCAAGTGGGTGGTTACCAAGTAATAACTCCATCACACCTTTCTGCGCCTTATCGGCAACAGGTGATGTCAGCTGTGTCTTAACAACCATGTTGGGTTCAACTGGAATGGTGCAGGAAGCCTGTGGCTTTGGAAATGCGCGACCATTGATTTCAACATCGACTAGACATTGACGACATGCACCAACTGGATCAAGAAGTGGGTGATCGCAGAAACGTGGAATCTGAATTCCAAGCTTCTCTGCTGCACGAATAATCAGAGTTCCCTTGGGAACTGAAACTTCAAAACCATCAATGACAACGGTGATGAGTTCAACTGCAACTGCAGAATCTTGAGTTGTTGTCATTACTTCACCGCCCCTGCAAAGAGTGTGGACTTCACTGGATCGAATGGGCATGCACCGTTTGTCACGTGTGCGATGTATTCGTCACGGAAGTACTTGATAGAAGATGTAATAGGAGATGTTGCACCATCACCGAGTGCGCAGAATGAGCGACCCATGATGTTGTCGCAGAGATCAAGTAACTTCTCAAGATCTGCTTCTGTGCCGGTTCCGTTTTCAAGATCACGCAAGATTTGTACCAACCACCAAGTGCCTTCACGACATGGTGTGCACTTACCGCAGGATTCGTGCTTATAGAACTCAGTCCAGCGAAGTACTGCGCGAACAACACATGTTGTCTCATCAAAGATTTGCAGAGCCTTTGTTCCAAGCATGGAACCAGCTGCAGCGACACCTTCGTAATCAAGTGGGGTATCAAGGTGAGCATCAGTAAAGAGTGGAGTAGAAGATCCACCCGGTGTCCAGAACTTGAGCTGATGACCTGTGCGAACTCCGCCTGCAAGTTCAAGAATTTCACGAAGAGTGATTCCAAGTGGTGCTTCAAATTGTCCTGGGTTATTTACATGTCCTGAGAGTGAGTACAGAGTTGCACCCTTTGACTTCTCTGTTCCCATTGATTGATACCACTCTGCGCCATTGTTGATGATGGCAGGAACAGATGAGATTGATTCGACATTGTTCACAACTGTTGGACGTGCATAGAGACCTGCGATTGCAGGAAATGGCGGACGAAGACGAGGTTGACCGCGGAAGCCTTCGAGTGAATCAAGCAGCGCTGTCTCTTCACCACAGATATAAGCACCTGCTCCAATATGAAGAGTGATATCAATTCCCTTACCAAGGTGTCCAGCTTTATATGCATCCGCAATTGCAGCATTAACGCGGCGTACAACGTGAGTTACTTCTCCACGGATATAGATAAATGCGCGCTCTGCACGGATTGCATGACAGGCGATGATGCAGCCTTCAATAAGAACGTGTGGGTTAGCCATCAATAGAGGCGTGTCCTTGCATGTTCCTGGCTCTGATTCATCAGCGTTCACAACAAGATAGTGATCTTTATTATCACCTTGTGGAATAAAGCCCCACTTCATTCCAGTAGGAAAACCTGCGCCACCGCGACCGCGAAGACCAGAATCTTTCACCAGTTGAATGACTGCATCAGGATCCATTGCAAGAGCCTTCTTCGATGCTGTGTATCCACCATTACGTGTGTATGCCTCGATAGTAAAAGAATCTGGTTGATCCCAGTGTGCTGAAAGGACGGGAGTTAACTTTGACATTACTTTCCTTCCTTCGAAAGCTTAAGACCGAGAAGTGTTGGCTCTCCTGCTTGAATACCTTCACGAGCACGACCATCATCAAGACCTGCAAGAACAGCAGAAGCCTCTTTGTATGTAACGAGTGTGTTGGGACCACGTGTTGGTGCTGGTGGATTTCCAGCACGAGCTCCATCGACTAGTGACTTCGCAGATTCAACTGTCTGATTGTCATAGAACTCCCAGTTAGCCATGACTACAGGTGCGTAATCACATGCTGCATTACACTCGATATGTTCGAGAGAAACTTTTCCATCTTCTGTAACGCCATCATTTTCAATACCAAGGTGCTCTTTCAGCGCTGAGAAGATTGCGTCCCCGCCCATAACTGCGCAGAGAGTGTTTGTGCAGACACCTACGTGGTACTCACCCACTGGCTTGCGCTTGTATTGAGTATAGAAAGTAGCAACGGCGGATACTTCAGCTGTTTCAATTTCGAGAAGTTCAGAGATTGTCTCGATGCCTTCATGTGTGACATAGCCAGATACTGATTGCACATAGTGAAGTAAAGGCATGATGGCAGAACGACTACGTGGGTAGCGCTTGATAATTGTCTGCATGAGGTCGCGATCTAGAGTCATCGGTCAACGCCTCCCATAACTGGATCGATAGATGCAACAGCGCCGATAATGTCAGCGACCATTCCACCTTCACTCATTGCAGAAGTTGATTGCAAGTTATTAAAGGAAGGTTCACGGAAGTGAACACGGTATGGACGAGTTCCACCGTCTGAGACAACGTGTGCTGCAAGTTCTCCGCGTGGAGATTCAACCGCTGCATAGGCCTGTCCCGCTGGAACGCGGAAACCTTCAGTTACAAGTTTGAAGTGATGGATCAGTGATTCCATCGATGTGCCCATGATTTCGCGGATGTGCTCAAGTGAATTACCAAGTCCATCTGCGCCCAGTGCTAGCTGTGCTGGCCATGCAATCTTCTTATCGGCAACCATCACAGGTTGTCCTTCAAGTTTGTCGAGCTTGTCAGCTGCTTGCTCAATGATGCGAAGTGATTGCTCAAGCTCTGCCATGCGCACTAAGAAGCGACCATAGACATCGGCAGTATCTGCAGTAATTACTTCGAATTCATAATTTTCATATCCACAGTAAGGCTGCATCTTGCGAAGATCCCAAGGAAGTCCTGCAGAGCGAAGTACTGGTCCTGTGATTCCAAGGGTTGTGCACCCTGCAAGATCTAAGTAACCAATTCCTTCGGTGCGCTTCATCCAGATGGTGTTACCGATAAGCAACTTTGCATTATCTTCAAAGTTCTTACGAAGAGTCTTTACAACGTCGCGAATCTTTACCGTCATTCCTGCTGGAAGATCTTGTGAAACTCCACCTGGGCGGACATAGGCCATATTCATGCGAAGGCCCGTGATTTCTTCAAAGGTATCGAGAACAATTTCGCGATCGCGGAATGCAAAGAACATAGGTCCCATGGCGCCGAGTTCAAGAGCACCTGTGCCAAGGGCCACCATGTGGGATGAAATACGGTTGAGCTCCATCATCATCACGCGGATGACAGATGCGCGCTCTGGAACATCATGGGTAATTCCCAATAGCTTTTCAACTGCAAGGCAGTAAGCGGTTTCGTTAAAGATAGGAGCTAAGTAATCCATACGGGTTGCAAAGGTGACAGCTTGTGTCCAGTTACGGAATTCAATGTTCTTCTCAATTCCTGTGTGCAGATATCCAATACCTGTGCGCACTTCAGTCACTGTTTCGCCTTCAAGTTCAAGAGCCAGGCGAAGAACACCGTGCGTTGATGGGTGCTGTGGACCCATGTTGACAATGATGCGCTCTTCTTTTGATTCACCGATTTCAGAGACAAGTGAATCCCAATCGCCACCGGTAACTGAGAAGACTGTGCCCTCAGTAGTCTCGCGTGAGGATGCGTATGGATCTGAATACGTTGTCATCGGTAGCTCCTGCGATTTGAAGGTGCAGGTGTTGTTGCGCCCTTGTACTCAACGGCAATTCCACCGAGTGGGTAATCCTTACGTTGTGGGTGACCATTCCAGTCATCTGGCATCAAGATGCGAGTAAGACCTGGGTGGCCATCAAAGATGATGCCAAACATGTCGAAGCTTTCGCGCTCGTGCCAGTTATTTCCTGCCCATACTTCAACAAGGGATGGAATGTGTGGATCAAGTTCTGATGTGGCAACTTCAAGGCGAACACGCTGATTCTTTGTGAGCGACAGAAGTGGGTATAGAGCAACGAGTTCTGCGCCAGCGCGATCTGGATAGTGAACACCGGAAACACCCATACACATTTCAAACTTCAACTTATCGCGCAAGATAAAGGCAACTTCAAGAAGTCGCGACTTCTTTATGTGCAGTGTGAGTTCGCCACGGTCAACAACAACGCGGGTGATTGCATCTGCGAAATCTGGGTATGCGCGCTCTAAATCATCGGCTACATCATCGAAATATCCGCCGTAGGGACGTTCGGTGGAGCCAGTAGAAGCTGCTGTGCGAACAAGGCCGCCATATCCTGAAGTATCTCCGGTACCTGCGGCCCCGAACATACCTTTCTGATCTTCGCTCATTTACGCCAGCAACCCCTTCATCTGGATTGTTGGCTTGGCATTCATTGCAGCAAGTTCAACTTCCTTAATAATCGCTTCGCGATTTGGACCGAGCTTTGTATCGCCAATAAGAGTGTGGAGCTTGATGATTGCATCCATCAACTGTTCAGGTCGTGGTGGGCACCCTGGTAGATAAATATCAACAGGAACAATGTGATCAACGCCTTGCACGATTGCATAGTTATTAAACATTCCACCAGATGAAGCACACGCACCCATGGAGATAACCCACTTTGGCGCTGTCATTTGATCATAAATCTGACGAAGCACTGGTGCCATCTTCTGTGAGACGCGACCTGCAACGATCATGAGATCTGCTTGACGAGGAGAAGCTGAAAAACGTTCCATACCGAAGCGAGAAATATCGTGCTTAGGAGCTGAACCAAGTGCCATCATTTCAATCGCACAACATGCAAGACCAAATGTTGCAGGCCAGAGCGAGCTCTTGCGCATGTAACCGGCAAGACCTTCAACAGTTGAGAGAAGGATTCCGCTTGGTAACTTATCTTCTAGGCCCACGAATTAATCCCATTCCAATCCACCGCGACGCCACACATATGCATATGCGACGAAGACTGTTCCAATAAAAATTGCCATCTCAACTAATCCAAAGAGGCCGAGCTTGTCGAAGGTAACTGCCCATGGATAGAGAAAAACGATTTCAATATCGAAGATGATAAAGAGCATCGCTGTGAGGAAGTACTTCACCGGAAAGCGACCACCTTGAATAGCTTGCGGTGATGGTTCGATGCCGCACTCATATGCTTCAAGCTTGGCGCGGTTATAGCGAGCAGGGCCGGTAACGGCTGCGATACCCACAGAGAAGGCGGCAAATCCAAAGCCGATGGCAAAGATCACCAGGATCGGAATATATGGATTTGCGCTCACGAGCCAAATCCTAAGCGTTGGCAGATGCCGATTAAACCGTTACGGCTTGCGCGCTTTGTGAACTGCGACAACTCCGCCAGTCAGGTTCTTCCATGAAATATCGACCCATCCAGCAGCTTCGATCTGGGCCGCGAGCGCCCTCTGATCTGGCCATGCCCGGATGGACTCTGCCAGGTAGATATAGGCATCGGGATTGGATGAAGTTTTGCGGGCAACCCAGGGAAGAGCCCTCATGAGGTAATTGGTATAAATAGTGCGAAAGGGACGCCAGGTAGGGCTTGAGAACTCAGCGACGATGAGGTGTCCCCCGGGCTTTACGACCCGAAGCATCTGTGCGAGCGCTTTTTCAGTGTTCTGGGTATTGCGAAGTCCAAAGGAGATGGTGGCGACATCGAATTCACCTTCAGCAAAGGCCAGATTGAGGGCATCGGCCTTGGTGAAGGCTAGGTGGGGCCGTGCTTTGCGACCTGCAGCAAGCATCCCCTCACTGAAATCAGCTGGGATGACATCGGCGCCAGCTGCAGCCAAAGGCTCAGAGCTTGAGCCTGTGCCTGCTGCTAAATCCAGGATCTTCATCCCTGGACGTGGAGCGATGATCTTCGTTGTCGCCTTACGCCAGGCCTTGGTGCGGCCCAGGCTTAAGAGATCGTTGACGAGGTCATAGCGCTTTGCAACGCCATCGAACATGGCTGCAACTTCATCAGGATTCTTATCCATATTGGCGCGTGACATGCACATATTCTCTCTGAAGGTAGGCTCTGCGCACAACTTGTATTCGATTTCAAAGATGAGAGGCTCACCCGATGTCACTTCACTCTGGCTCACTTCGCTCAGCTGTCTTTCCGCGTTCTACTGCCTTGACTCAAGCGCTCTTCATCGTGGGTGGCGTTGGCTTTATCTCTCTCCTTGCTCAAATCTCACTTCCTGTTCCGGGCTCACCTGTTCCAGTTACAGGTCAGACCCTTGCAGTACTCTTAATCGGAACAACATATGGCGCTCGCCTAGGTCTGATGACTTTTGCAACATATTTATTGGCCGGAATTGCAGGAGCTCCGATCTTCGCTCCCTCTGCAACAAGTGCTAACCACGGCATTGATCGCCTGATCGGTGCAACAGGTGGATACCTGGTTGGAATGCTCGTTGCATCTTTCGTCCTTGGATACCTTGCAGATCGCAAAGCCGATCAGAAGTTTCGCACATCATTTCCTGCACTCTTACTCGGTGATCTCATCATCTTCACACTTGGTCTTGCATGGCTTCATGCATCCCTTGATCTGACATGGGCTGCCACCTTTAAAGCAGGACTTACACCTTTCATACTCGGTGAGGCTCTCAAGATTGCAATCACTGCAACATCACTTCCTCTTATATGGCGAAGAATTTCACGCAGCCTCAATCGCTAAATGCCCTCCCTTATCCCCGTCACCACAAATCGCATTGGTGATCACCTTCCGCTCTTAGAGCTGCTTCCCAGTGATGCGCCTTTGTCGTGGGTGCGAAACGGTGAAGGCCTTGTGGGATGGGGCGTTCATGCAACCACCACAGTCAGTGGAAAAGATCGCTTTGAGAAAGCTCGCAACTGGTGGCACCACCAACTAGAAACATTCGCAGTTGCAAACTCCGTTCACGGCAGTGGCACAGGACCAGTTCTCTTTGCCTCATTCTCATTTGATAGAAATCAAGAGTCTGTGCTGGTTATTCCTAAGGTTGTTGTTGGACAGAAAGGTCTGCAATCCTGGATTACATGGATTGGCGATACACCTCAGCCTCTTCTGCCAGAAAAGCGTGAAAATATCTCACAAGGAGCCTTCACCTTTGGCGATGGAAGTATCAGCACAGCAGCGTGGAAAGAGCGCGTTGCACAAGCAATCACACGTATTGAAACAACTAAGGTCGACAAGGTTGTTCTAGCAAGAGATCTTCTTGCAACAACGAGTACAGATATCGATGCACGCCCCATCCTTGCCAAGCTCGCATCTGAATACCCTTCGACGTGGACATTTGCAGTCGATGGTCTTGTTGGTGCAACACCTGAACTACTCCTTCGCCTCTCTCGCGGAATGGTCACATCCCGCGTTCTTGCAGGCACTATTCCAAAGACCGGCGATGATGCAAAAGATTTAGCACTTGCTGCATCCCTTGCTCGTTCATCGAAGGATCTCGAAGAACATGAATACGCGGTGCGCTCCGTGGCCGAAGCATTGGAACCATTCTGCTCATCGACAAACGTCCCTGAGTCTCCATTTGTATTGCACCTAGCCAATGTCATGCACCTTGCGACTGATGTGACGGGAGCGCTGAATGAGACTAAGCATCGCGTGGATGCTTTCTCACTACTGAAGAACTTGCACCCATCGGCAGCTGTCTGCGGAACTCCACGCAATATTGCCTTTGACATCATCGATGAAATTGAAGGAATGAACCGCGGTCGCTATGCAGGCCCTGTTGGATGGATTGATGCAAGCGGTGATGGCGAACTAGGTATTGCACTTCGCACAGGTCAGATCACAGGCAAAGAGATTCGCATCTATGCAGGCTGCGGAATCGTTGCAGGCTCTAACCCAGAGAAAGAGTTAGAAGAGAGCAATGCAAAGATGATTCCAATGCGCTCTGCTTTGCAGCACCTTTCCTAATTTGAACGAGGCTTTCTTGCCTTCTTCGCTTCTGTTGTGGATTTTTTAGGTTGCGAGTGAGACCTTTCCTTTTTGCCGACTGCAGAATCCCCAACACTCGCCTTGAGAATCTTGATGGCTTCTTGAACTCGTGAAGTTTTCATTTTGATTACTTAACGAGAACTTCGAGATGAATTCCGAGAAATAATCGCCGCTAGACGGTCACTTCTTGTCTTGATCTTTGAGGTCTCTAGATCGATAGCAGCCTTAATCTCCGCGTAAGTATCGCGGGCTGATTCAGGCAACTTTCGAATTGCTGCAACAAGTGCAACCTTGTTTTTACTCGTTGCAGGAATTAAACCAATTTCTATGAATGAGTTCGACTGTAGGTAGGTAATTCGATCTGAACCGATGTTGCCCACAACTTCATACTTTCGTGCGACTTTAAGTATCTGATTGATATCCATTCGAGATTCTTCTGGCAAGGCACGAAGCTCTGCTTGCACCAACGCAATATTTTTAGCGGTGATGCCAGCAATCTCAGCAGTAGCAAATGTCTCAACGCTTAGATCCTTAGAGTCCTTCAAATTGCTTGTGATATCTGCACGGGCTGCTTTCTTTTCAGCCTCACGCTTTGCTGCTGCAGCTTCAGCTGCTGCTTTTGCTGCCTCGTCAGATACCGCTCTTACCGTGACATCTGCCTGGGCTTGGCTAACCTTGAAGGGAGCAGTCGCAAATGGAGAGAAGCTGCTTGTGAGACCACATGTTTGAGTTTCTGTCTGTCTCGTCGTTACATCAACCCAGGCCCCATTTGTATAGTGCCAAAGGCGGACGGATGCTCCTCCATCGACACAGATTTCCACCGGGCCACTGATGTTTACAACTGCAATATCAAAGATGGACGCTCTTGCAAGATCAAATGGAGTTGCATCTGTCGATGTTGGGTTATCCATAGGCGTAATTCGTACCGCGGAAGTGTTTGTAGTTTCTGCGAATGCAAGAGATGTCGCTGGAGTGTTGGTTGCTGCAGGGACGGTTGCTGATGTTGCTGATGCAACAACAGCTACTACGCGTGCACGAGGAATACTTCCTGTCCAGAGATGTCCACCAAATCCACCAACAAATAAAAGTGATCCGTCAATATTAGTTGCAATTGGAATCACGCCTCTACTTCCAGTTGGTTGGTAGCTCCACGTCACTCCGTAATCTGATGAAGTACTGACGCCTGTCTGGCCATAAATTGCAGCTGCTACTCGAGATCCATCCCCACTTGATGCAAAACCAATGTAGTCATAGGAAGTCTGAGCAGAGGAAGTCCAAGAAACACCGTAATCTGAAGAAGTGAAAGTTATTCCACCATTACTACTGTACGGACGGCTACCTGTAACTAAACGACGACCATCTCCACTCATTGAGACCATCTGGAGCAGAGTTGTATCGCTGGGATTTGGGACTGTCAATGTGCGACGGGTCCAAGTCTGTCCGTAGTTTGAAGATGTATAGATACCGCTACTCCAGGTTGTGGCTGCTAGGCGAGATCCATCATTGCTTGAAGAAACTCCAGTGAAGCCTGTAATTCCTGAGGGTGTGTAGTTGGTCCACGTCTCACCGCTATCAATTGATGTAAAGATAAATCCGTCAGATGCAACTGCAACTAGATAATCTCCATCGCTACTTGACGCAACCGATTCCCAGTTATGCACTGCGCCACCTGCTCGGCGTGCCGTCCACGTTGCCCCTGAATCAACAGAAGTCCAAATATCTCCACCGCGATCAACGGCGACAACTTTTGTTCCATTTGAATTCGTAGCCATTGAAAACCACTTGCGACCATTGGTGGAATCGATTGCAGTCCAGGTAACTCCGTAATCTGAGGAGACCCAGATACCTCCGGCATCAACTACGCCGTCCGAGCAGGCGCTAAGTCCACAGGACTCAGATGCTGCATATAGGCGAGATCCATCCGAGCTAGATGCAAGAGCATGCCAGTTGTGGTTACCCACATCTGCTTGATCACTCCAAGCCCAGCTGTCAGTTGCAAGAGTTTCTGATCTAACGTTTGCGACCCACGCAGCTGTCAGAGTCACATTGCGAGACACGCTTCCAGTCGATGGATATGTGACACCAGCGGCGTATCTATCTGTTCCATCACTCCAACCCACAAACGAATAACCAGTTCGCGTAAAAGTATTTGCTGGGGTTGTGAAGGTGGCGGCGTACAAAACAGATGTCGGTGTCGCGGGGGCAGAACCTGTTCCACCACCGGCAACATAAGAAATTGTCTTGGTGTCTCCGAGCCAGGTAGCTGTCAGAGTGACATTACTAGAGACGCTTCCAGTGAGCGGATATGTTGCACCGGCAGCATATGTATTTGTCCCATCGCTCCAGCCTGCAAATGAGTAGCCAGTTCGCGTAAAAGTATTAGCCGGGGTCGTAAAGGTTGAGCCAGAAGTAACAGAAGTCGGCGTAGTAGGAGCAGTGCCTGATCCACTACCTGCAGCGTAAGAAATTGAGTAACTAGTTTCTGCAAGCCATTGAGCTGTCAGAGTGACATTGCGCAAGACTCTTCCAGTCGCTGGATAAGTTGCACCAGCAGCGTACTTATTGGTTCCATCAAACCAACCTGCAAATGCGTAGCCGGTGCGCGTATAAGTGTTTGCTGGGGTCGTAAAGGTTGAGCCCGTAGTCGTGGTTGTCGGTGTTGCTGGAGCAGAGCCTGAACCACCACCATGAGCATAAGAAATACTTGCTGAGACTGAAGGCACAGTAATTGATTTAACGGCTGGTTCTCTCGGATTTGTGGGCCAAGTGAAGTACGCAGCATTTGCACCAGCGTTACCAACTCGATCTTTGGCATCTACGGCAAAGTAGTAGGTCACTCCTGGTGTAAGTCCAGTTTTTACCCAAGTCATGTTGTATGGATAAACACCCACAGTGGCCCCCACCTGATTGGTCCAAGGACCAGTTGCAGATGTTGAGTAGTAGACAGATGTGCTTCCAGGTCTGTTCATGCAAGCAGTCCAGGGGTTTGCAGTCATTGTCAAAGTAACGGTTTCCCCTGAGGCGGTTAAGTTAAATCCGGTAGTTGGCACACAACCTGCCGAGGCGCTCTGTAGAAACGAGGGCATCGCAATTGAAACGAGCAAGGGGGCGAAAATTACAAACAAAGCTCCAAAGAACGCACCTGCGATACGTCCATGAAGTTGAACCCGGTAACGGTTTAGTACGGAATTGAAGCTCATTTTGAAAGTACCCCCGGTTTGAAGAATGAATGAATATTTCATACTTGGAGAATAATGCCATAAATGAGTGATAGCACCAGTTTTATCGGGCAGACCCATGGGTGGGCCTCTATGCCACTCATGCCCTTGGGTTCTAGAGTTGGAAGATGGCAACGAAGAAGCATGCGCCCCAGGCAACAGGTGGTCGGCAGGCTGCTTACAGCGCCCGCAACAGGGCCCGGCTCATCAAGGATGCCCAGATAGTTCTGGCTGAGATCGGACCATCAGCGACAATCGAGCAGATAGCGGCCCATGCCGAAGTTTCGCCCACAACGATCTACAAGTACTTTGAGAACAAGGATCAGCTCTTTTTCGAGGCCCTCGGTGAAGCATGGATAGGTTTTCTTATCTGGGCCAACCAGCTCAAGGCGCCCGGTGACAGACTTGAGCGAACTCTGGATTCTGGCCGGAAGCTTTTTTATGCACGGAAGACTCATCCACTCTTTGCAGAAATGCTACACAACTGTTTAGTTGAGATGCCTGATCTTCTCTCTCTGGCAGACCGAGGTGAGGGCAAGAAAGTATTTAAGGAGATTGCAGCAAGTGGCGAATTGAAGGCGGATGATTTTGAGAAGAGATACCTACTCTGGCTAAATATCTACAATGGAATTTTGAAATCAGTATTTGTCACCCAAGAGCTTTCGCCATCTGAGGCTGATGTGGCCTTAGGAATCGGGCTCTCTGTCTGGGGAATCAGTGAGGCAAAGGCGAAGAAGTTAACTTCGCGGCCCCTTGAATTTGCGCCCGTCGAGTAACAAATTACATCGAAGAGACGCTGTTATAAATTCCTTTAAGGAAATCTGCATTCGCTTCGCGGTTTAGAACATTGACGACTACAACGCTGATGCCTTGAACTGCAACTGAGAGTTCTGTGATGAGCTCTTTCTGTGAGCCGATTGTCTTTGCTGGAATGCCCATGGATTGAGCAATCGCAGCTGGGTCTAGTCCATGAGGAGTTCCAAAGACATCTTCAAAGCCGTCAACACCGCGTTGTGAAAGTGTGGAGAAGATCCCACCGCCATCGTTATTGATCACGAAAATCTTTAAGTTGATCTTCTCTTTGTGAATAAGGCCAGTCAGGTCATGCAAGAAGCCAAGGTCGCCAAGAACAGCAATGGTCTCTTTGCGTTGGGATGCAATACCGAGCGCAGTTGAGATATTGCCATCAATGCCCGCAAGTCCGCGGTTGGCAAAGGTTTCAACGCCAGTGCGCGCTGCAGCAAAGCCTTCAAGGTCGCGGATGGGGCGCGATGACGAGATGAAGAGGGAAGTGCCGGATCGAACTCCAGCTGCAATTTCACGTGCAACGAGTTGTTCTGACCAGGTTGAAATATCCGCAACCATCTTCTGTGCACGAAGTGAGTACTTCTTCCACTTCTCTGCGTACTCCGCATCGGCAGGCTGCACCTCAACAACAGGAAGCTGAATGAACTTTTGATCTGCCATGCGGTCGCTATCAACAGTTGCCATGCGCGGGTCAATAACAATCTGCTTGCGCGCTGTCTTGATAAATGCGTTGATGGAACGAGAAAGGGTTGTACGGCCAATAACTACAACGGTATCTGGCGCTAAATCATCTGCAATTGTCTTTGATGTGAGAAAGACGCTGACATGGGAGATGGCGCTTTCAAATGAGAGTGGATCTTCTGCGATAACTGGCCAACCGAGTTTTTCTGCAAAATCTCTTACAGCTTCAACGCTTAAGCCCCCGCGATCATGACCGATCGCCAGAACTCCACGTGTTGATTTTGTATAGAAAGTCCCAGGGGTCTTACGATCAAATACTTTTGGTGCAGAAATTGTTAAGTCATTGAGCCAGTTATCGCTTTTATCCCCCACGAGTGGTTCTTCAAATTGAATGTTGAGATGAACTGGGCCACTGTGAAGTGAGTTAAATGGAAGTTCCATCGGATAAACGCTGCCTGAAACATCTGCAAAGTACCGAACTGCTCTACCAAAGATACGAGCTTGCTCTGTTGTTTGGTTTGCACCTGTCTTGCGCATAGAAGCAGGACGATCTGCAGTCAGTACTAGAAGTGGAATATTGGTGTGTGATGCTTCTAAAACTGCTGGGTGGTAATTAGCAACAGCTGTTCCGCTGGTGCAGACAATGGGCACCGGACGTCCTGAAGCTTTAGCGATTCCGAGTGCAAAGAATGCTGCCGTGCGCTCATCGATGCGAATGTGAAGATTGATAAGGCCTTTGGTACTTGCCTGATGAAAGGCGATGGAAAGCGGTGCATTACGAGAACCTGGAGAGATCACAACATCGGTGACACCAGCTTCAAGAATTTGGCGAACAATCACGCGAGCAAGGAGTGTGGATGGATTAATCACAGGAGCTCCGCTGTCTTCATAACGCGATTCTTCCACCATTCATAGCGCTCTGGTGCCACCTCTAATCCTGCGAAGTCAGGCTCGACATCGGTGATGTCGATTGCACCATTAACGATTGGAAGGTCTGCAACATTTGCAGAGAGCAGTGAGCCTGTTCCTAGCCCACAATCAAAATCCATTTCAGGAAATGATGCAGCAAGTTGTAATCCGTAATTGATTCCTACTGCGCTCTCGAGGGCACTTGAAATGACGACTGGGAGTTTGTGGTGCTCAGCCAACTTATGAGCACGAGCAATTCCACCCAGTGGTTGCACTTTGAGCATCAAGATATCGATAGCACCGTTGAGGTCCACAGCAAATGGATCTGATGCTTTACGCAAGATTTCATCGCCAGCAATCTTGAAATCAACCTTTAACTTCTCTTTGAGTTCGCGCAGCTCATCCACTGTTCCACATGGTTGCTCTACATATTCCAGAGGGCCGATGTTTTCGTAGATTGCGCGAAGGTATGTGACTGCTTCTTGCACTGACCAGTTTCCATTGACATCAATACGCAGCTTTGCTTTGGGGCGAAGTGATCTCACCTTCGTAAGACGTGCAATATCTTCGGCTAAGTTCTCGCCCACCTTCACCTTAAATGTTTGTACTCCTGGAAATGAATTAACGATGCGTTCGATATCTGCTGGGTTATTCAGTGCAGGAATGGTGCCGTTCACCTTTACTGAGGAGCGATAGAGCTTGGGCACAGGCTCAGATGCAGCCTCTATCGCACACATCAACCATGGTGCGGATTCTTTGTAATCGTATTCAAGAAAGGGCGAGAATTCACCCCAGCCGTATTCGCCTTTAAAGAGCGCAACTTCTCTGAGAGTTATGCCGCGGAAGTTCGTCTTAGTAGGCAACGCAACTACGCGCAGTGTTTCGAGCAGGCTTTGATCCATAAATTAAGGTCGCTTAGGAAACTTTCCAAAGTCAGGCTTGCGCTTTTCCTTGTATGCATCTCGGCCTTCTTGGCCTTCTTCAGATAAGTAGAAGAGAAGAGTGGCATCTCCTGCAAGCTGTTGAAGTCCTGCAAGTCCATCATCTGCAGCGTTCATTGAAGCCTTAATCAGGCGAAGTGCCATTGGAGAGTTCTGCAACATCTCCCGGCACCATGAAACTGTTTCAGCTTCCAACTCTTTGAGTGGAACAACGGTGTTAACAAGTCCCATAGAGAGAGCTTCTTGTGCATCGTATTGGCGAGTCATAAACCAAATTTCACGAGCCTTCTTCTGTCCAACACTTGCGGCCAATAAACCTGAACCATAACCACCATCGAATGAACCAACCATCGGGCCTGTCTGACCAAACTTTGCATTATCTGCAGCGATGGAGAGATCGCAGACAACGTGAAGAACGTGTCCACCGCCAATTGCCCAACCAGCAATCATTGCAACGACAGGTTTTGGTGTGCGACGAATTTGTACCTGAAGATCTAAGACATTGAGTCGACCAACACCTTGCTGAGCAAGTGAATCATCGCCGAGGTATCCATCATCTCCACGAACACTGATATCTCCGCCAGAACAGAATGCTTCATCACCTTTACCTGTAAGGATGATGACGCCTACTTCTGAGTTATCGCGTGCTAAATCAAATGCTGATTTCAATTCAATAATTGTTTGTGGACGAAATGCGTTGCGCACTTCTGGACGGTTGATAGTAATTTTTGCAATGCCATCTGCGACTTCATAGGTGATGTCGGTAAATGATTCTCCGCCGCGACCTGTTACCCATGCTGGGATAGTCCGGTCACCAAAATCACGCTTAATAGGCTTGCTCACGATTCCTCCATCTGGTCTACGAGCGATAGCCTACGCGTGCAATGGAGCAGAACGC